>Ga0315268_10005012_pt1 | contig 14282 bp, 14 predicted proteins | sample C1_top_MG_FD_204535 | JGI IMG/M metagenome (GOLD analysis project Ga0315268, IMG submission 204535) | Sediment microbial communities from Yellowstone Lake, YNP, Wyoming, USA - C1_top | ecosystem: Environmental > Aquatic > Freshwater > Lake > Sediment | place: USA: Wyoming | collected 2017-08-01
CGAAAAAGTCAAGCAATTCAAAGCAAAAATCAAGGCGGCAAACGCAATGCTTATTGTAACACCAGAATACAACTATTCAATACCCGGAGTTCTCAAAAACGCAATAGATTGGGCTTCTAGACCTTATGGAGATAACTCTTTTGAAGATAAGCCCGTTGCCATCATGAGCGCTTCTCCAGGAATTCTGGGCGGTGCAAGAGCGCAATATCACCTTCGACAAGTTCTCGTTTCGCTTAATATGCACCCTGTCAACAGACCAGAAGTCATAATAGCATCTGCCGATGAGAAAGTTGATGATAAAGGAAATTTGACAGATGAAACAGCAAGAAAAAGAATAAGACAATTACTTGAAAACCTAATTAAATGGACCAAACGATTAGAAAACAGAGTAGAAGAAAACTAATTTCATTGCTAATTTCAGTTATTGCATCTTGAAAAGCTTCATCGCTTAATCTCTAAGGGGGTTCAAGATTAGTTTGGATTTTTCTGGGATATTTCTTTGTTAAGATAATGACAAACAAGATGATAGCTGCAAGTAGAGGTAACATAAAGAATGATGGAAACTCTGGAGCAACACCGTTTTCGTCTGTCTTAATCAGCCAAAAATCACCGTTGCCCGCACCAAAAGATTGTGTAAAGCCTATTAAGGCGTACCCGCCATCCTCAGTCTGAACCAGAGAATACGCATAATCACCTGCTTTCCCTCCATATGTGTGGCTCCATACTTTTGTAGATAATATTTGTGATGACTTCGCTTGAGGAGTGTTAGATGTTGAAACTAATAACAATAAAAGAATAACATTAGCAATGTCAAGTTTCCTTTTTATAATAACCACCTCCGCAGACGATGAAAGCCACATCACAAACAATATATGAATACTGAATTACTAAAAAGCTTGTTCACGGTTTAGTTAATTTTATCCTGATTTGTTGGATAAAGTATGCTATGATGACTACGAAAGCGATTACTGCCACGGAACCAGAAACAACGACAATTATTGTATTGTCGGCTTCTAAGAAAAAAGCTATCGAGACTACTGTCAGAAAAACACCAATGTAAAGACCCCCATTGCTACGCAAAAACTGAGCGAATTCTGTTCGAATTATTTTATTATATTTATTTAACAAAATGAGCATAGATGCAAAGACCAAGAATATAATTATAAGTGTGTAGGTGAAATCTGCCCAATAAGCATGTGCGCTAAGTGTTATAAGAAGACCAACTTCGTCGCCTATAAGCCCGCCTCCAGCTCCAAAGAGAATTGCGGCAATTCGATTGATTCGTTCATTTTCTACGCTGATGCCGAGCCAACCGCCTATGGCAAGCATAGCTAAGCCATACCAAAAATGGTGAATGTGAAAACCGCTTATTTCCCAAGCTGTCTCTGGATATAAACTTGTAAAAATTCTGGCAACTATGAACGAGATTATGAAAGAAATCAAGGCTAATATGGAGAGGTTAGGTTTAGTCTTTATTTTTTCAGGAGAAGATATTTCGGTCACTCGCTCCTTCCAGTGAGCAAATTGGCATTGGTGCAATTTAAGGCATTTTGCTTAAAGTAACTTTGAAAAGCTCCTCTTCACCATCACTAACGGCAACTATTTTTATTGTTTCTCCAACTTTTCTCTTGTGAAGGCTTCCAACAAGCTCTTCAATACTATGAATCTCGATGCTGTCAATTCTCAAGATTATATTACCAGCAACGATTCCTGCATTATCTGCGGGGCTTCCATCTATAACCCTCGTCACAAGAACACCATGCTCAACTGGCAAATCATAGTACCGTGCGATTTCTTCGGTGATGCTTAAACCAATTATTCCAAGCCACGGTCGTGCAGAAATTCTATTCGTGACTATTTCATTTGCACATCTCTTAGCAGAGTTTATTGGAATGGCAAAGCCTATTCCTTGAGCAAACGGTATTATAGCAGTGTTGATTGCAACCATTTTTCCTTCAAGATCAACAAGAGGACCGCCACTATTTCCAGGATTTATTGCTGCGTCTGTCTGGACAAGATTTTCCAGCATTTCGGTTTCGGATTCTATTGTTCGGTTTAACGCGCTTATCACTCCCGAAGTTATTGTTGGACCACCAGCTAATCCGAATGGATTCCCAATTGCATAGACTCTTTGTCCGACTCTCAGCTTATCTGAATCACCAAGCTCTACGGCTGAAAGCCCTTCTTTGTCAACTTTTACAACTGCTATATCATGAACAGTGCATGAACCGACAAGTTTTCCCTTTAAGATTTCACCATTCCATAAAGTTACAGATATTTTTTCGGCTCCTCCGACCACATGGTTATTGGTAAGTATGTGACCGTTCGGGTCAATTATGGTTCCAGAGCCCATGCCTTTAACTGGAACCACTTGATAAAAGATGTGGTGGACAAGTTTTATTGTGCTTATGTTGACAACGCTTTTGCTGATTTTTTCTAGTATGTCAAGAACAGCTTTTTCGTCTGATGAAGACAATTTTTCACCTCTGAAGTTTCCCTCTGGGCGGATGATATGTCAAACAGAAGCTACATTCTTCTATTTTGATTTTTGGGTCTGTCTTTTGGCAGAGTTGGCACATCAAACCTTTTTCTCTTATAACCATGCATGTTTGACAGAAAAATCTTAAGAATACTGTTCTTTGGCAAGTTCCATTTCTGAGCAACTCTATCATCTTGTCTATTAAGAGTTCTACTTCTTCTATGTTGTCAATTTTTATTACATAGCCTCTGACTTTTCGCGTATACTTGCTTACCGCAGATTGAGATATTCCTAAAATTTCAGCCACTTGGTCTTGTTTCATGCCATACGTTTCTACAAGTTCTTTTGCCATTAGTGCTTTTACGGCGGGTAAGACAGATTTTACGGCAATCTCGCATGGGATTAGCAAGGTTTTTCACTGTTTATTCTATTTATGGTGGAAAAGTATATAAGGATGACGTATGTCATATTATTTATGACGTATGTCATGACGGCACTAGAACGCAACTAAATTTTAAAAATCACCCTCCTTTCTCCTCAAAACCGTCATGGCACACGCAAGAATTGACCAGACATAAAAACCGAAAATTACCCATATCCACTGATGGAGACAGCAGAAAAAATTAACAGAGATTATGGGGGAATTGAGGAAACATGCAGGAACTACTATATTTGAGAAGGCTTAAGGGTAGAAAATGGTTTTCACGAAAGTTAGACCAAAATCTTACACACTAACTGCAAAAGGTTTCCAAATAGTTGCATTTTTGAATGAAATATGCTGTTTAGCTGAGGAAATGATGCTACGTCACCTATGGTCAAAGAGGAGATAGAACGCTACTGCTTGACACTGCACAAGTAAAAAATGCGAATAGAAGAAAATTGCTTCACTATCAACTGCGTTTAATAAGCAAAGTCAAAAATGACCCTTTAGTAATTACATTTTTAATTATAGACCATAAAGGGCATGTCGAAAAATTTAAGGAAACTATGCATAATTGTAACATGATTCTGAAAGATTGGTGACGCACCTTTGAAAGTTAGTATAATCTCTTTGACATGCTGTGCTGGCTGTGTATCTTCATTCTTAAATGCCGGTGACGCTCTGTTAGAGATTCTTGCGGAAGATTTTGACATAGTCTATTCGCCTACATTCGTAGATTTAAAAGAGGTGCCTGAAGTTGACTTGGCAATAGTTGAAGGTGGAGTTAGAACCGAGGCTGACGAGAAACTGATTAGGGAAGTGCGGGCTAAATCCCGAGTTCTTGTTGCCTTAGGAATATGTGCAACTCACGGCGGAATAACAAGCCTAGGCAACTTAACATCTGTTAAAAAACTTTTAGAGAAAGAATACTTCCTGCCAGCTTCAAGCAGACTTCCAGCATTAGAGGATTTGATGTACCCAATATGCAACTTTGTAGATGTTGATTATTATATTCCAGGATGCCCGCCCATGCCATTTCTAATAGTGCATAGTCTAAAAAGTATAGTAAGCGGAAAAGCGCCAATTCGCCATCAAAGCGTGGTTTGCATGGAATGCCACAGAAAAATAATCCCAGCTAAACTTGACCGTCTTTATGGGATATACGAAAAAGAGGCAAATCACGAAATATGTCTAGTAAGCCAAGGTTTCGTTTGTTTGGGTTCTCTCACGCGAGAAGGTTGTGGAGCACCGTGTCCTAGAGCGAACTTCACCTGTTTCGGATGCCGAGGACCAGCAGATTCGCTACTGTATAGGTCAAGAGACATTTACTCGTTTCTTATCAAGGTTATATCCATAAGGACGGGAATTTCTGAGGAGAAGGTGAAGGAAGAACTTCATCGTAACCCCTTCATATTTCACACTTTCATTTTCTCAAGATTTGAACGTTTTAAGGCAAGGGAGAGAGTCATTTGAGCCAAAGAAATGAAATAACTATCTCGCCGACAACAAGAATAGAGGGACACGGAAAAGTAACGATAACGCTTGATGATTCTGGAAATGTTTCTGACGCCTATTTCTATGCAACAGAAATCCGCGGTTTCGATTATTTTCTTAGGGGAATGGAAGCTGAGAGACTCCCTTTCATAATTTCAAGAATCTGTGGCGTGTGCTCAACTGCTCATATAATCGCATCTGTGAAAGCCATAGAAAGCATATTTGAAACTGAAATAACAGAAACTGCTGAAAAACTCCGCGAGCTTTTGCTTATGGGTCAAATAATAAGCAATCACTCCTTAGTCTTCTTTTTTCTAACGCTTCCCGATTTCTGGTTCTCCCCAGAAGAAGATCCGTCAAAGAGAAACATTTTTCAAATTATGCGGGAAAAACCTGAAATAGGCAAAAAAGCCATCGCGCTGAGAAGTTTCGGAACTAGAATATTGGATGTTATTGGAAAACGTGAAGTCCACATTGTTTCCGTGATTCCTGGCGGCTTAATTAACCCGTTTACGGAGAGAGAACAGAACGAATTACTCAAATCCGCAGAGAACGCTTGTGCAATAACGACAGAGGCGCTGAATCTTGGAAAGGAACTATTCGAAAAAAATTGGCCAGATTTTAGAAAAGCTGGAGATTATAAGACAGCTTATATGGCATTAACAAAAGACGATGCCATGGAATTCTATGGGGGCAGAATCCGAGTAATAGATTATACTGGCAAAGCCCTAAGCGAATATGATGCGCAAGATTATATGGAGCATGTAGAAGAGAGAAGATATGAATGGACTTATGCGAAATTTGCTTTTTTGAAAGCTTTAGGATGGCCAAAAGGAATAGTTCAAGTTGGACCCATAGCCAGAATGAACGTGAATAAAAGAGTGACGACAAAGCTTGCCAATAAAGAATTAGAAGAGTTCAAGAGAAAATTTGGAAGTCCCGCTTACGCAACGCTACTTTTTGACTACGCTCGCCTAATAGATTTAACATATGCCTGTGAGAGAGCTAGAGAACTTTTGGAGGATGAAAGCATAACTAGAACAGACACTAGAGTCCAAGTTAAACCTAAAGCTGGCACAGGAGTAGGTGTTGTTGAAGCGCCAAGAGGCACACTTGCACATGAGTATGTTTTAACTAAAAATGGGCAACTAAAAAACATGAAGCTGATTATACCGACTCAAGTGAACAATGCGGCTATAAATCTTAACGTTAAAGATGCAGCAATGGAATTTATACATCAAGGCGAAATCAAGCCTGGACTTTTGAACAGGATTGAGATGGTGATAAGAGCTTATGACCCATGCGTAAAATGCGCAACTAGACAGGCAAATGAAAATTTGACAGTAGAAATCAGAAATAACAAAGGCAAATTGTTACGAATTTTGGGGAGTTTAAGTTAAAATTTCTATCGCTTGGCTTGGGCAATTAACTTGACATGTTCTGCACATTATGCAGTTTTCTTCGTTTACAACTATTGGCTTTTTTGACTTTTCGCTACGGAAAACTGAAACTGGGCATAGTTCTACGCAGATTCTATCAGCATCTCCAACGCATTTTGCATAGTCAATTACTATTTTAATCATGTTTTTGCCCGTTGCTGAATGAACCTTCAGAGGCAATTAAACTTTTCTCACTAAATCACTAATGCACTTCTTGATGCATCTAGTGATGATAATATTCTTACTTTCCTATTTTGCCTACGTATTTTTTAGGATTCTTCTTAAATTCCTCTTCGCAGTGTTTTGAACAGAAGTAAACAGTATGCCCATCATATTCAGTTTTGCTGTAGGCTGATTCAGGTTCTATTTCCATCCCGCAAACTGGATCTGTCACTAAACGTTTTTTCTCCATAAATCCCACCCCCTTAGGTTCATATTTCCTCAAAGTCTGCGCATTAAAGGCAACTATAACCGTACTTAAAGACATAATCACAGCGCCTATTGCAGGGTTCAGATATACGCTACTGGCTGCCAGCGGTATGGTTATAATGTTATAGCCTGCAGCCCACCATAAGTTCTGAACCATCTTTGAATAAGTCTTTTTAGAAATGTCTATTACCTTTGTAACATCTCGAGGATCATTTCTTACGAGAATTATGTCGGCGCTTTCTATAGCTACATCCGTCCCTGCACCTATGGCAATACCTACATCAGCAGTGACAAGTGCAGGAGCGTCATTTATGCCGTCGCCAACCATAGCAACTTTGAAGCCTTTTTCCTTTAGAAGCTTGATTTTCTCAGCTTTTTTGTCAGGCAAAACCTGTGCAAAATATTCGGCTATGCCAAGTTCTTTTGCAACCCAACTTGCCACTTCTTCAGAATCCCCAGTCAACATGTAAGCCTTCAAGCCTAATTCTTTCAATTTCTTAATTGCCTCATAAGATTCCTCACGTATTTTATCAGAAAGCGCTATCGCACCTGCAAGTTTCCCATTAACTACAGTGAAAACAACAGTTTTGCCTTGTTTTTGCAGCATCTTTATTTTCTCGTCGTTTACGCTGAGTCGCAAATCAGAGAGGAGATTTATGCTTCCGACATAAACTTCTTTTTTGCTAACTTTTCCATAGGCGCCTTTTCCTGGCAACGCTTTAAATTCCTTGATGCTAGGAATTTCTATGCCTTTTTCCTTTGCATATTCTACTATTGCCTTCGCTATTATATGTTCAGAGTTGAGTTCGACGCTTGATGTTAATTCTAGAAGCTCATTCTCTGGGATTAAGGAAATTACGTCGCTAACACCGAACTTGCCCAGTGTGAGTGTTCCAGTCTTGTCAAAAACGATAGCATTTATGTCTTTAACCGTTTCGAAAGCTTTTCTGTCGCGAATTAGGATGCCGCTTTTTGCAGTTATGGAAGTTGAAAGGGCGACAACTAAGGGTATTGCTAAGCCGAGGGCATGAGGGCATGCGATGACAAGAACCGTCACTGTTCTTTCAAGCGCTACAAAAGGGCTGCCGAGAAAAGACCATGCAATGTATGTGATTATGCCAACTCCTAAGGCAACATAGAAGAGAAGGGCTGCCGCTCTGTTTGCCAAGTCTTGAGTTCTTGACTTGCTTTCTTGCGCTTGTCTGACAAGTTTTATGACCTGGGCGAGGTAAGTTTCCTCTCCTATTCTTTCTATACTAACCTTCAGCGCACCTTCTCCATTTATGGCACCGCCTATAACCTTGTCATTAACCTCTTTATGAATGGGTTTAGATTCACCTGTCAAAAGAGCTTCATTAACGAAAGATTCACCTTCAACTAAAATGCCATCTGATGGTATTTTCTCGCCTGGACGAACAAGAACAATATCGCTAGTTTTCAACTGTGAAGTTGAGATATCTACGATTTCGCTATTTTTTACGAGATGCGCAGTTGTAGGCATTATTCTAACAAGTTCTTCTAATGCCATTGATGCTCCCATGACGCTTTTGGCTTCTATCCAGTGTCCAAGAAGCATCACATCTATAAGCGTGGCGAGTTCCCAGAAAAAATCCATTCCTAATTGAAAGAAAACTGTCCCAGCAGAATAGAAAAAGGCTACTGTTATAGCCATTCCTATAAGGGTCATCATTCCAGGCTGTCGAGCTTTTACCTCATCCACTAAGCCCTTCAAGAACGGCATTCCGCCGTAAACATAAACAATAATGGACAATATGAGAAGCGCATATGATTGATATGGTATTTTTAGAGTTTGAAGAGGTGGAAACCAATCTTGAATCATAGTAGAAAGAAGCAATATTGGGATCGTTAGAATTAATGAGACCCAGAATCTGTTTTTGAATTCTTGCATGTGGTGGGCATGATGGCTATGGTTATGCACTTCTTACACTCTTCTTTTAGTATAGGTTATGCTGCGATTTTTTTATTAGTTTAGACTTAATCCTTAAGTATTCCATACGTCATAAAAACTTATCGGTGACAAAAACGAAAGTATCCATAGACAGAGAAGGATGCATAGGATGCGGAGTATGCGAAGCGCTATGTCCAGAAGTGTTCAAACTATTAGAAGATGGAAAATCTGGCATAGTTGAAAAATACAGAAAGAAAAGCCTAGGCGAAGGAGAAATCGGAGTCGATTTGGCTTCATGCGTTGAAAACGCAAAAGTTTCTTGTCCCGTAGAAGTGATAAAAACAGAATAGCATTCCTAATCTACTGTTTCTAGCCTCCAGGAGCGCCATGGAATGGAACGTTCTTCCAAAGAAGGTCCCACCAATCTGCTTCAGTTATAGTTTCTCCGCGAACTAGAATTTCCAACACCATCTTTAGTAGTTCATGATGTCTCTTTTCATCAGCTAAAATAGCGTTTAAAAGGAGCTTAACCTTCTCATTTTCAATACTAGGCAGTACTTTGCTAATTTTTTTGATAAGTTCTTCTTCCATGCGAATGTGCTTTTCAACGAGTGCTTTCTGCTTGTCAAGATGTTCCTGCGAAAGAGCCTGAGCGACTCCTGTCAAAAGCTCGGTGGCTGCTGCATACATTTCCGCATGCTTCACAGAGTCTAGAGATATGCCCTTCAAAACTCCCTTTACAGGTGGATTCTTTATTTCAACCAAAGCATTGTTTAGGGAGTCTACGATTTCATTTTCAATGGTAATTTGCGTTTTAATGAATTTTATTAACTCATCTTTTGTTTTCAAACTGTTCGCCTCTCGCTAAAAACATGTTAAGCTGTGTGCATAAGTCTTTCGGCAATTTTCTTTCCAAAATCTCCGCATTTTTCTAAACCATTTTGGTCAGGTGTATATCTGATTAGAAGTGGTGGCTCAAGCGTTTGCATTTCAAATTTGTTTTTCATAATTTCAATAACAAGTTTTGGCGCCTCGCCACTCCATCCATAAGAGCCAAAGGCTGCTCCAATTATACCTTTTAAGTTAATGCTTTTTACTGCCGCTTCTTCGAAGAGCCTTTTCATGTCAATAGTCATGTCATGATGGTATGTAGGAGCCCCAACTATTATCGCATCAAAATTGCTTAACGCTTCAGGCGTAACATAGTAGTTCAATTCCACTTCAACTCCTTGAATCGTCTTCGCTCCTTCTGCTACAGCCTTAGCCATTTTTTCTGTGTTTCCAGTTCGCGTATAATAGAGAATAAGAATTTTAGACATAAAGCATCACAGCATTAATCACTAGTGGAAACATAAAATATGAAACTTTTGCTCAGAAGCCGGGGATGGGAGTTGAACCCATATGTAGCGGCTCTGCAGGCCACCGCCTGAACCGTTCGGCCACCCCGGCACTCATAAAATTCTAATTAAGACCGTAATAAAGATTATTTAGCCTCTTCCAATCTTTTTGCTAACTTCTCCGTAAACCTTCAACGCTGAGCTTTCGTCTTTAACGTTTTTTATGAGCATGCGCCCACCGTTGAAGAGGCTGATTTCATAATTTTTGTAGTCAAAAATGATTGCAAGAGAAGATTTTATGCGCACTTTAAAATGCTGTTTAACCGATTCATAAACTTCATCAAGATTTAATTTTAACGGCTTTTCTGGGTTTATATTCGCTGTTTCTCGTCCACATAGCCAAACCAGTTTTTCTCTTGCTTTTGAGGAGACTGGTGCACCCTGACATGTGGGACAATTCTCTCTTCTAAAAATGTCTATTGTGACAAAGTACATGTCACTAAAATCGCAGATCATAAGCTTACTTTTCAAAACAGAGCCTATTCCCGCCAGAATCTTTATGGTTTCCATTGCTTGCATGGCTCCAATAATTCCAGGCGTGGCTCCAAGCACACCTCGTACGTCGCAGGTAAGCAAATCGCTATCGCTGATGTTTGGGAAAACACATTCTAAACATGGAGTTTCTGGTGAAGCAAAAACTGAAAGATTTCCTTCAATTCCTATGGCTGCCCCGAAAACATATGGAATCCCGAGTTTTACGCATGCACGGTTAACAAGGTAGCGTGTTCGCATATTATCTAAGCCATCAACCACACAATCCACGCCCGAAAGAAGCTTCTCAACATTTGTTGCGTTCAAGTTTTCTGGCACAGGGTCAATCTTGACTAAAGGATTGGTGCTCTCCAGCCTATTTGCTGACACTTCAACTTTTGGATAATGCAAATCATCAAGGCTGTACAAAACTTGTCTGTGCAAATTATTCAATTCCACAGTATCCTGATCTATTAGACGCAAGTGCCCTACTCCAGCTAGAGTCAAATAAAGTGATGAAGCGGTACCTAGTCCGCCAAGTCCAACAACTGCAACCTTTGATTGCGCAAGCTTTTTTTGTCCCTTGCGACCGAGTTCTTTCAAAATAGTTTGACGACTGTAAAATTCGTCATACAGTGACTTTTTTTGAGTCTTAGCCATTTGAAGTGTTCTCCTCGTTTAACATTGCTCTAATCAGCCTTATATCTGCCTTTTTTCAAAAACTGTTTCTCATAAATTTCCCTGACTCGCTGTATTGTATCTGCCTCTTCCGGAGTTTTTTCTTCTCTTATACGGCTTATTCTCGCAAAGCGCAAAGCCATGCCACACTTGTATTTTGGGCTTTTCTGAATCTCGTTATACACTACTTCAACAACTATTTGTGGAATAACAACAACTCTTCTACGCTCCTCTTTTACGGCTAATTCCTTAAGACGCTTCGTCATTTCAACGATTTCCGCATCAGTCAATCCTTTGAAAGTTTTGCCAACCAATAAAAACTCGCCTGTTTCAACATCACGTGCAGCCAGATAATAGTCAGAAAGCCACCCATGTCTACGTCCATAACCATACTCAGCCGCGACAATAACCAAATCTAACGGTTCAAGAACGAGTTTTATCTTAAGCCAATGTTTCCCACGAGTGCCAGGTATGTATGGGCTTTCAGGTTTTTTAGCCATAAGCCCTTCATGCCCAGCGTCTATGGCCTCTTTTAGAAATTGTTCAGCTTCTTCAATTTTGCCTATTATCCTCTGTGCTGTTAATTGTATCTCTCCAGCATTTTCGGCGAGAATCTGTCTTCGTTGTAGGTAAGAAGTGGAAATTAGACTTTCGCCATTACAATAGAGAATATCGAACAAGTAAAGCTTCAGTGGGATTCTTTCAGCCGCATCTTCTATTGCATGAACCCTTTTGAACCTTCGCATCAAATGTTGAAAAGGAATCGGGGAGCCTTGGTTATCAACAGCTATAACTTCTCCTTCCAATATAGCATCTTCTGCTTTAACGTTTTTTCTTACTATTTCGACGATTTCTGGCAGACTTTCGGTTACATCTGTTAATCTTCTACTGAAAATTCTCGCATCATCACCAAGCTTGTGAATCTGAACCCTAGCCCCATCCAACTTGTATTCGAAGGCAGTTTTTCCACCATGTTCCTTTAAAGCATCTGCAACTCCATCTGCCATTTGCGCTAGCATAAGCTTGACAGGTCTAAAAACTGTGAAACCAATTTTGAACAAGCTATCTTTACCTTCAATCTTGGCTTTGACAGCAACTTCTCCTATATCGCCAACCGTCATACTTGCCTTTTGGATTAGTTCCTGCGGAATCTGGAAAGCATTTGAAACTGCTTGCTCCATCAATCCTTCATGAAAACCCGTGCGCATTTCACCAATGAAAATCTTCACCAAATATTTAGCTTCCAAGGGAGAGGCTAGGCTTAATAATGCCTCCATTAGACGTTCCTTCTTCTCTCTTGAGCCGTATCCAGTGGCTTCAGCTATGGATTCTAAACTGCGTCTAACTTCCACTATCGTTAATGTTCTCTCAAAAAGAGTTGCCTGCTTCTTGATTTTGCTTACTTCAAAAACTATTTTCGTAGCCGAACCAACATCTCAAGTTTTATTAAAAGCGTCCATAAAAACGTTCCATTCAACTTCTGTTATGCGCTTTATCATTTCGCTAATTGTTGCCCAGCTAACTTCAAGGCTTTGTGAACTCCATTTCGGGAAAGGTCTCCCGAGAATCATTGAAATTGATGGTTCTATTTCTTGAACATCCAGATTTCTTAAGAAATTTGCGACAAGATCTATCATTAGAAGTCGCTTTTTTGTGCTTTCCAGTTTTTCGCATAGCTCAGCTAAGGCTTTGAAAGATGTTGGCATATCATCACCTCTAGAACACGCCTAATCTTCAATAGTACTTTGCATAGATAAAAACTGTTTTTTCCAGAACATTTAGGAAAAAGAAGTGATGTATGTATTTTGTGTTTTAGAAAGAAGCTTCCAGCTTCGCCTTAACTTCTTTTATCTTCTTCTCCATCTCTTTGACTTTCGCCTTTTTATTCATCGCCGCATAGCAGTCTCTTGCATATTCTAATGCACTAACTCCGAACCTGTCAAATCCTTTACTGAAAGATAGCTCAGCGGATTTTAAGAAAATTTCAACAGCAGTTTTATAGTCCTTAAGTGAATAAGAGCATTCGCCAGCTTTGTACAGCATGGATGTAGCGTCAAAAAAGTTGTTCACTTTTTGATATAATTCTGCAGTTTTTAGAAAAATTTCCTTAGCTTCCTTGTACTTACCACTTTCGTAAAGCGTATTCGCATCTTTATGCAATTTTACAGGGTCTTCCTTCACTTTCTCTTCGCTCATAATGGTCAACTCACATTTTGCTATTTATCAGCATAAAACTCACATTTAGGCTTTCCCATTTCAAACAGTCCAGAATCTCGTGCGAGAAGATTTAAACATTAAACAAATATATCATCTAAGCGGGAGAGACTGTATGAAAATTTGCGATGCGCATGTTCACTTGGGAAAGTCTGGACCTTGGCAACCATTTATTAATCCAACAATCTATGTGGACAAGCTCATAAGACTATTCGATAAATATAATGTGGAAAGGGCAATTGTTTTTCCAAACCCCAACGTAGGCGATAAATATCCCGAAATGAACAATTACATCGCAGAATGTGTAAAGAAACATCCGAAGCGTCTGGTTGGTTTCGGACGCGTAGACCCAAGAAGAGATGACGCGATAAAAGAGTTAAAACGCATGAAAAACAGTCTAGGCTTAACCGGGCTTAAGCTGCATCCATTTGTAGAATGTTTCCGACCTGACCACCCTTTTTTCAACAAATTTTTCGAAAAAACAAATGAATTACAACTTCCAATACTATTCCATTCAGGCGATGGCTTTTCCTCGCCAGGACTAATCTTAAAGATTGCCAAGAAATACCCGAAGTCACCTATAATACTTGGTCATTTAAAGGAATCATCTGTCAATGCCCTGAAAGAATGTGAAAATGTTTATGTTGAAACTTCTGGCACTTTGCCCGATTTCATTGAACTTGCAGCGGACATAGACGAAAACAGAATACTTTTCGGTTCTGATGCTTCTTACTATCGTTATTCAACACAAATAGCAATAGTTGAGGTTGCAGAAATTTCATGGAAAGCCAAGAAAAAGATATTCTATGATAACTTTCACAGGTTTTTCAGCCAAAAGTAGAATAAGGGGTTGTATCCTACACAGAAAATAGAGGCGCTCTGGATGGCGAAAGAAGTTAAACCTGAGGAAATAGCCTTCAAATTAGCCATGGCAGCCGTATTCGCTGCACTTGTTTGCACAGCAACAATAGTGTTCACAATAAGCATTCCCGCCACATCAGGATATTTCAACTTGGGCGAAACAGTAATTTACATTGCTGCGCTACTTTTTGGTCCATATGTCAGTGGACTTGCAGGAGGTGTTGGTGCATCAATAGCTGACATGATTGTGGCAGCTCAATTTGCGCCTGGAACCTTAGTCATAAAAGGCATTGAAGGGATAATTGTTGGTTTTCTGAATAGAAAAATATCTCTGTGGACGGCAAAACCGAGCTTGAGCGCTGTTGTCGCTGTGGTTATTGGTGGGTTAGAAATGGTTGCTGGATATTTCCTCTATGAGAACCTGATACTAAATTATCCTATAGCTGATGCAGCGGTAGAAATTCCATTTAACATTGTGCAGATGCTTGTA
>Ga0315268_10005013_pt1 | contig 14281 bp, 11 predicted proteins | sample C1_top_MG_FD_204535 | JGI IMG/M metagenome (GOLD analysis project Ga0315268, IMG submission 204535) | Sediment microbial communities from Yellowstone Lake, YNP, Wyoming, USA - C1_top | ecosystem: Environmental > Aquatic > Freshwater > Lake > Sediment | place: USA: Wyoming | collected 2017-08-01
TTCCTGTGATTCTTCTAAAACTTTTTTGGGACAATATTCTATGCAGAACCCGCAGCCTTTGCATTCATCCTTAATTATGTGAATCTCTGCTTTTGGTTTCTTCACTTTTTGGCTGTCGAGTGGTGCATGCGTGATTCTTTCGGGCATATTCAATCTCCTCATAAAGCCTTCTCAAAAACTTTTTTAGCCTTCCCTATTTCTTCGGGCGTAACATTTTCCACTATTGCCTTCATTTCAATAATTTTGGAAGCGAATCGTTCTCCTTCAGCTGCAGAAGCCCAAAGCAACTGCAACCTTTCTTTTGCTAATCCGTTTTGCTCCATCTTTTTCCATAACCTTTCTACACGCTTCTGCGTGTGATAATTAGCATTTATGTAATGGCAATCTCCGGGATGACAGCCTGCCACCAAAACTGTTGCTGCTCCTCTTGCGAAGGCTCTTTCAACGAATTTTGGAGCCACACGTCCAGAACACATGGTTCTGATAATGCGCACGTTTGGCGGATACTGCATTCTGCTGACTCCTGCAAAATCTGCACCCGCATAAGCGCACCAATTACAACAGAAAGCTACAATCTTTTTATCAGCATCTTGCTCGGTGACAGCATCTATTTGTGCTATTATTTGCTCGTCTGTAAAGTGATTCTGCGTCAAAGCGTCAAACAGGCATTCTGCAGCGCACGTTCCACAACCGCCACATGCAGCCTCTATAACTTCAATCCGTTTCTGTTCCTTATTCAAGCTAATAGCGTTGTAGGGGCAAACTTTCGTGCAGAGTCCGCAAGCCTTGCACTTTTCAGCGTAATAAATTGGCGTGATGGCTTCAACAGTTACTTTTCCCTTAGCCATCAATATGCCCGCTCGAGCGGCTGCAGCGCTTGCTTGGGTCACGCTGTCCTTTATGTCTTTAGGCGATTCAGCGCAACCCGCAAAGAATATTCCTCCCGTCGCAGCGTCTACAGGTCTGAGTTTTGGATGCGCTTCCATAAAAAATCCGTCTTGGGTTCTGGAAAGCGTTAACAAGCGTTGTATTATTTCACTGTCTTTTCGCGGTTCAAGACCTATTGAGAGAATTGCCATGTCCACATTTATCTTGTAAAGCTCCTTCTGCAACGTGTTTTCTCCGACAATCCAGAGATTACGTGTTTTCCTGTCTTCAATTATTTCTGCTGGAAGCCCTCGGATGAACATGACGCCTTCTTTTCTTGCCCGCTTGTAAAGATCTTCGAAACCTTTCCCATAAGCCCGTATATCCACATAGAAAACGTAGATTTCAGTTTCTGGCCAATGTTCTTTGATTAGTAAACTGTCTTTTATTGTGTTCATGCAGCAAACGTTGCTGCAGTATAATCTTCCGTTTCTGTCTGAGCGGGAACCGACACATTGAATGAAGGCTACTCGTTTGGGGATTTGCATGTCGCTTGGTCTTATGAGATGTCCGCCAGACGGTCCACCCGCATTGATTAGTCTTTCAAATTCGAGTGAAGTTATCACGTTTGGGTATTTGCCATAACCATATTGGGGCAGTGTTGAGGGGTCGAATACGTCTGCGCCTGTTGCCACGATTATTGTGCCTACTTCAAGCTCTATGGTTTCTGGTTTCATTTCAAAATTTATTGCTTGTCGCTCGCAGGCTTTTATGCATTTGTCGCAGACTATTACGCCTTCTTTGTTTAAGCATATGTTCATGTCTATCGTGTATGTTGATGGAACTGCCTGGGCGAAGGGCGTGTAAATTGCATGTCTTATGGCTAAGCCAACATCAAACTCGTTTGGAGCAACAATCGGACAAACTTTTGTGCACTCGTCGCAAGCTGAACAATCTTTTGTAACATATCTTGATTTTTTCACTACTTTTACGTGGAAATTGCCTATATACCCCTTAACTTCTGCAACTTCGCTCTGAGTTAGCAATTCAATATTTGGGTGATGCCCAGCGTCAGACATTTTAGGCGCAAGAATGCAGATGGAACAATCCATCGTCGGAAAAGTTTTATCTATCCTTGCCATCATTCCGCCGATGCTTGGCTCCTTCTCAACCAAATACACCTTATAGCCAGTGTCCGCTAAATCCAAAGCAGCTTGAATACCAGCAACTCCGCCTCCTATGATTAGTGCTTTTCGAATTATCGGCACTTCAATTTCTTCTGCAGGCTGAAGCAAAGCAGCCTTTGCAACAGCCATTTGCACAAGGTCTTTAGCCTTTTCCGTGGCTGCCTGTCTATCATGTAAGTGAACCCAGCTGCATTGTTCGCGTATGTTAGCCATTTCGAAAAGATACTTATTCACTCCAGCCTCTTCGCATGTTTTGCGGAATGTGGGTTCGTGAAGACGCGGCGAGCATGATGCTACGACTATGCGGTTGAGTTTATGTTCTCTGATGTCGTTTTTTATCTGTTCTTGTCCTTGGTCTGAGCATGTGTATCGGTTGTCTTTGGCTAAAGCAACATGCGGAAGGGTCGAGGCAAATTTTGCAACTTGTTCGCAATCTACAGAACCAGCAATGTTCAAACCGCAATGGCAGACGTAAACGCCAATGCGAACTTCTTCACTTTTAGGTTCTGACTTTGCCTCACTCTTTTCCGTCACTGCGTTATCCTCCAAGAGATTTCAAGTAATTCTCAATCGATTCAGCTGCACATTTCCCAGCTAAGACTGCCTCAATAACCGTTGCAGGACCAGTAGCTGCATCACCGCCTGCAAAAACACCTTTCAAGCTTGTTTCCATTGTTATTGGGTTAACCCAGACTGTGCCATCTTCATTCAATTCAATTTCCTTCGGCAAAAACTCTAAATCTGGGGCTTCGCCAATTGCGAGAATCACCATTTCCGTTTTTCGTGTAAACTCTGAGCCTTCTATTGGAACTGGTTTTCTTCTTCCAGTTTCATCGGGTTCGCCTAATTGCATTCGAAGGCAATCAATACCAGAAACCTTTCCATTCTCTCCCAGAATCTTTTTTGGCGCAACTAAAAACTCGATTTTCACGCCTTCATTTTCAGCTTCTCTGATTTCCCACGGGTTAGCTGGCATTTCTTCTTTCGACCTTCGATATAATATGGTAACCTCATTTGCTCTAAGCTTTAGAGCAGTTTTGGCAGCGTCAATGGCTACGTTTCCGCCGCCAATTACAATAACATTCTTACCAACTTCGGTTTTCTCGCAGCTGTTCACGTTCCATAAGAAGTCGAGAGCGTGAATTACGCCTTCCAAATCTCCACCCTCAATTTTTAACTTTTGACTTTTATGGGCGCCAACACCGACAAAAATAGTTCTATAACCTTGTTTCCGTAAATCGTCAAAACTCAAGTCTTTACCAACTGTTGCGTTGGTTTTTATTTCGACACCTAAATCTTTTATGAACTGAATTTGCCTAGTTAAGACCTGTTTCGGTAAGCGATATTCGGGTATACATTTCCTCAACATTCCACCTGGTTCACGAAGAGCTTCAAAAACTGTAACTTTATGTCCCTTTCTGGTTAATTCGTATGCTACTGTTAGCCCTGCTGGTCCCGAACCTATTACAGCAATTTTTTCTCCAGAACCTTTTGCTTCTTTCTTTCTTTTCTTCGTTTTTAAGTGTTCTTTATACAGTTTTTCAGTTTCCGCTAAAACTTTGTCCATGTCCAATGTGGCACGTTCTGGATGGAAGCAAACAAACATAGTCACGAGCGGTAACGGAATATTTTTAACAATTTTTGAGATGGCTTTTCCAAAAGGCTGCGTATAACCGTGTTTTGCGGCGGTTGTTCGCATGAAAAGAAAAATTTCAGGCAACTTCAGGGATTGTGGGCAGTGTCTATAGCAGCGGTAACACCAAGCGCAAAGCCAAAGCGCCTCTGAAGTTAAAGCATCTTCTGGGTCTAAGAAAATTTTCTCAAGAAGACTCCTCGGGTTATAATCTTTTCCAAGTAACTCTGCTACTGAACAGCTGGCTGTGCAGATGCCGCATTCATAGCAGTATTTGAGTTTTTCAACATCTAAAAGTCTCTTAATGTCTTCCTTGGAAATGGTGGTCTTTGGTGTTTCCAAACAGTTAGTCCTCTGTAATTTTGGAGGTTGCCACAGATATAAAGGTTTACAAACGTAAAGGTTTTCACCATGCATAACACACAGGTGCTGTGAAGCGCAGTTTTATTAATTTAGAAAAACAATAAAGGGAGAATTACACGAGGAGAGAAAATGCGAAAAATAAAAGTGGTTTTGTATGGCGTCGGCGCTGTTGGCAGCTTGATTGCCAAATTTCTCCTTGAAAAAAATGGGGTAGAAATCGTTGGAGCAATCGACATGGCTAAGGACAAAGTTGGCAAAGATTTAGGCGAAGTTTTAGGCATAAACAAAAAACTCGGAATAAAGATTGTAGCAGATGCTGACTCATTGTTTTCTCAAACTGACGCAGATATTGCTATTCACGCAACCTCCTCCTTCCTTAAAGACACATTCCCACAAATAGCCTCAATCGTGAAACATGGCGTCAAAGTCATATCTACATGCGAAGAACTAACCTATCCATACCATACTGCACCTAAATTTGCAAAAGAACTCGACGCCCTAGCCAAAGAACACAAAACAACAGTTTTAGGCACAGGCATAAACCCCGGCTTTCTCATGGACACACTTGTGATAACGCTTACTGCCCCGTGCCAAAAAATAGAGAAGATTCAAGCGGTCAGAGTAATGAATGCTGCAACAAGACGGTTGCCTTTCCAGAAGAAGATAGGTGCTGGGTTAACAATTGAAGAGTTCAAGCATAAAATTAGGGAGAAACAAATCACGGGGCATGTTGGACTTGAACAGTCTATCACAATGATTGCTGATGCCCTTGCATGGAAATTGGACAAGATAGTAGCCGACTCTGTTGAGCCAGTGATTGCCGACAAGACTGTTGAAAGCAAAGCTATAAGAGTAGAAGCTGGAAAAGTTGCGGGTTTAAGGCAAAAGGCGAAAGGAATCATGAAAAATAGAGAGGTCATTGTTCTCGATTTTCAAGCCTACATAGGTGCGAAAGAAGAGTACGATGCCATAACAATTGATGGTTCTCCAAGCATCAAACAAAAGATTCAGCCATGCGTTCACGGCGACGTAGGCACAGTTGCAATGGTTGTTAACTCAATTCCCAAAGTGATTAAGGCACAACATGGCTTGTTAACAATGAAAGATTTGCCAGTTCCATCTGCAGTCATAGAAGATATAGGAAAATATATTTCATTTTAGCGTGTTTCTACTATCATATGGGATGTATTTGAAAATTCGAATAGACATCAACTGTGATTTAGGCGAAAGCTATGGAGAATTCAAGTTTGGAAACGACGAGAAAATAATGCCCTACATAACTTCAGCAAACGTCGCATGCGGTTTTCATGCCGGAGACCCCGTGACAATAGCAAAGACAATAAGCCTTGCTAAAAAATATAAGGTTGCCGTAGGAGCACATCCGGGTTTTCCAGACCTTATGGGTTTTGGAAGAAGAGAAATGCAAATGAGCGATGTAGAAGTTAAAAATTCTATCATTTATCAAGTTGGCGCCCTCCAAGGCTTTGTAAAAACAGTTAATCTCGCTCTTCAGCACGTAAAACCTCATGGAGCACTATACAACATGGCGGTGAAAGACGAAAAACTCTCTAAAAATATCGCGGAAGCTGTAAAAGCAATGGGCAATAGCCTAATAGTTTTTGCGCCTCCAAACTCGGCATTAGCAAAAGTTGCTACTAAACACGGTTTAAATGTGGCATTCGAATTTTTCGCTGACAGAGCTTATAACCCAGATGGAAGCCTTCTCTCACGGAGATATTCAAACGCCATCATTCGGGAACCAAAAAAAGTTATTGAAAGAACAATCAAAGCAGCTGAGGATGGAATGGTTTTAGCTGCCAATGGAGAAGTTGTGAATTTAGGCAAAGTGCACACTGTTTGCGTTCATGGCGATACACCTAACGCTGTGGAACTAGCGAAAATTTTGAAAAAAGAATTGTTAAAGAAACGCATCGACGTTAGGCCTGTGAGTGGCTTTGTTTAGCAATTTTTAGGCGTAAAATATGAAAGCTGAAGTGTACAAGTCTGCTCGATACTTGCCTTTCGGCGACAATGCTCTGCTTGTAGAATTTGGCGATGCAATAAGTTTAGAAGCGAATAGCTTGGTTCTTGCTCTAAATGAGGCTATTCTGAAGGCTGATATTGCTGGAGTTGAAGAATTAGTTCCAACTTATCGTTCATTACTTGTACGTTATAATCCGCTAAAGACAAGCTACGAGCAACTTGTATTCTGCATAAAAGATATTGAAGAAACTTTAGATAAGGCAACCCTAGAAATAGACGGTAAGAAAATCACAATCCCCGTGGCTTACGGAGGCGACTATGGACCAGACTTGAGCTATGTGGCTGAGTGTCACGGATTATCTGAAGAGCAAGTTGTTAAACTGCATTCTAGAAGGGAGTACAGAGTTTACATGATAGGTTTTGTTGCGGGCTTTCCCTATTTAGGAGAGGTTCCAGATGAAATTGCAACACCACGTCTTGAAACGCCACGACTGAAAGTGCCCGCTGGTTCAGTTGGAATAGCTGAAAAACAGACGGGCATATACCCATGCGAAGCGCCTGGTGGATGGCGAATAATAGGCAGAACACCAATCAAACTGTTCAACCCACTGCAGCAGCCACCAGCACTAATAAAATCAGGAGACACAGTTAAGTTTAAGTCAATTTCTAAAAGAGAGTTTAAAATCATCGAAAACGCTGTCTTAAAAGGCGAATATCCGCTTTTATCTAAGGAATAGAAATGGCTACTTTCCGAGTCATTAATCCAGGATTATTCACAACGGTTCAAGATTTAGGAAGACTTGGCTATTTAAAATATGGCGTCCCAATTTCTGGCGCAATGGACACGTTCTCCTTTATTGCAGCAAACCTCTTGGTTGCAAATGACCCAAATGACGCATGTCTCGAAATAACTCTAATCGGTCCAGAAATGCAGGTCTTGGCAAAAACACAAATCGCCATAACTGGCGGCGTAGCTTCTCCAAAAATTAATGGTCAAAATGCTCAAATGTGGGAGACATTAGACGTAGAGGAAGGTGATGTAATCTCTTTTGGAAAAATATATGGTGGATGCCGATCATACCTTTCAGTAAGAGGAGGAATAAACACACCTCTACTGCTTGGAAGCCGATCAGCATACGTGCGCGGCATGTTCGGAGGAATAAATGGCAGACAGCTGAAGGCTGGAGATATGATTGAAGCGTTTGCCAAGCCTGTACTCAAAACTCGGCTTTCAATGCCAACAGAACTTGTGCCAAAATTCACAAATCAATTCACAGCACATGTTGTATTAGGACCGCAGGATGACATGTTCACGGAAAAAGGAGTGCAAACTTTCTTTTCAAATCCATACAAAGTCTCTTTTGAAGCTGATCGAATGGGATACAGACTTGAGGGTCCCGTAATAGAGCATAAGACTAAGGCAGACATTGTTTCTGACGCTCTTTTGCCAGGTGCTGTTCAAGTGCCAAAAAATGGACAGCCAATTCTGATAATGCGCGATGCTCAAACAACTGGGGGGTATCCAAAAATCGCCGTAGTAATAAGTCCTGATGTTTCTTTGCTTGGGCAGGCTAAACCAAACGACATTGTTGAGTTTTCCAAAATTACGCTCAAACAGGCTCGAGAAAAATCATGCGAATATTTTAAATTGCTTAAGAATTTAAGGGGGATGCTGGTTAAGAGTAAATAAGTATTCGATAAACTGGTGATAATTTGTTTTCTCAAGCAAAGGTTCATGAAAAAGGAACTTGCTCCCTTTCAGGTATAATAAACAAAGTAAAAAGTGGCAATAAATTCCAAAAAGTCGGGGCAATTGCCTTGTTCATCGGCGTTGTTCGTGGAGAAACTTTGGGAGGTAAAAAAGTGCAAAAGCTAATGTTAGAAGCGTATGAAGAAAAAGCAAACGAAACTCTAGCAAATATTTGCGATGATTTAAGAAAGAAGCAAGGTATAGTGGATGTTCAGATTCACCATTTGCTTGGCGAGTTCAATGTTGGCGAAGACCTTGTATATGTTCTTGTTGCTGGTGATCATCGTAAACATGTTTTTCCAGTTCTAGAAGAAGCCGTGGAAAGGTATAAGAAAGAAGCTCCAATTTTCAAGAAAGAATACGTCATTGATGAAAAAGGTAAAACAAAAGCCCACTGGGTAACAGAACAGAAAAGCGAAACACGAAAGTTATAATTTAAGAAGTGTTATAAGTATTTCCCAAAAATCAATTTGAGTTGGAGATGCAAAATTGGAAAAGAGAAGTTATGAGTGGTTTGAAAAACGTCGAAGAACAAAAGCTCTTGACTTAGCCCATGAACAAATAACAAAAGCCCTTGACACTGTAACGCTTCTTCATCAAGCATTTAAGAACATTTCAGAGGGAAAGAAAAAAGAAGCCGTGCAACATATCGAGAATCTTTTCAAAGTCGAAGAAGATGTGGATAAGCTTAGAAAAGAGGTCTTTGCAGAATTATCAAAGGGTGCCGCTTTACTCGCCGACTACCGTGAAGATCTGCTTCATCTAGTAAAACGGCTCGATACGCTTGCAGACCATGTGAAGGATGCAGCAAGATGCATAGAAATGCTTGCAGATGCCCAAATTCCACGAGAGCTTTGCGAAAACGCAGTTTTCATGAGTTCTTTACTTGTAGATTGTGCTCAGACACTGCGGGCAAGCATTGAAAAACTTACAGTAGCACCAGCCGAAGCGCTGAAGAGAGCTGAAAAAGTTGAGGAAATCGAACATAACCTTGATGATATTTATCTTAAAACTAAGGCTTCTTTTGTTAAACATGGCGGGCAAATCAATTGCGGTGCTATGGTAATATTTGATGATTTAATCGAATTTATTGAGCAAGCGGCTGACATGTGTGCTGATACGGCAGACTACATTGTTGTGCTTGCAAGCAGAGAATAAAATGCTCTAGTGATAAAATGTTACTAGTTCAAATTTCAGACGTGCACTGTGGTCCAATGCTTCGCAAAGAAACTCTGGGGGCAGCCACTAAAGAAATTAATGATTTGTCTCCCGACCTTGTGCTTGTAACTGGTGACTTGACAGAAAATGGCTTAATGTCAGAGTTTGAGATGGCTTCAAAAGAATTGAAGAAGATAAGAGCGAATAAGGTAATATACTTAAGTGGGAACCATGACTATCGCTCTACAGGATATCTTCTTTTTAAAGAATTTTTCCCATTCTCTCAAGTAACGGAATTCGGCGATGCAGTCATAATAGTCCTAAGTTCAGCAAGACCAGACAGAGATGACGGTGAAGTTGGTCATAGGCAAAACCTATGGCTTGAAAAAACCCTTACAAAATACAAGGACAAAGTAAAGATAGTGACGATACATCATCACATAGTGCCGGTTCCAGACACTGGTGCAGATCAAATAACAGTTGTTGATGCTGGTGATGTTTTAAGAAGTCTTGTAAAATCAGATGTAAACTTGGTTCTTTGTGGTCATCGTCATAGACCATGGCGATGGAAAATAGAAGATATGCAAGTGGTTCATGCGGGCAGTGTGTCATGTGAGAAATTGAGGGGTTTCTTCTTCAATTCTTACAATGTTGTGGAAATCAAAAACAGAAAAATCGATGCGAAACTGAAAATAGTCGGCGGAGGCTACCTTGACTTTAAGGCAATAATCAAAAGAAGGGAAATTTTGCAAGCTTCAGACATTTCGCAATATAGTGATTCTCTCGCCCAATAGCCTATTTTGACTCTTTCAGCTTTTCCCGTATCCATGTTATTCATAATTATTGCCAACCTTTTTTCTGCTTCTTATTCTTCTGTACGAGCTCTTTATGTGCCCCAATAGGTGAGCCAGAAACCTTTCTTCTTGGCTGTATGTCCTTCTTAAGATAGATTCACGGGAAAGTAATGCTCCTTTAAGTTCTGCTATCTCTTTTTTTGGGGTATACTTGATGTAGATGGGCACTCCTGCAAAAAGCATTACCAAACCTAATACGATTTGAGTGAGTGTACATTGTGTAATTAGATAAAAGGAAAAGATTATTCCTAAGCATGGGATAAGCAAACCTCCTCGAAGGTGAAACTGGGCTTTTATACCTTTTTTGCGCAGAGAAAATATTGAGGCACTAGTCGCCAAGTATGCAATTGACATAAAAAACACTGAAGTGGCTATCAGCATACCCAGATTGCCAGCAATTGCAGCTACTAACGCGGTAACTGCCTGAATCACGATTCCTAGATAAGGTGTCCTGAATTTTGGGTGAATCTTGGCGAAAATGCGTGGAAACAAACCATCAGCAGCTAGCGCATATCCAAGCCTTGACGTCCCAATCATCCCTGATTCGTCCGAACCAGTAACAGAAATTAAAGCGCCGCCTCCAACTATGGTTCCTCCGACCAACGCAAGTACTGGGATAGAACGCAACGCCATATTCGCGGCAACAGCCAGAGGCGCAGTATCTGAGGCTAAAGAAATCCATGATCTTACTCCAAAAAGCACAATATTTGTTGTTAAGTAAAAAATGGTAACAATTGAAATTCCAAGCACGATAGCTTTTGGAATCGTTCTACCTGGATCTTTTATCTCCTCTGCTGGAATGGTAGAAATCTCGAAACCCGCGTAAGCCCAGAATATCAGAACAAGGGCTGCCCCAAAATTGCTAAAACCAAACGGCGAAAACGGTAAAAAATTTGTTGCTGCCGTAGCAGTATTTGACGCAATGTACAGCAAACCAACTGCAGCAAAGAAAATCAGTGGAGCAAGCTTAACGAGAGTAAGCACATCGTTTGTTCTACCTGCAGCTTTAACTCCGACAATGTTGCTGGCAATAAGAAAGACGACGAAAAGCACTTTTACAATAATTTGAGAAATCCAATCTAGACTTGGCAGAAAAAACATCAAATACTGTGTAAACGCCACCGGGAAAACGGCCAGCGACATCCATTCAGCAAGCCAAAGCGACCAACCTACAACAAAACCGGCAAAAGTACCCCACGCTACATGCACGTATGCATATGGTCCGCCCACTTTCGGAAGCAGAGCAGCGCATTGTGCAAAACATAATGCAATTACAATTGCTATGATTCCGGCTACGACCCACACCACTAACGAAAGTGGTCCTAGAAGACTCGCTCCGAATGCAGAAGCTACGTAAACATCAGCACCTATTATGGCTCCCACGACAAGATTAGTCACATCAAAAAGTGTAAGTTCCGACTTCAGTTGAGGTTTGGGCATGACAGACATTTAGGGATAATTTCCGCATATAAAGCATTTTGCTGATGCAAACTAGAAGCAGTTTTTCCGCCTGAATCGATTCCAAAACGTCTGGAAGCCGACAAATAATTTGCATCTAATCTGTCGTGACACTATAGTGTGCGGGGGGTGGGACTTGAACCCACGGAGGCCTACGCCAGAGGATCTTAAGTCCTCCCCCTTATCTTAGGCATACACTGTTCTGGCCGCCTATTTAGACCTGGCTCGGGTACCCCCGCACCAGCACTATTCTGGTAAAGTACGCGATGTTTAAGTTTTTTGCGTATGATAATGCATTAAGTTAAAATCTGCATTTCTATCTATTCTTTGTGGGCGAGTAGCTCAGTACGGATAGAGCGCCGGCCTCCTAAGTCGGTGATCGTGGGTTCAAATCCCACCCCGCCCGTCTACAACACCCTAAAAACTCACATATTTTTTGATTTTTTAACCAGACGAAAAATGGTATTTTGATGCGGTTGCCGGGATTTGAACCCGGGTCGTCAGCGTGGGAGGCTGATGTCCTAGCCAAACTAGACTACAACCGCAGTTATCATTCTCTTGTTAAGCATTCTTATGTGGAATTAGGCATAAATTTGTGTTTCAAAAAAGGGAAGGAAAAGAATTATTTGGATTTTGTTATGTGCACGTTGTTGATTAGAACGTATGGCGCTAGACATGGCGGATTTACTTCGCCCCACCAATGCACATGCTGCCTTTCTTTTGAAATTGCTGTGATATTGCCTAATAGACTTAATACGTTGTCGCTTAAGCGTATGTCCTTTAATGACTGTTTGACTTCTCCTTTTTCTATTAAGAAAATGCCATCTCTAGGAATTGTCGAGAAATCTCCCTTCGCATAGTTTTGAAAACGGGTATACCACGTGTTCGTTAAATAAAGTCCTTTGCTCACTTCTTTGAAAAGTTCACTTTTGCTTATATCGCCGCTGTCCATTTCAATGCTCCACGGGTTAGGAGCAACTAAACCTGCATTTGCTGTGGTTTCAGTTTTGAACATTCTTGCAGTAGACGTATTGTGAAGATAAGTTTTAAGAATGCCATGGTCGATAAAGGTATTTTCTCTTGTTGGGACGCCTTCATCATCGAAGATGCGGTTAGCCATGGAATACACGGTTGGGTTGTCCTTTAATGAAACAATTTCTGGAGCCACTTTCTTCCCAAGTTTATCCACAAAGACTGATTGCTGAATCATAACGCTAAAGGCTGAAACCATGTCACCCCAGACAGAAAGCAATGAGCCGAAAATTAACGGGTCAAATATTACGTCATATAACCCTTCATCTCCAATCTTTGGGTTTTTAGCCAACTTTGCAATTTCACCTGCCTTTGCTCCAGCACGGACTGGTTTAAAGTCTTTCAATGTTGAACTGCATTCTACGCTGTGTCCTGACGCTTCTCTCTCTGAGAAAGCCCTTATAGACAACTCAATTGCGGATCTGCTGTCAGTTCCGACAGGTCCTTCCGAAGACGCTAGATATACGTCTTCAAACTTTGTGAAAAGGATACCCCCGCTGTCAATTTTTGGACCTGCTTCTTTCTTTGCTGCGTCTATTGCTTCGAACACATAATCTGTTAGGTTTTCTAGTTCTTGGAGTTTCTTGTCGCCTTTACTTTTAGTGTAGTGAAATTTACCTTTGGCAAAGCCTCCGAACATTGGATTTTCTTTTGAAACTTTTGCTAGATCAAAAAGTTTCTTAAGGGTTGTATCCGCATCCTTAAAGTCATGTATCTCTGTTGCAACCAAACGTTTTTTCCATGCTAATGCCACATCTGTAATATAGTCATCCCATGCGACGGTAATATCTACTTGATTATTGCTGAAACGAACTTGTCTGTATCTGCCAAAGGTTGTTTTAGCGATTACTTCGTCAGCGCCTAAGGCTTTTGCTTTCTTGACTATTTCTTCAGTTTTGCCCAGAATATCGCTCATTTGACGTACACCTCTCTAAGTCTAATGCATGGACCGCCAGTATATACTGGCACTCCTTGGGATGGATCGCCTTTTCCGCATGTGGCAGCATCAAATTCCACTTTTTCTGAAACTGCATCAACAGCTGACCAAAACTTTAGCGTAGTAGTTTCGATAATAGGTCTTGCAATAGGGTTTTTCAGTTCTCCATTTTCTATTAAATAAGCTTCTCTGCCAACATACCGCTGATTGAACCGTTTGTCATCAATATTCCATTCTGTGAATGATTTCATGTAAACTCCATATTTGACATCTTCTATGAGCTCTTCTTCGCTCATATCGCCAGGAAGAACAAACGTGTTTGCCATGCGAACTATTGCTTCCCTATTATAATTGGTTGATCTTGAAGAACTATTGCTTCTAGTATTGAGCCTAGCTGCTGATTCTCTATTGTGCAAGAACTCGTTAATGAGTCCATTTTTGTACAAGTATCTACGTCTCGCCTTAACTCCTTCATCATCGTAGGCATAATAGCCATAACTGTGCTCTATTGTAGGATCATCCACAACGGTAACAACGTCGCTGCCTATTCTAGTGCCTATCCAGAAGGGGCCTCCCTCAAATATGAATGACCTTCCCGCTTGGCTCATTTCTCGCCCTAAGATTCTATCTGCTTCCATCGGGTGGCCGCATGATTCATGTGCTGCTATTCCAGTGACTTCTGGACCGCATATTAAATCCATGTTTCCGGCTTTCACAGCTTTTCCTTTGGTTATCACGTTTTTGAGAATTTTGGCGTTGTGAATGAGCTTTTCTGTTGCGTTCCATTTTTTGAAGGCTTCCCATCCGCCGCTGTATCCAAATTGTTCGTAGGCTTGTTCAGTTTTTCCCTGTTCGGCAACTGTGATGAAGATAAAAGCGCCTATTTTTGGAACAAACGAAGAAATGCGTGAACCTTCGGAATTGACATAATATTTCGATGTTAATTCTGTTGTGCATGCCATCATTGTTGCAGCAATGTTTACTCCGCATGAAGCTAAGGATTTGTTGATATCCACAAATTTGGCTATTTTCTCTTCTGGTGACACATCTTCTATCTTT
>Ga0315268_10005015_pt1 | contig 14278 bp, 5 predicted proteins | sample C1_top_MG_FD_204535 | JGI IMG/M metagenome (GOLD analysis project Ga0315268, IMG submission 204535) | Sediment microbial communities from Yellowstone Lake, YNP, Wyoming, USA - C1_top | ecosystem: Environmental > Aquatic > Freshwater > Lake > Sediment | place: USA: Wyoming | collected 2017-08-01
CCTGGTAGCCGTTGGACCCGTAATAATGTCTCTGCATCTGGTAGGTGGCGGAGCCGTTCAACATCCACTTGTTCGAGAGGCGCTTGTTGAGGACAAGCTCGAAGCCCCACCAAATGTCATACCGGCCCTTGTCCATCATATTGGTGTAAGAATAGGGTGTATAGACGGTTTCAGGGAGGTTTTTCAGGAGATACCAGGGTTTGCCGGCAGCTTCACCGGGGTTGAAAGTCGCTCCCTTCCCATTATCCAGGGTGCTGGGAACATAGCCCGCAATCATATAGTCGTCCTTGGTGCGGACATGATTGTTGAGACCGGGGAAAGCGGGCGCATCGTTGTACGTCTCGGGATAATAGTTGCGGGACCAGGCATAACGGCCCATCCGCTTCCAGGAATAGCTCAGGGAGACACCGAAATCCTGAATGATTTCGCGGTCGATGGAAACAGTGAGTTCATGAGTCTGGCTTGTCTTCCAATTGTCCAGGTCGATGTACGAGGTCGGGGGAGAAAGCCCGGCCGGATTGTTGATATCCCAGCCGCTCCACATCAAGCCGTTTTCTCGAGCCCAGTTCCCCACGAAATTGCCGGAATCGTCAAACACCCGATAAACCGGCCGGGTGGACACGGCATAGTTGGCCCAATAGAGCTCGTCCCAGCTGGCCATGCCGTTATTGTTGAGGTCGGCCCACCAGAAATTCATGCTTCCATACATCCCGAAGGGCGTCCAGTAGCCCGTGCCCAGGAAGCCGCCGGGATAGAGCGAATAGGCGACCTTGAAGATCGTCCGGCCGTCGCCGAAAATGTCATACGTCGCGCCGAAGCGGGGCGAGAAGAACCAGAAAAGCTTTTTGGCTTCGATGTATTCGCGGTTTTTTTCCGGGATCAGGGGGGCCAGCTTGGCAATCGTGTCCTGGGTGAAGAGCAGGCTGTTGATCGCGGAATAGCCGGTCTGGTACTTGTTTCCGCCGGGCTGGAGCCACAGAGCTCGAGTCGTCAGAGGATCGATCCAGGGCTTGGCATGGTCAACGCGCAGACCGAGGTTGAAGTTCAACCTGCCGGTGCTGATGGAATCGTTGAAGTAGAATGCCTGGCGGTCCGTGCCGTCATGCCACAGGACGTCGTTGCTCCCCATCATGATCCGGTTGAACGTGATGCCGAAGGCATCCCTGACGACGTCGATCTTGCCGTCGCCGTTCCAGTCAACGGTCTCGGTGTTGTAGTTGGTGTTGACATGGAAGTTGCCGGGATAGCCGCCGGTGTAGCTCCGATGGTTGTTGTTGATTTCGGCGCCGATCTTGATCTCGTGAGAAGTTCCCGTCCCGAACAGGTTGTCGTTGAAGTACTGAATCTGGAGGACTCCGTAGGGATGGGGACGGTCGGAATAAAACCACGTCTGGGAATTGTAGTAGAGGTCGTTCTCGACATCGTAATAGGCGACCTTGGTGAGCTTCTCATCGTTGGCCGGCCACATGCCGAACCCGGCATTGGACTTGCCGTAGCGGAAGGACACGAAGAAGTTGTCGCTGAACATGTGCTCGTCCTGGAATTTCCAGGTCGGGTTGCCGAAGTAGTAGTCGCTGTGCTGGTTCCATCCCGGCGGGAATGACTGCGAAGAGCTCCGGCCGAATTTTTTCTTATCTCCGGCCTGATAGAGGAATTCAGCCCTGTTCTCGGCGATCAGCTGGAAATTGATCTTGCCGTTGTAATTCTGCAGGTAAGTGTCGTCCCGGACGTTGACCAGGTTGAGCGTCTGGATCTGCTGGACGCCGTAAGCGACCCACCACCAAATCTTGTCTTTCCAAATCGGGCCGCCGGCGTTGAAGCCGAAATCCTTGATGTCGACAGCTCTGTTGTAGCCGCTGACTCCCTTGTTCTTCAGGGTTGCGTCGCTGATTTTGGCCTGGAACTGTTCGTTCGTATAGAAGAAGCGGCCGCCCAGGCTGACCTTGTTTCCGCCGCGGCGGGTGACCAGGTTGATGACGATGCCGGGATCCCGGTGTTCGACGTCCAACTGGCCCGTCGAGATGTTCATTTCCTCGAAGGCGTCGAAGTCGTAGTACCCGGGAGACCCGCCCGAGTTCCGGTCCGTGGTCTGCATGCCGTCAACAGTCCACTCCCCTGTGGTGCTTCCCTTGGTCAGGAAGCTCGACTGCTGTCCGGATTCGACGCCGCCGATATTTTCCCGGTCCATCTGGATCGAGGGCGTCATCTGCAGGATGACCCAAGGATCGCGGGCCGTGGGCAGCTCCTGGAGCTGGTCATAGTTTACGGTATGGGTGATCTGTGTCTTCTTGGGCTGAACGACCGGCGTCTTGGCGACGACGGTGACCTGCTCTTCGAGGGCTCCCTGCTCCATGACGACCTTGATGTCGGAGGTGGCGTTGACGTTGACGATAACGCCTTTTTCGATCCTGGTTTTGAATCCCTGCAGCTCGGCCGTCACGACATATTCATTGCCCGGAAAAAGCGAGGGAAAGCGGAATCTACCTTCAGCGGTAGTCTGCACCTTGACGGCCGCCAAGTTCGGGCCCGAGAGGGTGACCGTGACGCCTGGAAGGGGGTTTCCGTCCTTGTCAATGACCGTGCCGTAAAGATTGCCCGCTCTTTCTTGCGCCGATAACACGCTAGCAATGAGCAGGACGCAAGAGAGAACGATGAAAGCCTTTTTCATTTCCCCTCCTTAATTTTGGAGTTTTTTTGTTTTCCCCTGGAGTGAATGATTTCACTCCCCCTAGCCCTTACATTAATTAGACTTTTTCTCTTTTCCACCTCCTTCTCTCTCAGGTTTTTCTAAAAAATAAGCAAAAAACATGCCAAAAAGTATTTCATATATTTCTTTTAATTTCAGTGGCTTATATTTTTTATCGCCGGGAATCCATCCAATTCCTTGAATTCAATTCAAATATTTGGATTTAACGCTTAATGCAACCGGAGGATTTATTAGGTTGTTTCATAAGTGGAAACGAATTTTCTTATGGAATTTTTTCCGGAATTTGCCTATGATTCTAGCTGAATAAAAACCATGAGGATTTCAACAACATGAGACGCTTGGCAATCATTCTGAGCCTGCTTGTTTCCGCTTCCCTGATCGTTTCCGGCCAAACAAAGGTCAAAGCCAAAGACCTGGCTCCCAAATACCAGGAGTGGCTCAAGCTTACGACGTATATCATTACCCAAAAAGAAAAGGACGTTTTTATGAGCCTGGCCAACGACCGGGACCGGGACGTCTTCATCGAAACGTTCTGGAAGATTCGCGATCCGATGCCGGATACGCCGGTCAATGAATTCAAAGAAGAACATATCAAGCGCTTCCAAGAAGCCAACAAGAAATTCCGGCGCCGATCGGCCCGGGAAGGATGGATGACCGATCAGGGCAGGTATTACATCATTCTCGGCCCCCCGATCAGCACGGAAGACATCGCCGGGTCGACCGAGATCTATCCCTGCGAGATCTGGTCGTACTATGGAGATGTCGCCAAAGGCATGCCGACCCATTTTTCCCTGGTCTTCTACCAGCGCGGCGGCAGCGGCGAGTACAAACTTTATGATCCGGCGGCCGATGGCCCCGGCCGGCTGATCATCGGTTCGGAGAAAATGGACCCCTTCGATTATCAGGCGCTTTATCAGCATATCTTCGACATCAATCCCAGCCTGGCCCTGGTCTGTCTTTCGATCATTCCGGGAGAAATCCCGCATGCCTACCAGCCCTCTCCCGAAAACGCGATCTGGATGGCGAACATTACAGACTCTCCCAAGAAGTTCATCGATGAAAGCTACGCGACCCATTTCCTGAACTACAAGGGTCTCGTCAGCACGGAGTATATGACGAATTACATGGACAGCGAGACGAACGTCTCGATTGTCCGCGACGCGGTCACCGGCCTGACCTTCTGCGATTTTGCCATGGCCCCCAAAAAGCTCTCTCTCGCCTACTACGAACCCAAAGACCAGTATGCCTGCGGCTTCCTGGTCGACGTCACCCTGAGGTCGGGGGAGAAACTCATCTTTCAGTATTCCAAAGAATACCCCTTGGCATTTCCGGCCGACCGGCTCGAGGATATCCAAAACACGGGCGTCTGTATCGCCGATTCCTTTCCCATAATCGAAGGAACCTACCAGTTGACGGTTCTTCTCAGGAATACAACCGGCAAGGAGTTCAGCCTTCTCGAAAAGAAATTAGAGGTTCCGGCGGATGCGGGCCGTCCTCTTCTCCTCGGTCCGGTCTTTGGTTATAAACTGACCGATGCCCAGGCGGGCGCGCGTGTGCCCTACCAGGCCCTCAATCAGAAGCTCCTCATCGATCCTAAAAATGCCTTCAACGCCTCAGATCAAATCGCCTTCTTTTATGGCATCTCCGGACTGAGCGAGGAGTTATGGAAGGGCGGCTACGTCGCCATTCTTATCAAGGGGGCCAAGCCCGAAACTCCCTTTCAAAAAAACCTGACCGTCCCGCTCGGCGCGCAGCCTTATCGGGCCCAGATGAACCTTATCCAATCCCTGCCGGCGTCGGAATTCCCTCCGGATTATTACGATTTGATCCTCAGCCTGAAGGACCGGAACGGGAACGCTCTTGATGAGCGCCGGGGAAGTTTTGCCCTTACCGTCCAGAAGTCGATCGCCCATCCTCTAGTCGCCTCAAAAGTCTTTTCCCTGGCCAACAGCTACCTTTATTTTTATTCGCTGGCCTATCAGTACAGCCAGATGAATGCGGATGACAAAGCCGAAGCGATGTATAAAAGGGCGACGAGCCTCAATCCCGGCTTCACCCAAAAAGTCCCGGAATACGCCTCCTTCCTCCTGAAGGTGAAAAGGTATGAGGATGCCCTGGGGCTCCTGGAGTCGATCAAGGACGACGGCAACCTCAAGTTTCAATATTGCCTGCTCAGAGGACTCGCCTGGATGGGCCAGGAAAAATACCAAGAGGCCATCGACAGCCTTCAGCAAGGGAACAGGATCTACAACAGCGACACGGGGCTTTTAAATGCGCTTGGCCGCGCCTACTTTAAGACCGGCCAAACCCAGAGCGCTCTGAATGCGCTCAATGCATCCCTCAAGCTGAACCCCGATCAGCCAGACATCAAGAAATTTGTCCAAGAGATCGAGGGAAAAAAATAGGGCCCGGCCGCGCCACCCAATTTATCTTTGATCATCATTTCTAGCCGGCGCTGCCGCCGCCGCCGCCACCCCCGCCCCCTCCTCCTCCGCTGAATCCACCTCCCCCGCCGGATGAATAATGGGCCGCCGAAGTGCTGGCCTGCTGGATAGTGTTCGAGAGGTGGTCGATGCTGTTGATCATGCTCGTCAGGCGGCCCGAGCTCAAAAAGGACGCCTGGTTGAAACCGTAATACCAAACCGGGGCCGCCGCCCTCTCATCCTTGAGGATGATGGGGAGCGCTTTGATGATTTTTTTCGCGTTTCCGAAAATAATGCCGAAGACGAGGTACCGCTCCCACAGTTTGTAAGATTCGGGGGGCAGTTCTTTGAAATTGGAAAAGTCGTCCAGGAAACGGCGCAGTCCTTTCCACTGCTCGTTCTCATAAGCCCAATTTTGAGTCCGCCGCTTCATCCACGGGATGAGGAGGACGCCGAGAATGACTAAAGCAGGATTGACAGTCAGAATGGCCAGCGGCCAGGTCACCAGAAGAAAGATGTTGCGCATGCGCAAGCTTGCCGGCTCGATGAACTGCCGCTTTTTCCCCTCGCCCTTGATATCCTTGGCCCACTCAAGATACCACTTTTGGAATGTTTGAGGATGGCTCTTGAAATATTTTTTGAGGGTATTAAGAGTCACCTGAATGCCCGGCTGGGCGGTTTGGCCGCCCAGCTCGCCGAACAGCCATTCCAAAAGGTCTTTTTCGTATGGAAGCAGGGCCTGGTCATTTTGAAATTCTTTGCGTAGCGTCAGGTTCGTATCGTAGTCGGTCTTGCTCCCGAACAGCCCGCGCTTTTCCACCATCCGGTCCTCTATCAAGATGTAGCCGCGCCGGGCCAAGTCGAAGATCGTCGCCGTGAAGGATTTCGGTGTGACACCAGTTCCTTCCTTGAGAAGGACCTCGACGAGGCTTGGAGAAAGGTCCGACGGCGGCTCGTGAATGTACGGCGGGAAGTTGTCAAAGCGATAATCCTTCCCGACTTTCCTCCAAAAATGCATATAAAAAGCAAGCCAGATAAGCGGCACGAGGATGAACAAGGCCAGCCAGACATAGAATGCCCGTTTCAGGTTCCGCCGATTGCGCGCCTCACGTTCTTGGTCGCGCTTGGCCTTGGCAATGGTATCCTGGACGAATTGGGCTTCTTCCCGCCGGATCGAGTCCACCGTGTGGCGGTTGGAGGCAACGCCGCTCACGAGCCCGGCCGGCCAGACCATCCGGATTTCCACGAATTGGCGGGATCGGATATAAGAGGCTGTGAAACGGGCCGTCTGGTTATCCACGATTTCCGCATTGCCGGAAAGAGGCCCATGGCCGTAGACGAGAATATCGCTTCTATTGAGCACAGGTTCGGGAAGGCGGACGGTGATCGTCGTATTCTGGGTGGGCTTTTCCCATCCCTCGCCGATCACCTGCCAGTAAAGCTCGGAGACTTCCGGATAACTGATGATCCCTCCGCGAGCCTTATAATGGATATGGAACGTCCGGCGCTCGTTGCGGGCCGAATAATACCACTTGGCTTCAAACCGGCCTTTGGCCTGGCTCGTCTCGGTTCTCTGCGGAATATTCTGTTCGTCTGTGATCGAAAAATCCTCGATCGAAACATCATAGCTTGTGCCCTGCCGGACAACCTGCAACGGTATCCAGAGCTTGGCCCAGCTGAACCGTCCCTGGAACTCGTAGGTCCGGTATTCGTCGGCCGTGAACGACCCGTCCCTGTCGATTTGGACGTTGATGCGGACTTCGGGAAAATAAAAATTTTTCGATTCGTCCCCGGCCGCTGGAATGAAGAGGATGAGAAACAGAGTCAAGCTGAGCAAAAAAAAGCGGGCAGCCGATTTAACTTCTAACCTTTTCCTTTTATACATGGGATATCCTCGCGGCAAATACTCGCCCTTTAAAATATCATAACAACTGGCCTTTGGCGAGTCCGATGGGGTCAAACCCACTCGTTACGCACAATTTCCCAGGGAAGGCTGCGTAATGAGTAGGTTTGACCCCGATTTAATTAAAGGGCCGCCAGGCGCTTTTTGGCGTCGGCGATTTCGGGATGGCCGGGGTCCGCATCCTTCCAGTACTCAAGGAATTTCTGATACTGCCCCCGGGCATTGGCTTTCTCGCCTTTTTGTTCATAGATCCGGCCCAGCCTGTAATGATAAAGCGGATGGATGAGAAAACGGAGATTGTTCTTGGGATCGATGGTCGTCAGCCGTTTGTATTCCGAGATGGCTTTGTCCAACTCCCCTTTTTTCCAGTAAGCCCGCGCCAAAACGTCTTTGAGGAAGGGCTGGTTGGTGACGGCCACGCTTGCCGTATTCATTAGCGGCGGGTCCATAAAAACGATTTTCTCGGCAAGGGTGATGGCTTCCTCTGCGGAACCCTCCGCCAATAAGACTTCTGCCTTCAACAACTCAAAATAGAATGTCATGTCTTTTTTATTAGCCGAATCCACGCCGGGTAGAAGAGGCTCGATTTCAGCCAACCTTACTTTTGCCTCGTCCATCCTTCCTTGTTTAAGATCCACCCATCCGCGCTGGAAACTGTCTTGCGCCATATAAAAGGTCTTGATGGCCGGATTCTGCTTGATGTTATAATCGCGCCATCCCTGGAAAGCTTTTTGGGCTAAGTCGAATTGCCCGAGGTCGGAGCAAATATATCCGGTGATCCAGGCTATGGTTGCAACCCCATACGAAAATTCCGCCTTTTCGGCCTGCTTTTTTAGGGCAAGATATTCCGCCAGAGATCGATCCCAACGACCGAGGAAATAGTCAAAGTAAGCTTTCAACCAAATCCCTCCCCACTTTATCGAAGGAGTCGGCCGCCGCTCAATGAATTGATCAACCCAGTTCATCGTCTCCGGGTAATCTTCTTTTAGAGCAAAACTATAGGCCAATCCTTCGCAAGAGCCGGAAAAATCGGGCTTGATAGCCAAGGCTTCCTTATATTTCGCAATGGCCTCATCCAGCTTTCCCATACGCAAGTACAGCTCGGCGATGGAATCTATCGGATTGGGAAGTCCGGGGTTGACGGACGCATAGCGCTCGAAGTATTCGACGGCTTTTTCAATATTGCCCATCTGCGCATAGACATAGGCGGCTTGATTGATGGCAAAGCCGAAATTCGGGTCCAGGGCGATGGCCCTGTTGTACTCCTCGATGGCTTCCCGATATTGTCCCTGGTTTTCATAATACAATCCCAGTTCGGAATGGGCATATTTTTCTTCAGGATATTTTCTAGTCAAGTCGCTGAGGATACGGAATCTTTTCTCTGGGTTCCTTTCGATAATACTGGCGTAAGAAGCCTCGATATAAAGCCGTTCTTTCTCGGTTGCTTTTTGAGAATACTTTTTGGCGAGCTCGTAAGCTTCGTCTCGGGCTTTAAACTCGAGCAAACTGCCGTTGGCCTTGGCCAGATAGATGTAGGCTACAGCAAAAGTCGGGTCAAGCTCAACGGCCTTTTTTAGAAATTTTTGGGCGTCCTGATAAAAAAATTTTTCGTAATCGTCGCGCCCCCGGAGAAAATAATTATAGGCTTCTATGGAGTTTGTCGTGAGGTCGATGATCTTGGCCGGAACAGAAACTGAGATCTTGCGCTCTGATAATCCTATACCTCGAGAGATATTCCGGCTCAGCTCGTCAATCTGGCTTTTCAGAATGCTTCCGACGCCTTCGCCCCTGGACCCGGCGCTTTTAAGAAGCTTTTTCGTTTCCACTTCTAGGACTTTGGCGTCCGTGGCGAACATCTCTCCCGCTTTGACGAAGCTTCCTAGGACAATGGCCTCGATGCCCTCGCGTTTGCAGAGTGCAAAACCTTGATCCTCACCGATAAGGCCGCCGACGTCTTTGCCCATTTGCCTGAGGACGTCCTTCATCCGTTCCCACGTTGTCACCTTTAAATATTTGGACTGCTCAAGGCTCGTGATCAGAAGATTGGGAATAGCTTCTTGGAGATAATCAAAAGCCTTGTCGCCAGTCTGATTCTTGAAACTGATGACGGCAACGGAATGCCGTTCGGGCGTTTTCTTGGGGATTAAAAAGAGGGCGAGCAAGCCCGCCGCAACCACCGCTATGGCAATGAGGGCGGGGATTAAAAGCTTTCTGAGAGTGAACTTGACCGTGATCTCCCGCGAGGTGAGGCGAGTCGTCCGGGGAATGACCCGCTCGGTTGTCGGGATGCCTTTTTCAATCTTGGCCAGCTCGGCCTGTATTTCTTCGGCGGTTTGAAACCTTTTTGCCTTGTCTTTTTCCAGGCATCTGAGGATCAGCCGGCTGAAGTCTTCTGGAATCTGGCTGTTGATAGTTCTCGGGTCGGGAGGCGGCTGAGTTTCCTGTTTTAGAGCAACGCTCAACACGGATTCTCCCTCAAATGGGATCCTTCCTGTCAGCATTTCAAAGAGAATGATGCCGAGAGAATAGATATCCGAGCGCTGGTCGATGTCCTTTCCTTCGACTTGTTCCGGGGACATATATTCGGGCGTGCCGATCATGACATTGCCGCCCGTCAGGCCTTTTGTCCGAAAGGTCCTGGCGATCCCAAAATCCATAATGCGGGCGTTTCCCTCGCGGTCGAGCATGATGTTCTGGGGCTTAAGGTCGCGGTGGACGACGCCCAGCCGATGAGCTTCCGCCAGCCCGTCGCAGACCTGTTTGATGACGGCGATCGTCTTTCCGACACTCAACTGCCCAACTCTAGCGATCGTACTCTTGAGGTCTTCGCCGGGAACATACTCCATCGTGATGAAGTGCGTGCCCTCAGCCTTCCCGAAGTCGTACATCCGGCAGACATTTTTGTGAGTGATTGTCCGGGCGACCTTGAGCTCGTTCCGGAACCGGGCAATCGTCTCTTCGTCGGCGGCGATCTCGGGCTTCAGGAGTTTGAGCGCGATCTTCACATCAAGATCCTTGTCCAGGACCTTATAGACCTTGCCCATGCCGCCTTTTCCCAGCTCTTCGATGACCTGATAGCGGCCGGCAAATACGGCTCCTGAGGCAAGCTCCTTTCTAGGAGTTTGCATGGTTTCCGTTAAGGACGGAACGCTCTCCGGAGGAAGATAAAGAGGCGCCCCGCAGTTGCCGCAGAAACGGGTATCTCCGGGGTTTTCAAATTGGCACTGAGGACATTTCATCGTCGGCACCCCCGACCCGAGCTTACGATAATATGTTTATTCCATGATGTCAAACAAGAAAACATGAAATATCCTGCGTTTCCTGGCCGGGCGAAAGGTGTGCCGCGTGAAAGCCCGTCATCGGACTGAACGGGCAGGGTTTCTCTCCGGAGGAGAGAAGAGTGAAGGCACGATGTCGAGCGGATTTTCCTCGCTGGGGAAAATCCGCGTGGCTTTGAGCGGCATACCTTGAGCCCATTTGACATTGGCCCCGATTTTTTATATTTTTGGCTTCGCTTCATCACTGTCCATGAATCTCACCAAGAAAGGAAGGAGGGTATGAGAGTCAAATTCCGTCTCGGCACCATGATGTTCTTGGAATATGCCATTTGGGGCTCCTGGGCGCCGGTCCTGGCGGTTTATCTCCTGGGACCGCTGAAATTTACGGAAACTCAGAATGCCCTTATTTTCAGTCTCCTCCCCCTGGCCACGATCATTGCTCCTTTCATCGGGGGGCAGATTGTGGACAGGTATTTTCCCGCTCAAAAAGTGCTCGCCATTATGCATCTGGCCGGAGGCGTCCTATTGGTTGCTAGCTCCATGATCACGTCTTATTCGGCCATGCTTTGGCTGATGCTCGTATACTTTCTGGTCTATGCTCCGACACTGGCGTTGACAAATTCCATCGCCTTCGTCAATCTTCAAAAATCGGATAAAGATTTCGGCAAGATCCGCGTCTGGGGAACGATCGGCTGGATCGCGGCCGGGGTCGTGCTCTGGCGTTGGCGCGTCCTGGCCGATTCAGTCCCGGCCATCGCCAAGAACGGCGATATGCTGTTTTTGGCCGGACTTTTTTCGATCGTCATGGGCCTGTTTTCATTCCTCCTTCCGCACACGCCGCCCAATAAGGAAAGCGCCAAGCCGTGGGCCTTCTTGGAAGCCCTTAAAATGCTCAAGGATAGAGATTTTCTCAGCTTCACCATCATCGCTTTTATCGTCGCCACGGAATTGGAATTCTATTATATTTTGACGGCGCCTTTCCTCACCTCGCCGACGATCGGGGTCGGCCAGACAGGGATATCGCTCGTGATGACGATCGCCCAATTCGCCGAGATCTTCGTCATGGCCCTTTTGCTCCCGTATTTCCTGCCCAAGTATGGCATCAAAAAGACAATGATCATCGGTGTCCTGGCCTGGCCGCTGCGCTACATTATCTTTGTCATCGGTGCTCCGGCCTGGCTGGTCATCGCTTCCCTGTCTCTGCATGGATTTTGTTATGTCTTCTTCTTTACGGCGGCCTTCATCTACGTGGACACGATCGCCCCCAAGGATATCCGCGCCTCAGCCCAGGGCTTGATCTCTGTGATCATCCTCGGGCTGGGGCGTTTTATCGGGAGCAATTTCTCCGGATGGATCCAAAAAACGTTCACGGTCAGCGGCGTCACAAACTGGCGGAGCGTTTTTCTCGTACCGACGGCTCTGACCTTGGTTTGTGCTTTGCTATTCGTCCTGTTGTTTAGGGTGAAAAAAGCCGCCACCGAAACGACGGCATAAAGATGAGGAAAAAAGAATCAAGATGAGGAGTAAAGAATTAAGATGTAAATCGCTATTAAACCCCCTACCCCCCTTGGCCAATCAAGGGGGCATTTAAAGATTGAAGGAGTAAACTATGAGAAAAAAATATTTAGGTGTCGGAATTATCGGCGGCGGGTTCATCGCCCGCTTCCACATCCGCTCCTGGGTGGGCGTCCGGGACGCCGATATCCTGGGCATTTTTGACCCGGACACAAAACGGGCGGAGGAGGCGGCCGGGCTTGTCCGCAAGCTCAAGGTCGGTCTCGCCAAACCATACAAATCCATCACGGATATGATCGCCGATCCCGCCATTGACGCGCTCTGGATCGGTGCTCCCAACTATACCCGCGTCGAGGTCATGGAGGAAATCGCCCATGCCGTCTCCAGAGGCAAAGGACGGCTCATCGGAGTAACCTGCGAAAAGCCTCTCGGCCGCAATGCCGCCGAAGCGCGCCGGATGCTCGACCTGGCCAAAAAGGCGAAGCTTCTCGACGGCTACCTGGAAAACCAAGTTTTCGCTCCCGCCGTGGTCAGGGGCAAAGAGATCGTCTGGGCGCGGGGCGCGGCTATCGCCGGACCTCCCTATCTCGCCCGGGCCGCAGAAGAGCACAGCGGACCTCACATGCCCTGGTTCTGGGAAGGAACACTCCAGGGAGGCGGGGTGCTTAATGACATGATGTGCCACTCCGTCGAGGAAGCAAGATTCATGCTGACGCCTCCGGGAGCTCCCCGCAATGTCTTAAGGCCTATCAGCGTTACGGCCTATACAAACTGCCTGAAATGGCAGGAGCCGCATTACGCCAAAATCCTGGCCAAAAACAGTGGAGGCAAGACGGACTATCTCAAGAGGCCGGCCGAGGATTTCGCCCGTTCGCTCGTCGAATACGAGAATAAGAAGGGGAAGAAAGTCATTGTTGAAACGACAACATCCTGGTGTTATATCGGCGCCGGGTTGCGGCTGACCATGGAACTTCTCGGACCTGAATATTCGCTGCAGATTAACACTCTGGATTCCGGGCTCAAGGTCTTCTTCAGCCGGAGGGTTACGGGCAGGGCCGGAGAGGATTTGGTCGAAAAACAGAATGCGGAGATCGGGCTGATGCCCGTCGTGGCCAATGAGGAGACCGAGTACGGCTATATTGCGGAAAACCGGCACATGGTCCAGTCATTTTTGGCAGGAAGACGGCCCGATGAGAATTGGAGCGACGGCCTCAACGTCGCCGAGCTTTTGATGACGGCCTACATGAGCGCCGAAAAGGGCAGGACGATCCCCTTCCCGCCGCCGGGGCTCGACACATACGTTCCCCGGGTGGCCAAGGGAACCTGGAATCCGAAAGGGAAATAAAACGATGTCAGGAATGGCCTCGCTCCCAATCCGGGTTTTTAACGCCGTTCCCTCATTGTTTTCCTCGGCGGCGAGGAACTCGCCTCCAGAGAAGCTCAGACACCCTCGCCGGCCGCTCAAGAGCGGCTCCCCTCGGAAAACAACTCGGAAAGGCTAAACCCTCTATGATCGCTCGGCCACTCCTGACATCGTTTCGACGGAAAGATAGCAAAGAAACAGTCTGAATCAACGGCGTTGATGAGAACATTGAAACCACAGCTTTTTGAGGAGGAGACAAAATGAAGAAATTTCTTTTCGTATTGACGGTGATTTTATTCCTTTGGATTTATGTTAGCCAAGCGACGCCCGCCCAGCAGGCGGCGACTCCCCAGCTCCGGCACATCTCGCCCGAGCTCCAGAAATATGTAGAAACGACCAACTCCAAGGATGTCCGGATCAAGAAGTTCCCGATCGCGTCGCAAGGCTGGACGTTTCGCCGCTTCAGCTTCTTTGACACGCTCACGAAGCTCAAGGAATTGGGCATCCATTACCTCCAAGCGTTTCCGGGTCAGGCGCTCGGGGCGGACTTCCCCAATGCCCGGTTTGACGAAAACATGACCGCGGACCAGGAGGCCAAGGTCAGGGACAGGCTCAAGGAAGCTGACGTTCAGCTCGTCGGATACGGCGTCGTCGATATCGGCACGACGGAGGCCAGCATGCGCAAGGTCTTCGACTTCGCGCGCAAGATGGGCATCCGGACGATCATGTGCGAGCCCCAGGACGACGATTTCACCCTCCTCGAAAAGATGGTCAAGGAGTACAACATCCAGATCGCCATCCACAACCACCCCCCGAATTCTAAATATTACTTGCCCGAGACCGTTTATAACCATGTCCAGGGCAAGGATGAGCGTATCGGCTCCTGCGCCGACAACGGCCATTGGATGCGCAGCCTGTACGATCCTCGCGAAGCATTCAAGCTCCTCGAGGGGCGGATTCTTGATGTCCACCTCAAGGACAGGACGGGCTATGGAACCGCGAAGGGCGTGGACGATGTCCCCTGGGGCCAGGGAAAGGGCAATATCCGAGACCTCTTGGCCGAACTGACGCTTCAAGATTACAACGGAT
>Ga0315268_10005016_pt1 | contig 14278 bp, 10 predicted proteins | sample C1_top_MG_FD_204535 | JGI IMG/M metagenome (GOLD analysis project Ga0315268, IMG submission 204535) | Sediment microbial communities from Yellowstone Lake, YNP, Wyoming, USA - C1_top | ecosystem: Environmental > Aquatic > Freshwater > Lake > Sediment | place: USA: Wyoming | collected 2017-08-01
ATATTCAATAAATTCCTGCCGCTTGAAGACTGCGACCTGAAATCCGCCATAGAAAATTACGTAAGAGGCGAGAATTTCAGAATAAGCGGCGTCTTTAAAATGGACGGGTCGAAACGCTCGACAAAATCAAACGCATTTTTCACAGGGCTTGGAAAGTTCAGGAGGATAGTGCTTTTTGACACGCTGATAAAAAACCATACAGTAGAAGAAATCGTTGCCGTTCTGGCTCATGAGGTGGGACATTTCAAGAAAAAACACATCCTTAAATTTTTGCTGATGTCATTAATCAATGCCGGTCTGATGTTTTTCATACTTTCGCTGTTCGTTACAAACAGTGGCATTTTCGAGGCATTTAGAATGGACAATGTTTCGGTCTATGCGGGTATTTTCTTTTTTATGTTTTTTTATACACCGATAAATTACGTCCTGTCAATAATAGCCAATATATTCTCCAGAAAATTTGAATATGACGCAGACCGGTATGCCGTTCAATCGCATAAAAATCCGGAAGCATTTATAGCGGCACTGAAAAAACTCAGCGTAGACAATCTCGCCAATCTGAACCCTCATCCGTTAAAAGTGTTTTTGGAGTACACTCACCCGCCGATACTCGGCAGAATCAAGGCAATAAGGAATAATTAAGAATTCGGGACGTAATCGAAAATGGTACTACGCCCGCGCAGACCCGTTAATTAACCGGTTTTCCGCTCGCGCAGAAGTTTAATCATTTCAGTATGTCTGTATTTCTCGGCGTATTGAAGCGGTGTCTTTGAAAAAAAATCTTTGGCTTCTGTATCTGCGCCGTGTTCTATAAAAAACTTCGCTATTTCCGTATGACCGTATTTTGCTGCGCAATGCAAAAAAGTTGAGTCGTCGTTGGATCTTGAATTCAGTTCGGCGCCTTTTCGAGCCAGCATTTCAACAATATCCAGCCGGCCGTGCTTTAATCCGTAAAACAAAGGGATGTTATTATATTTGTCCTTTTTGTTTATATCTGCGCCGTAATCCAAAAGCGGCAGTACGGCATCAAAATGTCCGTTTTTACATGCATAATGAAGAGGCGTTGACAAATCGCAGTCTGCGGCATCGGCATCTGCTCCCGCATTCAGCAATAATTTAAGAATCTCCGTGTAGCCGAATTCTGCCGCAAGATGAAGCGGGGTAAGTCCGAAATCATCCCTCATACTCGGGATTGCTTTTTTTTCAATAAGAAGTTTTATTATATCCTGCCTGCCGAAAGTAAAAGCATAATAAAACGGATATCTGCCGAGACTGTCTTTCCCGCCGGTGCCTGCTTTCTTGTCCAGAAGCAGTTCCGCCATTTGAGGCCTGTTGTATTTTATCGAGTAATAAAAAAGTGAACGGCCGTATCTGTCTTTGATGCTTGCTCCGGCGTGGTTGTCAAGGATATATTCCAGCATTTTCGGACTGTTTTTTTCAAAGGCATAAACTGCAACGGCATCTAAGTTGAAAAAAATGTAAAGATAAAACAACATATTAAATTTCATAAATTTTTCCCCGCCCGGCATCTTACACATTAAACCTGAACGAAACGCAGTCGCCGTCTTTTATTTCATAATTTTTCTGCTCAAGACGAATAAGTTTTTCCTGCTTGCATTTTTCCCATGAACTAAGGCGAACGAGCGTCTCGTAATCCACGACTTCAGCCCGTATAAAGCCCTTTTCTATATCTGAATGTATCACGCCGGCGGCTTTTTGGGCGGGAGTCCCTTTCCGGACGGTCCATGCCCTTACTTCATCATCCCCCACCGTAAAAAAGGATACGAGATTCAGGTGCGAATAAACCGCCCTTATCAGTTTGTCCCTGCTGCTTTCGAGAATACCTATCGACTCCATAAAGGCGGGACGCTCTTCCTCGGGCAGGGCTGCGATTTCCATCTCGATTTTGCCGCATATTGAGATAACCGGGATTTTTTCATTTTGTGAATACTGTAAAACTTCAGCCAGTGCGGAATCGTCATTCAACTGGCCCTCATCCGTATTGACGGCAATCAGGAAAGATTTTTGTGATAAAAAACAATACCCGCGTATAATTTTCTTTTCCGTATCAGTCAGACCGACATTTTTTATGATACTCCCTTCATCAAGTTCCTTTTTCAATTTCAACAGCAGTTTTTTTTCCTCCGGATCTGTATTGCTTTTTGCGCTGTCGGTTTTTCGCCCGATGCGGTCGAGGCAAGTTTCTATCTTTATCATATCTTCCAGTATCAGTGTCTGAAGTATGTCTTTTGCATCATTAAGCGGATTGATATTTTCCTTCGGGTGGGGCACATTTGAATCTTTAAATAACCTGACTGTAAAAACCAGGGCGTCTACATTAGACAAGTCCTTGTAATTCTCGGTTTTTGCATCGATAAATTTAACAAGTGCGTTTGTGGTTTTTTTAGGATTGTATAACGATGAAAGTTTGTCTATTCTGACGTCCGGGACTTTTACGACCGCTAAGTTTGAATCATTTCTGCCGAATGTTTCAAGATGCGCGTTTGCATCAGAAATCGCGTTAAAAATTGTCGTTTTCCCGGATTTGGGCAGCCCTATTATTCCGATTTCTACACTCATCAATATCCACCTTTGTTTAGAGAGTTTATCTCATGTCCCAATTAAGTTTTAATTCTATTAAATTTAACTTATCAAATCAAATAAAAAATTTACGCAGCACTATTTTTTGCTTTTTGCTTTGCCCGATTATCGGCTGCGGAGTTCACATCCTGCCCTAATTTTCCTTTGGAATACAAAATCCTTGATTTTTTTAATAATATTTTGTAAAATGATAAAATAAAGTTAACTTTTTTACTGTTTATCCGAACTTTTTGGTTAAACATACCGGATGAAATCCTGATGCGGCATGTGTTTCTTAACCACCTTCTGTTCAACAATAAAAAGGTAAATCAGCATATTAAAAAGGGGGAAGATATGGTTGAATTTTCCGAATTCAAAGGCAACAAAGTAATCATTCTAAAAAGAGACGAAAACGATAAATATCCGTTTTCTTTTGGAATTACAAAAGCGAAACTCATTCTTGAACATATTGAAGATATAAAAAAGTTTGTTGAAGAAAACAAAACAACCCAAAAAGTTTAATTTTCCCGGCGTTTATAAATGGAGCCCCACGGGTGAAGCCCGCGGTACCTAACTATTCAGCCATCGGCGACATCCCGAAACGCCATTCATCCATCCCGATAAATCGGGGTGGTCTTCTGGCGTGAGGGATAAAATATTTCTAATGGGGATAAAATAGATTCCGTCTAATTATCCCGTGTCCCATTTAGGGGTGCAGTAAAATACCTATTCCAAAGAAAACACCGTAATTTACACTGTGTGCGGGGTTTAACCGAATCAGTATGAGAAAGATCATATTTTTATTTTTCCTGTCGTTAAATTCCATTCTAATATCAGCAGAGGAAAAATCAGTTACAGGAATACTTGTAGGGCATATCGCTCCCGTAAGTTCCCTCTCATGTTCTCCTTCCGGAAAATATCTTGCTTCTGCCAGTGAAGACAGAACAATCAGAATATGGCGGCTAACCGATAATAAATGCGAAATGGTTCTTTCCGGCCATCTGGAACCGGTATGGTCTGTTGCCTATTCGCCGGACGGCAAATACCTGGCAAGCGGCAGCGACGACAATACTGTCCGTATCTGGAATACAAACGATGGCGCATGTATTAAAATACTAACAGGCCACACAAAATATGTGGTTTCCGTGGCATTCTCCCCTGACGGGAAATATGTCGCTTCAGGCAGTATGGATAAGTCCGTTAAAATATGGCAGCTCAGCGATAGTGAATGTATCCGGTCATTTTCACAGCACGCGGATCCTGTCGTATCGATATCTTATTCGCCGGACGGCAAGTTCATAGCTGCGGGAAGCGGACAGATAATAAAAATATGGCAGGTGAGCAACGGAACATGCATAGGCAGTTTAACCGGACATTCCGATTTTATAACAAATGTAACATTTTCGCCGAACGGAAGATATGTGGCTTCGGCAGGGGGACAGACAATTAAAATATGGAGAGTAGGCAACTGGGAATGTATTGATACATTAACAGGCCATGAGAGCGATATTAAAGCCGTTTCATATTCATCCGACGGCGAATATTTAGCTTCCTGTGATGAAAGCGGTAGAATAAAAATATGGGATATTTCCTCCGGTAACAATATAAAAAACATTTCCGTAGCAGAGGGAACAAATTCGATATGTTTTTCAAGAGACGGGAAGTCTATAATTTCCGGATATAAAAGCGGTGTAATAGAAATAAGAAAGTTTTCCATTGTTGAAGAGATACCAAAACAGATTGCCACATCAGTTGCTGCCCCGAACACAGTAACAAAAAGGTCAAAACAGCCTAAGAAAGAAATTCCAGCAAAAAAAACGACAGCCGAAGTTGAAGAAAAAGCGGCAATAGCCGTTGCAACGCAAGCCGCCGAGATGATATTAAATACCGCATCGGTCAATGAAAAACAAAACATTGAGACTGCCAATACCACCGGTGAAATTTTACAACAACAGCAAACCGCCGGAGTTCAGGGAGAACTGCCCCAGGATTTGCAATCCACAGAAAAAAAGAAATCCCCAAATTTTTTAATCATTTTGTCAGGAATAATATTATTGGCACTTATATTTTTGGTATTTTTCTTCATTGCGATTTCAAGAGCAAAATATGCGACTCTCCCCAGAAAAATTGCAAAAAATATTTCTGAAGGAAAAATAGAGCAGGCAACAGAACTTTTTATAAAATATCAGAGTGGTTTTTTCAACAAAAAGCCGAATATCAAGAAATTACCGCCGGAGGTGCTGTTTAAAATTTATCTGCATAGAGGTTTGATTGAAAATCTTTTACGCGAAGAGTTCCCTATTAATTACATTATTAGTTTCACGAAACTTTTTATTGAGACCCGGAAATATGAAAAAGCATATGAATTATCGCAGAAATTCTCTCTGCAGGAACTCACTGCAGCTGAGATTTTTGCTATGTATACGGCAATCGGAAAGGCAAACGACATTACCCCCGGCATAATCCCGATTTCTTACTTCCTGGAATATGTAAAAATGATTCTGGAGCAGGGGAATAAAAATGAAGCATATAAAATGCTGGACAAATACAGGGATTATATATTCAACGGCAAAACATTCGGGAAAGAGACATATATGTTTGTAAAAGAACATACCCACAGCGTATCTTCAATTTGTTCCACTCCGGACGGACAGTATATGGCAACGGCGAGTTTTGACAAAACAATAAAGATATGGCAGGTGAAAAATAAAAAATGCGTAAAAACTCTTATAGATAATTCCGACTGGATATATTCAATATCTTATTCTCCCAGCGGGAAACACCTTATAGCAGGGTTGGGGAACGGTACGATAAAAATCTGGGCAACCAACAACTACGAATGTATAAGATCCATTGAAGCCCATAAGGATTCGGTTATGTCTGTTACGTTTTCTCAGGACGGCTTTTTTTTCCTTTCTGGCGGCGCCGATAATATAATTAAAATATGGGACATAGAAACCGCAGAATGTCTGAAATTGCTGAAGGGGCACACCGGCTGGGTCAAAACCGTGGTGTTCTCACCTGACGGGAAATTAGTAATATCCGGCAGCGCAGATAACACATTGAAAATATGGAATATTGCCACCGGAGAAAATATAAAGACTCTTGAAGGGCATTCTTGGGGAGGAATAAACTCCGTCGCTTTCTCATATGACAACAAATATCTTGCTTCGGCAAGCGATGATAAAACAATCAGAATATGGCAGGCAGAAAATTACGAATGCGTAACAACCATTCAAGGGCACAAGAACAATGTTTTGTCGGTGTCATTCTCGTATGACAACAATTATATTATATCCGCAAGCGCAGATAAAACAATCAAAATGTGGCAGATGCCAAGTTTCGAATGCATAAAAACAATTGAAGGGAACAGCAATTCAGTAATGTCGGTGTGTTTCTCGCCTGACAACAATTATATAGCTGCGGGCAATGCGGACCAGACGGTAAAGGTATGGGAATTGAAAAAAATTTTGCTGATTGATGAAAATATAATCCGCCGGGTGTTCGAAATTTACGAGAAAAGCGGCAATCTGGAACAATTGTGCTCATCCTTGACGAACGAAAAGGTCAACCCCAAAATTTACAATTTAATATCGGAGCTTTTGTATAAGGCAAACGAATTCGACAAAGCACAGTCAGTACTTAAAGCCAAACAGAATTTCTATTCTACAAGTACGCCGGCCGAAGGGATACCTCCAGAAAGTGAGACCCCAAAAACCGATGTCGGTATACCGCAGGAGCTTCCGGAAAAATACCACGAGGAATTGACCAAATCGCTGAAATCAATGGAAAAAGAAAATAAAGATAATTATTAGTGGAGGGCTTTTTTCTCCGAAGCATTTATTGTACCGTAAATTTCTTTAAATATCTCTTTTTGCTGTGCCGTGTAAAAAAATCCTTTATTTGTCAGTTTTTCAATACCCACAATCCCGTTTTTTAAAAGCGGTTCGATATCGGATGCTTCCTTAAAATATTTTTCAGTCAGGGCGGGATTTTTCAATTTCATGTTTACCATAGCCAGACCGAGTATGCTATCCCAGTAACGCGGATTAATCCGGTATGACTTGCTGAAATTCAAAAGTGCTTTTTTGTAGTTGCCAAGATCAAAATAAATATATCCCATATTGTTGTAGGCAATTACCAGATTAGGGTTTGCCTTAATAGCTTTTTCATAATCATTTAGGGCATCAGCGTATCTCTTTTTGTTAAAATAAGCCGTGGCACGACCGACATAAGTATTTGTATCATTTTTGTCTAATTCAAGCGTTTTCCTAAAGTCATTTATCGCTTTATCATAATCTCCCATCCCGTTAAATGCAATTGCGCGATTGTAATACGCCTGGGTATATTTCGGGTTGATTTTTATTGCCTGGCCGATAAGAAAAACCGCTTTTTTGTAGTCGCCGATTTTTCCGTACGCTGCTCCGCAGATATTGTATGCCTCGAAATACCGCGGCATTCTGCCGATAATTTTTTCAAAATCCTTGATTACCATAGGATAATCGCCTCTTAAGTAGTAAATCAACCCGCGGTTATAATAATCGCTGGTATCGTTCGGGCTGAGTTTTATTGCCTCATTGTAATCGTTAATAGCAGAGGTATAGTCACCTTTTTTAAAATACAAATTAGCGCGCTCTCTATATATTACCGTTTTCCTGTCGCTGCCATCCGACAGCCCCCAGCTATTTATAGCATTTGTATAATACTTTATCCTGATTTCCGAGTCTTTTGCCACGGCTGCCTTGTTTACCCAGTATAAAAAATTTCTCTTTCCGCAACCTGACAGTAAAATAGTGCCGAATATAACAGACGGTAAAAATATTTTTTTGGTGCAAAACAATATCTTTTTCATAATATACCCGACAATGCCTTTTTCGCCGCTTTTTTTAAACCCGCAACTCCCAATCCGAAATAATCGAAAAGGGTATCTTTATCGCGTGCAGAAAAAGTAAAATCATCTACCCCCTTTCTTATTATTTTTATACTTACATTATTTTTGTCTAGTATGCCGGATATTTCATCCCCCAGGCCGCCGGCAGTAACATTTTCTTCAACCACAATTATTTTTTTGTACTTTGAGAGCAGCCTGCACACATTCCGTTCATTCAAATAATTCTGAGCCGAGAATGTAACAACCCCTGTTTCCCTATCAAAATTTTCACTTGCAACTTTTACGCAATATGCTGTAAGATGCGGCCCTGCCGGTACGAAACACAGCCCCCGGCCTTTAACGATTTCAAAGCCTTTGTCAATTCCGAATTCATATTTCTCGCTGATATCTAATGTATATTCGGCAGGAGACCGCCTTAATTTTATGTAGACAGGATAATTCCACGCCATATTTCTCTTGTAATGGTTGTTAAGGTAATATGAAAGTATGTTAGCGAGTTCTTCGTTACAAAACGGATCAAAAACATGCATTGTTGGTATTGTTCTCATCATAGGTATATCGCCCGTCATCTGATGGCTTTTCCCGTCAGTCGAATAACTTAATCCCGAATAATGACCGGCATAAACAATTGGCAGTTTTTCGGTTGAATTTATATAAATTTGCTCAAATGCCCTCCTGAAAAAACTCGCGTAGGTATTGACTATAGGCAAAAAGCCGTTCAACGCCAGCCCGCCGGCGACAGATACCATATCCTGTTCGGCAATCCCCATTTCCAAAAATCTTTCCGGGTATTTCTGGGCAAATTCAGTAAGCCGCATAGATTTTTCAAGGTCGGCGTCAAGCACCACTATTTTCCTGTTCTTTTCAGCCAGTTCAATAATCTGCTTTGAAAAAACATCCCTTGCCGATTTCGCCGAAGAAAGAGAATATACGGCATCGACAGGTCTTAGATTTTTTCTGAATTTCAGGTAATCCGCACTTATTTCCGGCGTATGTACCCTCTCAACTAAATCTTCAAGGATATTGAAATACTGCTCCGTACCCGGGATGGCGGAATGCCAGACCGCCTTTCTCCTGCCGATGTTTCTGTCCATGCCCGTTAATTTAGAACCATAACCTTTGATAGTGTCTGCTATCAGGATGTTGTTATGCCTGTAATTTAGATCTTCGCAATTTTTTCTTATGTCGGCAATATTATGCCCGTCCATCCTCCTGACAGAAAATCCGAAACCGGAAAATATTTTTTCAAGATTACCGATATCTTTTATATCTTTCACTGCGCTGTCCGTCTGTATATAATTTCTGTCAATAATCGGAACCACCTCGGAGATATTGAATTTCTTCAAAGTCATCAATGCTTCGTAATTCTGTCCTTCCTGGAGTTCACCATCTCCCACCACCACATATATTCTGTTGAATATTTTTTTAATGCGTCCGGCGAGTGCCAGTCCGCACGCTTTTGAAAGCGACTGCCCGAGGGAGCCGGTGTTTGAAACAATTCCGGGCGTCATTTTGTCGGTATGCGCCTGAAGTCCGTCTTTGGTTTTGTAAGTCAGCAGCATTTCAAACGGTATAACCCCCAGCCCCGCCAGGCATGCATACTGCATCGGTGCCGCATGCCCCTTGCTCAATATCAGCATATCGCCGTCAATCCGATTCTCGGTTATTTTGCTGAAATTCATTTTTTCAAAATATAAATATGTCAGTACTTCAGCGCATGAAAAAGTCGCCCCTATCCAGCCGTGCTTTGCCGCCATAATACACGCAAGCGAATTTATTCTGTTGGCATATGCAATTTTAGACAAAATCTTATCGTCGGGCTCCATTCCTTTTTTAAACAAGATATGAAAAAGATGCTTATTGATATAAAAAATATCATTCATAATTTAAAATCATATAAAAAACCTGGGAATAAATCAAGCCAGACCCAACTTCTGCGATAGGATTTTTCGTCGAATTCCAAAGGTTATCGCAAAATTTGGGTTAAATTAATCTTGAATTTTTTAAAATTTTACATATAATGCTTTATATATCCAGTATCATACTCTTCCAAATACGTATTTTTAAAAGGCGACGCCGCACTTGGGTAGTAAATAAATAATTCTATGAAAATCAAGACCAAGGTTTTCCTGATGTTTTTTGTTCTTACCTTTTCCCTTTCCTTGCTGATATGCCTTATTTTTTACAGGGATGTGTCAAAAACTAAATTTGAGGAGTTAAGGAGCAGTATCACATCAATTGCCTCATCGGCGACGCTTTTAATTGACGCACAAAAACATTCTGTCATCCAGAAACCGGAAGATATGATTTCTGCGGAGTACCTTGAGATATTGCAAAAATTGAAACAGTTTAAAACTAATTATCCTCAAATAAAAAATATTTACACCATGGCAAAGACCGAAAAACCCAATATATGGAAATTTATCGTAGATGCTTCCGAGGAAAAAGATGAAGATGGAGATGGAGTGATCGGGGAAAATGAAAAAAATTCTCTCCCCGGCGAAGAATACGATGTTTCAAGATATCCAGAAATGCAAAAAGCGTTTGACGGCCCTATCGCCGACAGGGAAGTAAATTACGACAAATGGGGGGCGTGGCTTTCAGGTTATGCCCCCATATACGACAGCAAACACATCGCAATAGCAATCTTAGGTGTAGACGTCTCGGCAAAAACGATTCAGGAGGAGCAGAACAAACTGCTAAAAAGAATATTAGTGATATTTTTCGCATCAGTTATACTCTCCCTGATAATGTCTATAATACTTTCAAATTCGATAACCATGCCGATACTGAAAATAATAAATACGGCAAAACTTATTTCGGAGGGGAAATACGAGACGCATATAGACGATAAAAGAAACGATGAAATAGGCGACCTGATAAAGTCGATAAACGAGATGTCAAAAAATATCAAAAAAACGATTGACAAACTGGTTACACTTAACAGAACCGGCGAAATATTGACCCTGACGATAGATTTGCAGGAGTCGTTAAAACTCGCCATAAACCTCTCGCTTGAAATACTGGGGGCTTCCAGAGGGCTGATCCTGCTTTACAACAAGGAGGAAAATATGTTTGCACTCGGCACTACAAGCGGCTTCACATCGGTTAAGGTCATCGATGACGAATTGTTTGTCGGAGTGAATAAATTTCCGCTGAGGCCCGATAAAATCGCCGTGGAGTACATTACAAACAAACCGGATATCTACAGCATTGAAGAACTTGAAAATATACCGCAACTGCAGCATATGCTGAACTGGGTAAGGGCAACTGGCTCGAGAGTGTTGATACCTTTTGTGATAAAGCAGGACCTCAGAGGTATAATAATGCTGGATGCTATAGCCAGCGATAAAGAATTTTTGAAAACACTTATGAACCAGATAGCAATGTCTATTGAAAACGCCCGCTTGTATCACGAGGCGATTGTCGACGGTCTCACAAAACTTTATGTCCACAGATTTTTCGAAATACAGCTGACCACGGAAATAAAAAGATGCCAGAGATTCAATAAAAAACTTTCAGTGCTTATGATAGATATAGACCATTTCAAATTATTCAACGACACATACGGACATCAGGCCGGAGATTTTGTGCTGAAAGAGGTGTCAAACCTGATAAAAAATTCCACAAGAGCAGTAGATGTAGTTTCGCGTTACGGCGGCGAGGAAATATCAATAATGCTTCCGGAAACGGATACTGAAGGTTCAATGACAATTGCCGAAAAAATCCGTTCGATAATAGAACTCAATATATTCAACTATCAGAAAAACAAATTACGTGTTACTGTCAGCATCGGAGTAGCCGAATGGGATAAGGACTTACAGTATACATATGAGATGCTTATGTCGGCGGCGGATGAAGCATTGTATCAGGCAAAACGGGAAGGCAGGAACAGGGTATGTTTGCACAGCAAAAAAACAATATAATAAGATTGAATGCCGTACTGAAGGAGTTCTTACCTTGCGGGGACATATCTGAAACGAAAGAATAACTTACTGAAGCTCAGTAGCAACTGGAGAGGAAGATGGAAGTATTTTTAAACCGCCTCGCAACTGAATCCGGAAAAATTCTGCTCAAATATTTCGGCACAAACATTCGTATTGATTATAAAGGCAGGACCAATCCGGTAACACGGGCGGACAGGGAGTCGGAACGAATAATAAAAAAGGCGATAGAAGAGAAATTTCCGAATGATAAATTAATATGCGAGGAGAGCTGCCCTGTACCGGAAGCAATGGATACCAGGAACAGATACTGGATAATAGACCCTCTGGACGGCACTGTGAATTTTACTCACGGCTTCAGGACATTCTGCGTATCCATAGCAGTTATGGAAAATAAGGAAATAACAGCGGGCATCATCTTCAATCCTTTTACAAAAGAGAGATTTTTTGCCCGAAAAGGGAAAGGGGCGTTTAAAAACGGAAAAAGAATTTTTGTGTCGGACATTTCTGATATGTCTAAATCCCTCCTCGTCACCGGATTCCCGTACCATACCTATAAAAACCCGAAAAATATATTCAGATTATTCAACAGGTTTGCCACCCGGGTGCAGGGCATCCGGCGGCTCGGTTCTGCAGCAATGGATTTATGTTACACAGGAGAGGGCATTTTTGAAGGGTTCTGGGAAGAAAATCTCGGGTCATGGGATGTTGCGGCCGGAGTGCTGATAGTAAAAGAAGCCGGGGGCACCGTTACAGATTTTTCCGGCGGCGAAAATTATCTGTTCGGTAAAAATATTGTTGCCTCAAATTCAAAAATCCATAAAAATATGTTGAAAATAATAAAGGGTATTTAACCCAGGGCAAGCCCTGGACTCCGCGAGCGGAGTTTATCCCGAGGCGTAGCCGAGGGACTCGCAATTGAAACCTGCCTAATGCGGGGGTATTTACCCTGTGTTATCTGATAATAAATAATTCTTAAGAGGTGAAATTTTGAAAGCAAAACACGGAGATACAGTAAATGTTCATTATGCCGGTAAGTTGAAAAACGGACGTATCTTTGACACATCAATGAACCGGGAAATGCTGAAATTCACTATAGGTTCCGGCCGGTTGCTGGGTCAGTTTGAGGAAGCGGTTATAGGGATGAGCCCCGGGGAGCTAAAAACGATAAGAATTTCCGCCAAATACGCATACGGGCTCCACAATGACGATCTGATCGTCACCATTGGGAAATCGAAGTTCCCTCCCAATATAAACCCAGAGGTCGGTTTACAGGTTGAGGTCGGCGAGCTGGAGGGCCCGACAACTACGGTTATAATAACGGATGTGACGGATAAGAACGTTACCCTGGACGCCAACCACCCCCTTGCCGGTGAAGACCTTATTTTTGACATACGACTGGTTGAAATTCTGTGACCTGCCTGAGGGAGTATTTGCTTGACATTTTGCGTTTTTTGTGATAAAATTCACAATAATTTATGTTTTTGCTTTTTTATGAAAAAAGGAAAACGGAGATATAAAAATGTGTAAATTGCTATTCCATCGAGTTTTGAGTTTAAAAAATGTAAATAAATTCGCAACTAAACCCAAATTTTGTGATAACCTATGGAATTCGACAAAAAATCGGTTTGTTTTTACTTCCAAAAAAGTCCTTACATACTTGTTCAAGTATGCTCGCACTTTTTTGTGCGTAAAAACTTGCCGCTTTTTCGTCTCGGTTCTCATACCCTATCGCAAAAGTTGGGTTAAAGCAACAATTTTGTGTTGCTGCCTGGTTTTTGTTCAGGTTTTTTTGCTGAATGCTTCTGCTTCAGAACCGACCGAGGTCATTGATAGTCCCACCGCTGATGTCGTCGAGTATTCCCATTACAATCTCGGTTTCCGGTTGTACGGCGGCGGGGGCGTTCTCGCAAAAATGGTTTTTGGCGTTTTCAAGCCGATTAACATAGGTATGTCCTGGGACATTAATCAGATGATCGGTCCGGGGTCCGCCAGGATTGATACAAGACCGCCGACAATATTTTTCAAAGCGCGCGTGTTCGCGGGCGGTATGATGCTTCCTGCAGTCGCCGTCGGCTATGACGGTCAGGGCTACGGCGGTTTTGACACTCCGCTCACCGAGAAGGACAAATACCAGTTCAGGGAAAAAGGCATTTTTGTAACATGCACACGGGAGTATTTTATACCCGGTCTTACCGCTTCTTTCGGCGGCAATATTTATGACTTCGGCGGCGAGAATTTGTTCGGTTTTGTCGGCGCAACATATGACCTGGAAAACAAACTTATTTTGATGGGTGAATACGACAATATACATTCAAAGTCGTTTAACCGCGCTAATATCGGAGCCACACTCCTTGTAGCTGAAAATATTAATATTGAGGTCGCGGGCAGGAACCTTTTCAGGGGCCCTGCGTCGGAAAGAATCGCAATAATTAAGTATAAAGGTAAATTTTAATGGATATACTTGATTTTGAAAAACCAATTCTGGAACTGGACAATAAAATCGCCGAGTTGAAGAAGATCTCGCCTCAGTATAAAAACGGTTTTTCGAGTGATATCAAGACGCTTGAGGAAAGAAGCGAAAAACTGAAAAAGGAGATTTTTTCAGGACTCACTCCGTGGCAGAAAGTCCAACTCGCCCGCCATCCCCAGAGACCCAATACCCTCGATTTTATAAAATTGATAATGACCGATTTCGTCGAACTCCACGGCGACAGAACTTTCGCCGACGATAAAGCAATAGTAGGCGGGTTTGCCGTGTTTAACGGAGAGCCAGTTGCGGTGGTTGGACATCAAAAAGGCGCAGATACCGAAGACAATATGAAGCGCAATTTCGGGATGCCCAAACAGAGGGTTACAGGAA
>Ga0315268_10005017_pt1 | contig 14277 bp, 10 predicted proteins | sample C1_top_MG_FD_204535 | JGI IMG/M metagenome (GOLD analysis project Ga0315268, IMG submission 204535) | Sediment microbial communities from Yellowstone Lake, YNP, Wyoming, USA - C1_top | ecosystem: Environmental > Aquatic > Freshwater > Lake > Sediment | place: USA: Wyoming | collected 2017-08-01
ACACCTCACCAACCCCCGCCGTGGCCACAGCCTCAGTGCCACCGCCGGCATCGTTGCGCTGCTTGCATGCCTATCCGCGCCCTGGCCTGCAAGCGGCGTGATTCTGTGGTCCACGGGCGACCCCACCTATAACACTACGGAACCTGGCGGCGCGCTGGCCGGCAGCGGCTGGCAATATGAAGGGGGTTGGGGGAGTTTTCTAGGAACGCCCATTGCCCCCAGCTATTTCATCACCGCCAGGCACGTGGGCGGCGCCGTGGGCGACACCTTCACCTATCGGGGCGTCAATTATACCACGGTTGCTTGCTACGATGACCCCGGAAGTGACCTGCGCATCTGGAAAGTCAACGGCCTCTTTCCCACCTTTGCCCCGCTCTATACCGCCAACGATGAATTGGGCAAATCACTGGTCGTGTTCGGCCGGGGCACGCAACGGGGAGACCCGATTTACAATGAACTGCCCCTGGCTCAGGCATCGCCTGGCGTCCGGCCCGCGGCCCAGTTGCTCCTCTGCGGCAACGGGCCTGCCAAAGCTGCGGCAGCCAAAGGCGAGCCAGCCAAATGCGCGGCGGCCCGCCCCCCAGCCGCGACCCCCACTTTGGCAGTCCCCGCACGAGTGCCCGTTGTCTGGCGGGGCGTCGGCCACGGCAACGAAGTCAGTGCGGCCAACCGGACCGTCCCCACGCGAGGCAACCCGCCTTGGTTGAATCGCACACCCGCACCGCCGGCGACGAATGAGTCCCCCCAGCCCGTGCCGGCGCCGGTGACAGACTCGCCGACGACTGCCCCAGCCCCTGACACGGGCACGTCTGCTCCTGACACTACCAGTGACACTACGACCCCGGCCCCCGACCCGACCGTAACCCTCATTGGACTGAAGGGGTGGGGGTGGGGGCCATGCGACGGAGTAATGCGCTGGGGCGAAAACCAAGTTGAAGCGGTCATCCCGGTTGGCGGCTCGGTCGGCGACCTGCTCCGCGCGGCCTTCGACGCCGACGCCGGCCCCAACGAGGCCCACCTTTCCACCGGCGATTCTGGCGGGGCGGTCTTCATCCACGACGGGACGGCTTGGAAGCTGGCCGGCATCAATTACGCAGTGGACGGCCCCTATAAGACCAGCCCCACCGGCACGCCTTTCTACGGCGCCATATTCGACATCTGCGGCCTTTACCTGGACACTTACCTCATTCCCCAGGACCAAGTCTTTGAGCCCTCTCACTTCTACGCCACGCGCGTCTCCGCCCGCCTGGACTGGATCCAGAGTGTGATTAGTCAGCCATAAGCCGCCTGCCAGTCGCGCACTGACACCCTGCCCCGTTTCGCCAAGCCCGGGTTCCTCACTGAGGGACCCGGGCTATTTGTGCGGCTGCCCCAGCGGCAGGAGTTCGCTGGGGGCGCGCACCCCGTTGCACGCTGGCTTCCCTCAGGGCCCCGGGCCGCGGCGCACAGAGGACTCCGCGCCTTGGCGGCAGTGGAGAGGATTGGTAGTAGAGCCCGTGCTCTATCGTTGCGCGAATGGCCACACGTCACACGAATCTCGGGCGCCCATATAGGAGGGGATAGGCCGTAACCGGAAGGCCCTACCAGGCGTCTTCATGGGTAGTTGGGATTGGGTAACCACATTCGAGTCCACCGGTCGCGGCTGGGCAGCAAGGCTCTTATTTTGCTGCCCTTTGCCTTGCTTTGCCTGCTGGCGGCAGGCTGCAGCGCCAAGCATTACCGGCGCTCAGCCGACAAGGAGGTCTATCGCATCATCCAGCAGGCGGAGCGGCGCATCTTCGGCCGCACGAACGCCTTTAGCATTGACACGGGGGTCTCCGGGCGCGAGCCGGCTTGGGTCCCGCCGCGCGAGATCATCGAAGACCGGAGCGCCACCAACCGGCGGGTGATCAACCTGGAGCAGGCGCTCAAGCTGGCGGTGGAAAACAGCCGCGAGTATCAGACGCAGAAGGAGCAACTCTATCTGACGGCGCTGAGCCTGACCGGGGCCCGCTACGCTTTCACCCCGCAGTTTTTTGCCAATTCCCAAGCCCAGTTCAGCGGCACCACCGATGAGGGCATCCAGACCGACTCGTTGAACAGCGGCCTGGGCGTGAGCCAATTGCTCAAGACGGGGGGCAGTCTCACGGTGTCGCTCGCCAACGAACTCCTGCACTATTACACCGGCACGCAGCCCGATACGCACTCGAGCCTGCTGAGCGTGGTCTTTTCGCAACCCCTGCTCCGCGGTTTTGGCCGAAACAGCGCCGCCGTGGAGAGCCTTACCCAAGCGGAACGGAACGTGATATACGCCGTGCGCACCTACAACCTCTACCAGCGCCAGTTTGCGGTCAACGTGGTCAAAGACTACTTCGCGCTGCTGGGCCGCAAAGACGCCGTCCGCAACAACTACACCAACTACACCCGCCGCGTGGAGACGACCAAGTACCTCGAAGCCCGCGCCGTGGACCGCGTCCGCAAGAGCGAAGTGGATGACGCGCGCACTTCCGAATTGGGCGCCAAGATCAGCTACGTTGACTCGGTGGCTTCGTATCAAACCCAGTTGGACGCCTTCAAGCTCCGGCTGGGCTTGCCGTTGAGCGAAACGCTCTACCTGGATGATGCCGACCTGCGGGAGTTGGAGCTGGCGGGCCTCATCAAGGTGGACGTGGGCCGCCACGCCGCGTTCGCGCTGGCGGTCGCCAAGCACATGGACGCGCTCAACGCGATTGACCGCTTCGAGGACGCCCAAAGGAAGGTGCGCGTGGCCGCCGACCAGTTGCGGGCCGACCTGAAGCTTTTCGGCAGCGCCAGGTGGCAATCCGAACCGCCGACCGATTACACCACCTTCGACACCAGCAAGATCAGTTACAGCGCCGGGCTGAGCCTGGACTTGCCGATTGACCGGTTGCGGGAGCGAAACGACTACCGCGCCACGCTGGTCTCCTTCGAATCGCAGTTGCGCGGCTTGAGTTTGACGCTGGACAACTTCCGAGACAAGGTTGAAAGGGGCCTGCGCACCCTGGAGCAGGACCGGCTCAATTACCTCAACCGCCGGGCCGCCCTGGAGGTGGCGCAGCGGCGCGTGGAGATGAACTTGATGTTGCTGGAGGCAGGCCGCGTGCAGATCCGCGACCTGCGCGAGGCGCAGGACTCACTGATCCTGGCCCAAAACAACCTGACCGCCAGCGTCGTAGATTACCTTCAGGCCCGGCTCCAGTTGCTCCTGGACATTGGTCTCCTGGACACCTCAATGGAGAAGTTCTGGCTCAAAGACCCGCTGAAGGGCCAGTTGACCGACGCCCAGCGCGGCCCGCCCCCGCTGCAGATGCCGCGCGATGAGGTGGCGCCCCCCAACCAGTTCCTTGAACCCGTCTTATGAAAGCCCCATCACCGTTTGAACGATTGCCTGGTCTGCTGGCGCGCCGCCCGGTCCTCCTGGTCGGGGCAGTGCTGGCCTTGGTGTTGCTGGTCATCCTGCTCAAGTGGCCAGGCAAGCCGCCGGCGCCAACGGCCTACTTCGAGGTCCGGCGGGCCGACCTGCCCGTTTCGATCGTCGAGGGCGGCACGCTGGCGGCCGTGGACGAGGTGAGCATCCGCAACGAAGTTGAAGGCACGGCGCGGATCATCAACATCGTCAAAGAGGGGTCGTATGTGAAGAAAGGCGACCTGCTGGTGGAGCTGGACTCTTCGCAGGCCGAGGACCAGGTCAACCAGCAGCAGATCAACCTCGAAAAGGCCCAGTTCGCCCTCATCCAGGCCGAAGCCCAGCTCAAAATCCAGGAGAGCGCCACCAATAGCGACATCCGCGCCGCCGACCTCAAGGTCAAGTTTGCCGAACTGGACTTAGACAAATTCCTGCGCGGGCAGTCGTTTGTGGACTTGGCCGAGGCCACCAACAACGTCGTCAAGACCCAGGCCTCATTGGAGGTCGCCCTCACCAGTTACCAACACTCCACGAACCTGTGGGCACGCGGCTACGAAACCCAGCGCACGGTGGACTCGGACCACTTGACCGTGATGAACAATGAATTCCAACTGCTCATCGCCAGCAACAAGGTCTGGCTGCTCCAGCAGTTCGATCTGCCCAAGCAGCGGGAACTGCTTGAGTCGAACGTGCGCGAGGCCAAGTTGGAGCTGGAGCGAGTCATCGCCCAAAGCGAGCGCAAGATCGCCCAATACACCGCCGACCTGCTCACCCAATCAAACACCCTGGCGCTGAATCAAAAGAAGCTGGTGCGCGACCGCAAGAACCTGGCGGCCACCAAGATTCTCGCCCCGCAGGACGGCCTGGTGGTGTACTCGGTGGCCGAGGGCCGTTTCAGCAGTGAGTCGCTCGTGGAGGAAGGCGCCGTCGTGCGCAACCGCCAGGAACTCATCAAGCTGCCGGACATCAGCCGGCTGAAGGTCAATGTTAAAGTCCACGAATCCCAGATCAACCTCGTCCGCCCCGGCCTGCCGGCGCTGGTGGTGCTGGACTCCATGCCGGATACGCCCTTCCGCGGGGTCGTGGAAAAGGTCGCCCCGCTGCCGGATACCCAGATGCGCTTTGGCAACCCTAACCTCAAGGTCTATAATACAGAGGTCCATATCACCGACAGACTGCCGGGCGTGAAACCAGGGGTTTCGGCCCGGGCCGAGATCATCGTCACCAACGTTGCCAACGCCCTCCCGGTGCCGATCCATGCGGTCACGACGCTCAAAGGCCGCCCGGTGGTCTATGTGGTCAACGGCCCAAAAACCAAAGCCCAGCCGGTCGAGGTCGGCCTGTTTAACACCAAATTCATCGAAATCACTTCCGGCGTGAAAGAGGGCGACCGCTTGCTGCTCTCGCCGCCGTTCGACACGCAGGAGAAAGACCTCGGGGGCAGCTTGGCCGGCGATGAGAAGGCCAAGACACTGCTCACCAACGCGCCGGCGGCGAGAGCCTCCAGCCGCCAGGCAAGCGGCCTCGCCGGGCCGGGAGCAGAGGCGAGGGGTCTGGAACGAGGGCCGCCTGACCTCCTCGCCGACACGGGTGGGCGCGGCGAGCGCCCCGATGGAGGGGGCGGACCCAGGCGCCGGGAAGGCTTCAATCCGGAGGCGATGCTCAAGCAGTTTGACAAGAACGGCGACGGCCAGCTTGATGAGACCGAGCGCGAGGCGATGCAGACGGCCATGCGCGAGCGGTTCGGCGGCCGGGGCGGCGGCCCGCCAGGCCTCAGCCAGGAGGAGCTGCTCAAGCAGTTCGACAAAAACGGCGACGGCCAGCTTGATGAGACCGAGCGGGAAGCGATGCGGACGGCCATGCGCGAGCGGTTCGGCGGTCGGGGCGGCGGCCCGCCGCGCCTCAGCCAGGAGGAGATGCTCAAGCAATTTGATAAAAACGGCGACGGCCAGCTTGACGAGACCGAGCGCGAAGCGATGCAGACGGCCATGCGCGAGCGGTTCGGCGGTCGGGGCGGCGGCCGCCCGCGGCTCAGCCAGGAGGAGATGCTCAAGCAGTTTGACAAGAACGGCGACGGCCAGCTTGATGAGACCGAGCGCGAAGCGATGCAGACGGCCATGCGCGAGCGGTTCGGCGGTCAGGGTGGCGGCCGCAGCCGGACCAACGCTGCGCCGGCGCAAGAATGACTTCCTCAGACAACATCATCCGCATGGAAAGGGTCGCCAAGCGTTACGTGCTTGGCGGCGAGGCCGATGTGCTGGCGTTGCGGGGCGTTGACCTTGAGGTCAATGCCGGCACTTACCTGGCCGTGATGGGCCCCTCTGGTTCCGGCAAATCCACCCTGCTAAACCTGCTCGGCTGCCTGGACCGGCCCACGGCAGGCCGCTATTTGCTGGGCGGCGTGGACGTCTCCCAAATGCCCGACGACGCGCTCTCCGAAGCGCGGGGGCGCAAGATTGGTTTCATCTTCCAGTCCTACAACCTCATCGCCCAGCTCACGGTGATCGAAAACATCCAGGTGCCCTTGCTCTACCAGGGCAAAGACCTGCGGGCCTTGTTCGACCACTGTGTCCAACTGGCGGAGCTGGTCGGTCTGGGCGACCGTTTGCACCACCGGCCCAACCAACTCTCGGGCGGCCAACAGCAGCGGGTGGCCATCGCCCGGTCGCTGGTCAACGACCCGCTGATGATCCTGGCCGACGAGCCGACCGGCAACCTCGACTCCAAGACGGGCCAGGAGGTGCTGGAGCTGATCGGCCGGCTGAACGAAAACGGCAAGACCATCATTCTCGTCACCCACGACGAGCGCGTGGCCACTCGCGCCCACCGCATTATCCACATGAAAGACGGCCTGATTGATCGGGAGGTGGTTAACCCGCGGCCGGCAGACGAGGCCGGCTTGCCCGCCCCAAGCGCCTGAAGCCGGTGGGCTGGTCCGACTTGCGCTGATGAACCCGCTCCGTTTCCAGTTCCTTAGCACGGTGCGCCTGGGCATCAAGAGCTTGCTGCTGCACAAGCTCCGCTCGGCGCTGACCATGCTGGGCATCATTTTCGGCGTTTGCTCGGTCATCGCCATGCTGGCCATCGGCGAAGGGGCCTCCTATGCGGCGCAGGAGGCGATCAAGAAGCTGGGCAGCAACAACATCATCATCCGCAGCCTCAAGCCGCCGGAGCAGGCCCGCGCGCAAGTCACCGGTGGCCGGGGGATGGGCCTCAAATACGGGTTGACCTACCAGGACGGGGCGCGGTTGCAGGCAACCATCCCGGGCGTCCGCCGCGTGCTGCCGATGCGGATTATCCGCCAGAACGTGCGCTTCGCCAGGAATGAAGTCCCTTGCCAGGTCATCGGCACCTTGCCGTTCTACGGCGAGATCAACGGGGTCGAGGTCGTCCGTGGCCGCTTTCTGTGCGAGATGGACGAAAGCCATCAAAACAACATCTGCGTCGTCACCGCCGGCCTCGCCCGGCGGCTGTTTCCCTACCAGGACCCCCTGCAGCAGGCGGTCAGGATCGAGGCCTTCTACTACCGCGTCGTGGGCATTATCCGCGAGCAGAACCAACCCGAACAGCGGACCCAGGCGGGCAAGACGGAGGGCGAACCACTGGACAACAACGTGTACATCCCGCTGTCAACCTCTCGCACCCGCTTCGGCGAGGTCTTGATTCGCCGCACGGCCGGCAGCTTCGAGGCGGAGGAAGTGCAACTGCACCAAATCACCGTCCAGATGCGCGACCTGGAAGCGGTGGAGACGGCCGACCCGCAGATCAAAACCGTCCTGAGCCGCTTTCACGACCAGAACGACTACGAGACCATCGTGCCGCTCCAACTCCTCCGCCAGGCCGAGGAAACCAAGCGCATCTTCAACATTGTGCTCGGTTCGATTGCGGCCATTTCGCTGCTGGTCGGCGGCATTGGCATCATGAACATCATGCTGGCGACCGTCACGGAGCGGACGCGCGAGATTGGCGTCCGGCGCGCGCTGGGCGCCAAGCGCCGGGACATCACCCTGCAATTCCTGGTTGAGACGGTCGTGCTGGCGGTTGGCGGGGGGCTGGTCGGCGTGAGCGTCGGCCTCGTCACGCCCTTCATCGTTTCGCACCTCACGGAGATGAAAACCATCGTCACCGTCTGGTCGGTGTTGGTGGCCTTTGGCATCTCCGGCGCCGTCGGGGTAATCTTTGGGCTTTATCCGGCCCGGGCCGCTGCCAGGCTCGATCCCATCGAAGCGTTGCGCCACGAGTAGCGGCAAGCGGCTGCCTCGGGGAATCTCCTCCCCCCACCGGGGGAGAGCATAAAGGTGAGGGGGCGGATGAAGCCGCCGATTGGCTCAGTGCCCCGACGGCAGAGGCGCGGCCTCCTCACCCTGCCCCCCCGATGGGGGAGAGGGATGCCGGCCAACAGGTCAGCGGTCCCGTCAGCCCGCAGGCGGTTTGGTTCACAAGATGCGTGACCAGGGATTGGACGCGCAGTCCCCTGCGCGCCGCCAGACCGCCCCCTTGCCCCAAGAGGACGCGCAACGGAGTGCGCGCCCTGCCTACTTCAGGGGAATGGCGGGCAGCCGCCTGAGTGTCCTGTTGGCCGGATCAACCATGATACCCACCGATTCGAGGGCGGTGACGCCCAGAAGCGGTTCGGAACCGGGTTCGCCGAAGATGACTCTGCCTGCGGTCGTTTCCCCCATGAACTCAATTCGCACGAGTCCGAAGGGATACTCCTTGACGGTTCCATCGGCCAGCTCGTAGGCCGTCTTGCCTTCCTTCCGAATCCCGAGCTTCTCCAGGTCATCTGCGAGGGCCACGGAATCGGTTGCTCCCGCATCCACAAGGAAGAGCCCTTCGTAGAACTTGTCCGCCGCGGTCAGGTTGACCAGCCGAGTTCCGACTTTGGGCAGGCTCATAGGCGCCTCGTTTCACGGAACAAGCAATGGACATGCGGCTCGTGCCACTGGGCCGCGCGGAGCGCGGAATTTATTCCACCGCCGGCGCCCCGTCCTCAAGGTTTGTGCGGAATGAATTCCGCGCTCCGGCCCAGTCCGTGTTTCATCCGTGCTTCATCCGTGGCTCAACGCCGTTCCCAGTGGAGAAAGCCCGCGTCCAACGGCAGCGTCACCGTCTTGCCGCTGGCGGAGGTGAGCGTGACGGCGTCATTGGTTGCATTTGCCGTGATGGCGGCCACGCGGTCGAAGCCGGCGGGGAGATTTGCCAGGGCCATGATGTAATTGACCGCCAGCGGGTGCTTGGGCGACAACTGCACGCACGTCTGGAAGCCCTTGGCCGAAAGCGGGTTGGGGCGAGCCGACTCGGCCAAGCCCAGGTGAAAATAGGCGGTGACCTCTTCCAGTCCCATGACGTTTACGTGGCGGCCATTCCAGGGCGCATAGTGGCGACCGCCGTTGGAAATCCAAAAGACGGTGTGGCGCAAAACCGCCGGGTCTTTGAGCGCAAACCAGGCGTAACCCTCGCGCGGGAAGGTTACCGCCGTCCAGGCCAGAGGCACATCCGGCTGGCTGACGATCATGACGATGTCCTCGAAACCGCGCCGGGCCGGGTACTGGGTCAGGTCGGCGGTGTCACCGGTGATGGTGGGCACGTTGGCCAACGAGGCAAATTCGGCGCCGGGCTTCAGGAGCGAATAGCCGCGGTTTTCGGGCCGCTCGGTCGGCTGCACAAACACCTGCCCGTAAGCAAACGGGCTGGTGGAAATGAAGCCGCTGCCGGTCCGCTCCGGGAACTTGAGCATGGCGTGATGCCCCAGGCACATCGGGCCGCTCATCCCGGAGACCACGTGCCGGCAATATACCGCCGGGTGGCCATCCACGACGGTGATTTGTTTTTCCACCAGGCCCGGGCGCACCTTGGTCGCCAGGCTCAGGCGCAGACACGTCTTGCCGGCGGCGGCGTCCAGCGACTCGAACTTCCACCGCGCGTTGGCCGGCTCGCCGTGAATGGGGTGCCGCTCGCCGCCGAACGGCCTGGAGTTGCCGCCGAAAGGCATGCAGAAGAAGTCGCCCCGCAGCGCTTTGAGGATCGGCGGCAGGGCCGGATCAGTCCTTTCTTCCGCCCAGGGGGCGACGGAATAAGGCTGAATGCGCCGGCCATGGCGGCAAAAGGCGACTGGCCCCAGGTGTCCGCCGATTTGTGTGACATACGCTTCCACGGTGTTCGAGTTGACCGGCCAGGAAGGTTGGCCAAGAACCCGCTTTGTCTTCGTCTTCATCGTCATCCTATCAGTGTCGGCTTGCGCGACTCTATCCAGTTGTGGCCGCGACATCAACTCCGAATTTCTCAGGCCTGACGGGCGCCACTCTGCTCCCCATCGGGGGAGAGCATAAAGTGAGGGGGCTGATGAAACCACTGATTGGCTCTTTCCCCCGATAGGCCAGAAGTGCGCCCCCTCTCCCCCGATGGGGGAGAGGGAAGCGCCGGCCCGCGGGCGCGCAAGGGGTGAGCCGGGCTTAGTGGCCTTTCAACTGCCTGAGCAGTTGATACGCCCGCTTGGCGTCTTGGTTCCCTGCGTCCATCGCCTCGACAATCGTCACTTCCAGGCTAACGATCGAGTTATGGACGGCCAGGCCTTGCTGCAGGGTGCCGGTTGGGCGGGCGCGCATGGCCATGAGCGTAACCACGGCCTTTTCGTACTGGCCCTGGCGCAGGGCCGCGGCAGCCTGGCCGGCCTGCGCCTTGGTCTCGGCGTCTTCGTTGGCAAACGCAGCTTCCAGTCGCGTGGCCGCTTCTTTTGTACTACCCGGGAGCTTGAGGTCCAACTCGGCGCTCGACTTCCGGCAGCCAAGGCCGGGCAGAAGCAGAGCAGCGGCCAAGCCAACCGCAGCGAGAGTGACCGGCAAACGAATTGTTCTCATGGGGGTGGGTCAAGCCAAATTACAGTAATGCGGCAGATTCGCTCCCGACAAAGCGCATTGGACAATCGCCGACAACCCGCGGATGCGCCTTGGCTCAGTCACCGGTTTTGGAGCCCGGATTGCACCAGAACCGGCCAGGCCGCAGCCCGCGGTAGGGGGGCAGGCCGGCCTCAATGCAGTAGGCCTTGTACTTCATGAATTCGGTCTGGCCACCAAACATGCCCATGACGCTGCCGTCGTTGTGGCGCCGGGTCACGCCCTCGTCAGGCTCGCTGGCGACATTGTCATAGTTGTCGGGCTGCTTCTCATCGGCTTCCCAATAGAGCATGAAATGGGGCTGGAATTGGGCGAGCTGGTAAGTAGTCCCCATGCCCCGGGGCCCGGTACCATAGCCGGAAACGGCACCGTTCATTATGTAGCTGCCCACCTGCATGTCCCGTGCGCGGAACAAAGCGTTATTCGTGCGCTCCACCGGGCACCAGTAAATCTTTCGTTCCCTGAGGATGGGCCAAAGCTGACCCAACTCCACCATGTGCTGCGGCTTGTTGGTCGTCACCCTGGTGTACATCCAGTTCGGTACGTTGTAGGTGTCCGAACTCCACGACGTGTAAGGGAGGTAATCGCGGTTCTCCTGGACGTAGATGTGCGTGGCGAGCAGGATCTGCTTGAGGTTGGCGGTGCACTTGGCCCGAGCGGCCTGCTCCTTGGCCTTGGCCAGCGCCGGGAGCAGCAAGGCGGCCAGAATTGCAATGATGGCGATGACCACCAGCAATTCGATCAAGGTGAAGCCCCAGGGAAAAACCCGTCCCTTGCGGGGCGGCTCTGAACTGACTTGCGACTTGGACATAGCCCCGGCCAATCAGCCGGCGTCGCCGAAACTACGCGTGGCGGCGGCGGGAGTCAAGTGTGCGTTTGCGGGCACGGCGGCTGCGTGTTGTTTTGTGCTGCACTTGACCGGAAGGTGGCGTAGGATAATCTTACGACGATGACGACAACGATTACTGTGACGACCAAACGCCAAGTGGTGCTGCCCAAGGCCATGTGCGAGCGCAAGGGCATCAAGCCCGGCGCCTCGCTGCGGATCAGCGAGGTGGGCGACGGCTTCTACATTACCCCAGTGCCAGAACCAACGGAGGCTGAGCTGCGAGCGATTTTGAGGGTCATGGATCAGGGACGCCCCGCCCGGCCGATCACCGCCGCTGACGAGGCTTTCATCCAAGAGCAAATCGGGAGCTATCGGGCCGAAAAGCGTCACCTCAGGAAGTGAACCTGGTCGTTGACACAAATGTGGTGGTTTCCGCCGCGCTCTGGCCGGCGAGCGAAGATCGGCGTTTCTTTGTCCTGTTGGCGCGGCGCGGCCATCGTTTGGCGGTCACCGAGCCGATCCTTGAAGAGTATCGCAGCTTGACCGTGCGGGTTGGGGCGCGTGAATGTCCCGAGGTCAACCCGATTCCTTTCCTTGACTGGATCGAGCGTGTCGGTTTGCTCGTCGAACCTGCGCCGCTGGGCAAACAACGGAGCCGCGACGTGAAGGACGATCCCTTCCTTGCCTGTGCCTTGGCCAGCGGCGCCACTTTCATCGTCACCAAGGGCAAAGACCTGCTGGCCCTCGGCAAGCCATTCGGCGTGAAGATTCTCACCCCAAGGGAATTCCGCCGGCGGGTGAGCTCGTGAACGCCAGGAAGCGCCAAGCCCCCATTTCGACTTGAGTTGAAGGAATCTGAATGAGACTGCGCGTCTGGCTTGGCTTGATGGGCTGGCTCGGTGGGCTGTGGTTGGCCGCCCTGGAAGCCCAGGCGCCGGATGAGAATTGGTCGAGAACCACGGACGAGAGCACGGCCGATTCGCGGGGCGGGCGGGCGCTGACGGTCTTGCCCGGCTTCAAGGCAGAACTGGCGCGGTTGGCTGGGCCGGGAGAAGGCACGTGGGCGTGTCTGGGAGTGGACGACCGCGGGCGATTGGTCATCTCGCCCGAGGAGCCGGCGCTGCCGTGGCTCCGGGTGACGGTCTCCGGCGAGGGGCGCGTAGGCACAGTCGAATCCGTCGCCGTTCCGGTGGGCCAGGCCCAGGGATGGTGTTACGGGCTGGGAAGCCTGTTTGTGGTCGGGCACGGCCCGTCGGGCGCGGGACTCTACCGCTTGACCGATGCCAACCACAACGATCAGTTCGAGGCCGAAGAGGTGCGCTTGCTGGAAAAGTTCCCGCCCGAACCGGACGGCGCCTGGCACGCCGTGGCCGTGGGGCCGGATCAGACACTCCATGTCCTGGGCAATTGCCGGACGCCAGTGCCGGACGTGCTTTCCACCGACTCGCCGTACCGCAATTACGCCGAGGACTCGCTGCTGCCGGGCCAGAGGGACTGGCAGCAGTTTGGCGATTCCGTCGTTGTCGCCGGCGACGCCACGGAGCCGCCGCGCCCACGCCGCTTGGCCGCCGATGGCCAGCCTGGCTCCGGTTCCGCTCCTGGCGGCTGGGTGGCCCGCGCGGACCCGGCTGGGCAACGCTGGGAACTGCTGGCCGGCGGCCTCGGCCATGCCAACGGCCTGGACTTCAACGCGGAGGGCGAATGGTTCACTTGCGAGAGCGCCACCGAGCGGGATTTGGGCTTGCCCTGGTGGCGCCCGGCACGCGTCCTGCACGGCGTTTCGGGCGGCGAATATGGTTGGCGGGCCGGCACGGGCAAGTGGCCAAATTGGTCGCCCGACAGCCTGCGGCCGGCAGTCCAGTTGGGCCTCGGTCTTACCGCCGGGGTGAAGTTTGGCGCCAAGAGCGCTTTTCCTGGGGAATACCAAAGCGCCTTGTTCGTGTTGGACTGGCGCTATGGCCGCATCCTGGCAGTCCACTTGCGGGGCCAAGGCGCAAGCTACGCTGGCAGTGCCGAGACGCTCCTGCGCGGGCCGGGCTTGCATCCAACTGATCTGGCCTTTGGGCCGGACGGAGCGATGTATTTCATCACTGGCGGCGGCGGGGCGCAGTCGGCGCTGTATCGGGTCAGTTCTTTGCGACAGACTACCGAGGCTGCGGCTACGCATGAGCCGCGTCCCCTCACCGCATCGCTCTCCCCCAGTGGGGGAGAGGGTGCCCGAAGGGCGGGTGAGGGGGATTCGCGGCAGTCCGCGGGCTCAACGCGCGGCCCTGACGGCAGCGAGGCGGCCACTAGCGCCGGCTCCGCTCCCGCGGCCCGCGCGCTGCGGCGAAGCCTGGAGACGTGTCACGGCCAGCAAGACCCCGGGCCAGTTGATTTCGCTTGGCCGCACTTGGGCAGCGACGACGGCTGGATTTGTTACGCGGCGCGGGTCGCGGTAGAAAGCGAGCCAGTCGCCTCGTGGCAGGAGCGCGCGCTGGCCGAAACCAACGTCACTGCCGCCGTCACCGCGTTGCTGGCGCTGGCCCGCGTGGGCAGCCGCGACTTGCAGCCGGCGTTGGTCCGCGCGCTCAACCGGCTGGGGGCCGGGCAGCTTACCGAAGCGCAAACGCTGGCTGGCTTGCGCGCGCTGGAAGTGGCGTTCGCGCGCCTGGGCAGGCCGGCGGAAAAGTTGCGGCAAGAGGCGCTGGCTGCCTGGCTGCCGCTTTATCCGGCCCCCTCGGAGCGCCTGAATCGCGAGTTGTGCCAATTGCTGGTCTATCTGGAAGCTCCGGAAGTAGTCCCCCGGACGTTGGCGCTGCTCGACTCCGCCCCCACGTTGGAAGAGCAAATCCATTACGTCTTTCACCTCCGCGCGCTTAAGGCCGGCTGGACGCTGGAGCAGCGGCGGGCGTATTTCCATTGGCTCAACCGCGTCGCCGCCGGCGGGGCGCATCCGGCGGAGCTGCGCCAGTGGTTTCAGGAGGTTGGCCGTGAGTACGCCAGCGGCACAGCGTTCGCGTTCTACCTGGGGCGCACCCGCCAAGACGCGGTGGCGGCGCTCGCCGCGGCGAAGTTGCCCGCGGCGGAGTTGGCCGAACTGATGCCAATCATCACCGGCCAAGCCACCGTTTCGGCGCCGGCGGCGGCCCAGCGGAGCTTCGTGA
>Ga0315268_10005018_pt1 | contig 14273 bp, 14 predicted proteins | sample C1_top_MG_FD_204535 | JGI IMG/M metagenome (GOLD analysis project Ga0315268, IMG submission 204535) | Sediment microbial communities from Yellowstone Lake, YNP, Wyoming, USA - C1_top | ecosystem: Environmental > Aquatic > Freshwater > Lake > Sediment | place: USA: Wyoming | collected 2017-08-01
CTAGATGCCTGTACTTATTTCGCCAGCCGGCACGGTTTTTCTCTGGCACTGCCAGCCCCTAAAGCATACATAAAGAAAATTGGCAAGAAAAAGATGATAAAATATGTGCGCTTCATTCGTCCCTCAAGAGCAATCCAGGAACTAAAACAGAGTAATGGCGTGTTTGATTTTTTTCGATCTCACTTTTATCAGTTGGAACTATACAATGTGCCGCCCTATGAGTCAATGAAATATGGATATGGGATGCAGATAACTAGAGGAGATATCTATCCGGTTGTCATTCTTTCGATTTGAAATCATCAACTTTCCCTGCTTTATGTCGCTTACTAATTACAGGAAGGCATCACTAAAATGCAGGGCTCGGAGCCTGGATTAATATTTTTGAAATGAGTTCCGATTGTCAATCAATCTTGTTATTGTGCGTCCAGCGCCAGATCGGGGTTTTGCCGTCCTGCTGCAACTTGATGTAGCCCTTGTCTATGAACAGCCGAATGGTGCGGCGGATCAGGGACGCGTCCGTATCGGTGGCAGCTTCCAGGCGCAGGCAGAGTTGTTCTGCCGCCTCCTCGAGAATCTTCCCTCGGTCATCAATTGCAGGGGCGGAGAGCAGATTGCATCCCAAGGATTCGATTAGGTCTTCCGAGAGCAGACGATACACAAAACGCGTCTTGAAATTCCCCTCCACCTGCATATTCTCGATGTGCGTGTTCGTCTTCTCGTAGTAGCCGCGAACCTGCCTTTCCCAGCCTTCATTGATTTCCCGTTCGAACTCGCCAACAAAGGCATTGATCTGCTCCGGAGAAAGCGATGAGGTCCTCACGATGGCGCTGTTGGCGTCATAGCGGGACCAGTCATGCGTCAGAATTTCGAGGTCATAGCGGTCCACTTCTTCGCGGACGGTCGTGCCGGGGAAAGGTGCCAGAAAATGATAGCCATAAAGAGAGCCCAGACTGCCGGCAAACCGTTTGGTTTCTTCGAGGGTTTCCATGGATTCACCGGGCAAACCGACGACAAAGGAGGTATGGGCGATCATGCCCACGTCGTTACAAAGCCCGACGGCTTGGCGGACCTGATCCAGCGTGATGTTCTTTCGGATGCGCTTTAGCATTTCCGGATTGCCCGATTCGACGCCGAAGCTCACACTGTCACAACCCGTTTCTTTCATGATTTGAAGAGTTTCCCGATCCACCGTATTGACCCGTGCAAAGGCGCTCCAGGTAAAGGATAGGCCTCTTTTCTGAATCTCGCCGCAAACCTCCATGACCTTGGCCTTGTCGGAGACAAACAGGTCGTCGGCGACGTTGATCCGGTTGATGCCGTAAGACAGGATCTGCTCGATCTCATTGACAATCCGTGCGGCGCTGATCTTGCGGACCTTCTTGCCAACCATGCGCCTGCCCTGGCAGAAAATGCAGGAATAGGGGCAGCCCCGGCTCGTAATGATGCTGATGGGATAACCGAGCGCCTGATAGCGCGACAAGGGCAGAAGATGACGGGCAGGCAGAGGCAATGTGTCGAGGTCGTCGATGAATTCCCTCTGCGGGGTCATGACCAATCGGCCGTTCTGACGGAAGGTTATTCCTTTGATCCCGGGCCATGCGTTCCGGTCTTTCAAACGCGGCGTGAGCTCGGCAATCGTTTGTTCGCCCTCCCCCCTGACGATGAGATCGATTTCAGGGTAGGCCGCAAGGGTGTTTTCGGCGTCAAAAGAGACATGCGGACCGCCCATCATGGTAACGATGTCCGGATTGTGGCGCTTGGCTGTCCGGACGATGTCCGCCGCGCCGTAAAAGTTTAACGTTACCGACGTGGCGCCGACGACGTCAGGCCGGAACGCATCCAGCTCCGCCTTCAATTTTTCCGGTGTGTAACGGCTGACAATGTAATCCAGAATTTTCACTTCGGCGCCGGCTGCCGCGAAAGCCGCTGCCACGTAGGTGACGCCCAGCGGCGGGGCCGGTGCTTCTTCCAGCGGATAAGGGGGTGCAATCACAGCCACTCGCATGATTTCCTTCAATCTCCTTTGGCCGGATGGATCATGGGCCTCAGCGTCTGCCAGGTATTATTTTTCATCGTGGGAGTATATGAAGCAGAAAATCGACTGACCTGCGACTGCCTCTTTCATCCCGTTATCAGACTGATCAACATTTCGTAAGATGTAGGTCTGCGCCAGACTGGCTTCCCGTCGATTTCAAGACGATCCTCGAAATAAAAAGTCCGAAACAGGCCTACTGCTTTACCAGTTCCACCCGCCGGTTTTTGGCTTTGCCGTTCTCGGCGTCATTGGAGGCCACCGGAGCGAGTGATCCGACGCCGTAACCTTTCAACCGGTCTGCCGCGATCCCGTATTTCGTTATAAGGGTCTTCACCACCGCCTCTCCTCGAGCCTGGGAAAGCTTCATATTGTTGTCCATTGCTCCGACATTGTCCGTATGGCCAACCACATTCACTTTCAGACCTGACTCCTTCTTCAGCAGCTTTGCGATCTCCGACAGAGCCGCTTCTGACTCTGGCTTGATCACGGATTGGCCTGTGTCAAAATAGATACCGTACACAGCGACATGGCCGGTCTTCTTGATATCGTTCGAGAAAGCCTCGGCATTCGCGACAATCTCCTGGGCCATCGCTTCCTTCTCAATGATGATGAGTATAGGTTCCCGACCATTACCGGCACGGACTTCTACCCAGATCTCCTTTCCCCCCTTGACGAGCTTCATGTATGAAGCGTCTTCGAAATCGCTCTTCAGGATTATTCCTCCGATTTGTTTAATGGCATTCTCGTAGTTGCGCAGGATTTTAAGTTTGCTTAATGCGGGTTTGCCTTCCTCAGGATAGTAGTGGATATAATAATAATGGCCTTCCACGTTGACCTCTTTCCCCTTTTCATCTTTGAAAGTGTGGGCATTGAAATCTACATTTTCATAAGAATAGATCCAAGTTCCCGGCATGCGGTTAAACAAGGGGTGATCCTTGCCGCCTCTATCTTCCTCTGCAAGGGAAACCCCTGCGATTAATAGAGATAGCCATACTATACCAAGCAACGTGCGGGCGATTCTTTTCATAATTACTCTCCTTTTCTTGAATATTGTTTCTGATTGATAGGAACCCGCTTTTGGAAGTCAGCGGTTGCCCGAGTTTGTGATTGCTGGCCGGCTGTTTGCCTTCCCCATCATTCGGTAACATTTTATTATGAAGCAACTGGAGGGAAGAGATGAAGCTTTATCCTATTCCGATCAGGGAATTTTATCTTGACTTCGAATAGCTTTTTTCTCCGGCGATCACCACAATGCATTCGGCCTCAATATTGCCAACGTTTTGCGCCCGGTGCGGTATGGATGGATCAAAGTGGATGGCATCCCCTGTCTCAAGATGGATAATTTCTTCCCCATAAACAAGTTCTATGGCCCCTTTTAAAACCAGAATGAATTCTTCCCCCGGATGATCAAACAGCGCCTTTATTTTTTTTTTAACCGGCGGATGTTCCATAATAAACGCTTCAACAAGATATAGAAACTGAGGCTTTTTAAACGCATAGTAGGTAAAGCCGATTTCAGATCCGCGGCGAACCACCTGTTTGCGTTTATTGCTTCTGGTTATGGTATATTTTTGTTCCGTAGTCGATTCGCTATTCTCAAAAAAAAGGCCGATGGGGACTTCCAAACCCTGCGCAATTTTTGCCAGGGTGGCAATGGGAGGAGAGGAGCGGTTCGTTTCCAGACGGGACAGCATTCCCCTGGAAATTCCGATTTTTTCCCCCAGTTGTTCGAGTGTCAGCCCCCTTGTTTTACGGATCTGTCGAATTCTTTCAGCAATTTGTCTTTCAATCATCTATGGTCCCCTTTTTGAACCGAAACAGATATTTTTTTGTTTAAGATGAAGCATACCAAAAAAAAATCTTGACATCAAGAAAATAGTTTATCAGAATGCAACAAATTTCGTTTAATTAAATTATTATCAACTTCGAAATTCTGAAAGCAAGAAAGCTAACGGGAAAATTGAATGATTCTTTATCGAAGGGTGAAATCATGCGTTCTGATATTTTGAAAAAAAACATTGAGACTCTACCTCACCGGGCGCTTCTGATGTCGGCCGGCGTATGTAGGCAGGACATTGAATCTGGCAAGCCTTTTATCGGCGTGGCCAACAGTTTCAACACCCTGATCCCAGGCCACATCCACCTCGATGAACTGACCCGGGAGGTCTGCCGGGGAATCCGCGATGCAGGCGGCGTGCCCTTCCAATGGGGAGTGCCCGGCGTTTGTGACGGGATTGCCATGTTCGTGGAGATGCGTTTGAGCCTTCCCAGCCGGGAGCACATTGCCGACAACATCGAGATCATGGTGCTTTCCCACTCCCTGGATGGATGGGTCGGCGTGACAAACTGCGACAAGATCACCCCTGGCATGTTAATGGCTGCTGCCCGTCTGGATCTGCCCGCACTGATACTGACCGGCGGGCCCATGAAGGCCAATGTCGTGGCCGGCCAAAAGTGCCATCCGATTGCCGGCTTCAGTATAGTCGGCCGCGTCAAAGCCGGCAAAATGACCGCATCCCAGGCCGAACAACTCCTGCCCGACATGGTATGCGGGGCAGGGGCTTGCGTTGGGTTGTACACGGCCAACACCATGGCCGTGGTCACCGAGGCATTGGGGATGTCGCTGACCCGTTGTGCCACCACCGTCGCCCTGGACCCGCAAAAGAAGCAACAGGCCTACGAATCCGGCCTCCGGATCGTCGAACTGATCAAGGCTGATGTCCGTCCCACGAGCATCATGACCCGGGCCGCCTTTGAAAATGCGATTCGCGTGGATATGTCCATGGGCGGCTCGACCAACACCGTCCTGCACATTCCGGCCATCGCCCGGGAAGCCGGCATCGATATCGGAGTGGACGAGTTCGACCGGATTTCAAGGCAAACGCCCAACCTTTGTTCGATCATTCCGTCCGGACCTTACGAGATGGCCGATATCGATGCTGCCGGCGGCATTCCGGCGGTTTTGCAGCGCTTGCAGCCCCTGCTCACGGACAATCCGACGGTTAACGGAAAGTCCATCATCCAGGTGGCGGCAGAGGCGACAATAAAGGACCCGGAAGTCATCCGCAGCCCGGATCGGCCCTTTCACGCCGAAGGCGGTATTGCCGTGCTCAAGGGCAACATCGCTTCCAGTGCCGTGGTCAAGCAGACCGCAATTGCTCCCGACATGCTCATTTGCTCTGGCCCGGCCAGGGTTTTTTATACGGAAGAAGCCTTTTTGGATGCCATTGCAGCCGGCAAGATCGCCGAAGGCGACGTGGTGGTGCTTCCCTTCCAGGGCCCGGCCGGTGGACCCGGCATGCCGGAAATGCTCACCCCCACCGATGCCATCAAGGGAGCCGGCTTCACCCGTGTGGCCTTGATCACCGACGGCCGCTTTTCAGGGGCCACCAGCGGGCTGAGCATCGGTCACGTGGAAATGGAGGCTTACAACGGCGGGGCCATTGCCGCCATCCGCGACGGCGATATCATAGATATCGACGTTACGGCCCGCAAACTGGACGTTCGGCTCACACCGGCGCAGATCCGCGACCGCCTGTCCGCCGTGAATGTCCCGGAACGCAAACTGCCCCGAATGCTCGGTTCTTTTCGCAAGGCTTATACGGGAGTCAACTGCTATGGCAAGCAGGCCTGAGAATCTTTAACCCAAATGTCAAAGTCAAAGAGGAGGAAAAACACAATGCACAGATCAATCATCGCCCTTTTGGTCGTCATCTGCCTGGCGTCCCTGACCGGCACTGCCGCAGCCGAGACCCAGATCAACATCGCCACCGTCACAAGCCCGGAGCTTGTCCACACCAAGGCCGCCGTCTGGTTCAAGGATTGCGTGGAAAAAGCCCTGCCGGGGAAATATGTAGTCAACGTCCACCATTCCGCGGCCCTGGGCAGCGAGACCCAGGTGTTGCAGCAGATCCAGTTGGGCACCACCCAGATGTCGGTGTGTACCACCGGCCCGATCGAGGCCTTCGTGCCGGAGATCAAGGCTTTGGAAATGCCCTTTCTCCTTCCCTCTTACGAAGCGGCCGACAAGGTCCTCGATGGGGCTATCGGACAGGAACTGGGTAAGAAATTTGAGAAATCAGGGTTGTTTGCCATTGCCTATCTGGACAACGGTTTTCGCAACGTCACCAATTCCAAACGCCCGGTAAAAACACCCGATGACCTCAAGTCCCTGAAAATCCGCACCATGGAAGCCCCCACCCACCTGGCAATCTGGCGGGCCATCGGGGCCAACCCAACCCCCATGGCCTGGCCCATCTTCACCCAGCTTCAGCAGGGGGTGATCGACGGCCAGGAAAACCCGATCGCCGTGATTCACGCCGCAAAGCTTTACGAGGCCGGGCAAAAATACCTGACCCTGACCCGGCATGTCTATTCGGCTCTGGTCTTTGTGGCCAACAAGGCTTTCATCGACGGCCTGCCGGCAGACGAGCGCAAGGTCGTTTTGGACTGCGCCCGCAAGGCGGCGCTCCAGGGTCGCAGATTCATCCGCGACAACGAGGCCAAACAGTTGGCCGAACTTAAAACTGCCGGCATGCAGGTGGAAGAAAATCCTGATTTGGCCGCTTTCCGCAAGGCCACAGCCCCGGTGATCGAGACCGCTTCCGGCGAAACGAAAAAGCTGGTGGATCAGATCCGGCAGTCTATGAAATAGCCGGGATTCATGATCAAAAAGAGTGACGAGTGAAAAACAATAGCTGGTGGTAAATCCGTCATCTGTCACTCGTCACTATTTACTATTTTTTAACGCGAAAGGAATGGCAGTGCTTGAAGGTGCCAGCAATGCGATCAACGCCTTTGTGGAAAAAGCGCTGTTTGTCATTGGAACAGTAATCTGTGTCATCTTGTTCGCCCAGGTCGTCTTCCGCTATGCCGGGGCATCTCTCGGCTGGTCCGAGGAGGTGAGCCGTCACCTGCTCGTGGCCATAACTTTTTTGGGCGGTACGGTCGCCTATAAGCGAGCCCGCTTCATCGGCCTGCAGGGTTTCGGGCATCGCCTGGGCCCGGTTGTCCAAAGGATCATCGTGGTAGGACTGCAGGTGTTGACCCTGGCCGTTTTTGTTCTGATCACCTGGTTCGGGGCTGTTTACACGGTCAAAGCCGGAGAGCACACATCATCGTCGCTCCAGATCCCAATGTCCATCCCGTTTGCCGTGATCCCCGTCGCTGCAGCCATTTTCGTTATCCACGTCCTGGCCGACATGGCCCGAACCCTAAGTCAAAAATCTAATGGAAGCCGGAACCCATGATAGTTGCTTTTCTTTTTGCCATTCTTTTTGCACTCATTGCCCTGGGGCTGCCTATCGCCCTGTCCATCGGGTTGCCGGCCATCGGCCTGATGCTCACCCCGGGGGTCTTTCCCGCCGGAGTCCATCTCTCGGCCCTGGGCCAGACGATCATTCAGCTCCTCTTTGCCGGGGTGGATTCGTTTGACCTGCTCGCCATTCCCCTCTTCATGCTGGCCGGCTCCATCATGGAAACCGGGGGGATATCCCGCCAGCTTATCGATTTTTCCGACAGCCTTGTTGGCTGGGTCCACGGCGGTCTGGCCTGCGCCGTGATCGTGGCCTCGATGTTTTTTGCAGGCATTTCCGGGTCGGCGGCCGCTGACACGGCTGCGCTGGGCGCCATCGCCATTCCGGCGATGATCCGCCAGGGTTATCCGGCCGCCTTTTCCGCGGCCCTTGTAGCCGCGGGCGGTTCCATCGGCGTGATCATACCGCCGTCCATCCCCATGGTGATCTTCGGCTTTTTGACCAACGTGTCCATCGCCAGGCTCTTTGCCGGAGGGATGATGGTGGGGGTTCTTTTCGGGTTAAGTTTCATGGCTGTGGCGATCTGGAAATCCTGGCGCCATGGGTATGGCACCCGCCACCCCTTTTCCCTCAGGCGGGTGGCTGCGGCCACAAAGGAGGCTGTGTGGGCCCTGGGAGCGCCGGTGATCGTGCTGGGGGGGATTCTCTCCGGCATCGTCACCGTCACCGAGGCAGCGGCTCTGGCCGTTTTCTACGGGTTGATTGTGGCCATGGCCATCAATAAAAAACTCAAATGGAAGGACATGCCGGACCTGATTATCCGCTCCCAGACCGTGGCCGCCATGATCCTGTTCATCATCGCCATGGCCAAGGTGTTCACCTGGCTGGTGGCGATGCAGCAGACCACCCAGTTGGTGCAAAATGCCTTCAACGCCCTGGCCCTCCCGCCCTGGGGACTGCTCCTGCTTGTCATGGCGGGACTTCTCGTTTTGGGCTGCGTCATGGAGACCACCGCGGCCTTGATCCTGCTCGTGCCGGTGCTGGCTGCACTGTCTCCCCAGATGGGGGTGGACCCGGTCCAGTTCGGTGTGCTGATGGTGGTCAACCTGGCCATTGGCATGCTCACCCCGCCGGTGGGGATCTGCCTTTTTGTCAGTTGCGGCATTTCCGGCCTGCCCCTGGGTCAAGTAAGCCGGGCCGTGATGCCTCTGGTAGCCGTGGCCATCGCTGCGCTGTTGATCTCCTGTTTCTGGCCGCCATTGACCTTGTGGCTGCCTTCGTTGATTTATCGCTGATGAAACCTGCGCAATTTATTCGGCGTCGGCGCCCGGTTTAACAAATATGTGAGCAACATAAGCATCATCACAAAAATGAGGAATAAAAAAAATATGGACACGTTCACTCCCCGGCACATTGCCGATCTGTCAGCTATAGTTCCTTCGGACCGGTTCTCCACGGGACAGTCCAACCGTGAGCTTCACCGCCACGATATATCCTTTCATCAGGGAACGCTTCCCGCCGGAATCATCTGGCCGCTCACGACCGATGAGGTGTCCCGTATTTTATCGCTGGCATACGCCAACGATATCCCGGTCACGCCCTGGGGGGCCGGCACCAGCACCGAGGGAAATCCGGTGCCCACCAGGGGCGGACTGGTGGTGGATCTGACTCTCATGAACCGCATCCTGAATATTCGTCCTCAGGATCTTCAGGCCGATGTGGAACCCGGTGTCCTGCGCAAAGAACTGAACCGGCAGGCCGGCAAGCACGGGCTCTTTTTTCCGCCGGATCCGGGGGCCGATGCAACTATCGGCGGCATGATCGCCAACAACGCATCCGGAGTCCAGACCGTAAAATACGGGGCTACCAAGAATTTCGTCATGCGCCTGACGGTGGTGCTGCCTCAGGGTGTGATCATCCACACCGGCTGCAAGGCGCCAAAATCCTCATCCGGCTATGACCTGACGCAGCTCTTTGTGGGATCAGAGGGAACCCTCGGGATTGTCACCGAGACGACACTTCGCCTGACCGGCATTCCCAGTCATTTTCTGGCCGCAACCATTCGTTTCAAAAATCTCGAAAGCGCATCCAGGGCTGTAGCACTCATGATCGGATCGGGACTTGGGCCTGCCGCCCTTGAACTTTTACCGCCTGAGTTGATCCGGTTGATGAACAGAGAAAAGCATCTCGGCCTGCCGGAGGAGCCTTCTCTTTTCTGCGAGTTTCACGGAATCAGCAAAAACGTTCTCCAGGAAACAGCTGATCTTGCCAGGGAGGTGTGCGAGGACTGCGGCGCTGTCGGCTTTAATTTCGCAACCGAAGAGAGTGCTCGCAAAGATCTGTGGCGCGCCCGTCACGAGGCATGGGAGACCATCCATCGCGCCCACCCGAAGAAACAAACCCTGATCGTCGATGCGGCTGTTCCGATCTCCCGGTATCCCGAGATCGTCGTGTTTTCACAGAAAATTTTGGACGAATACCGCGCCATCGGCTATGTTTTCGGGCACGCAGGCGATGGCAATCTGCACGTGGTGCTCGTGGGGGATCCCGCAGATACAGTGGAATGGCAGAGGCTCGAAGCCGTTAACCATGCCATCGTGGAAAAAGCCGTTCAAGTGGGGGGTACCTGCACGGGTGAGCATGGGGTGGGCATCGGCAAGCGCAAGTTCATGCAGCTCGAACATGGTGAGAGCTATCATCTCATGCGCCAGATCAAGGAGATAATTGACCCTAAGTGGCTGATGAACCCGGACAAGATTTTTTAGTCTGACCTAGAAACCCTGGCTCCGGTGGGATAATGGGGTCTGGCCATGACAACTTATTGATATGATGTAAAATATGCTATAAATATCTCCTTTGAATTATTCCTCCTGATTGAGACTTTTTAAGCCTTTTCCAGGTTTATCAAATTTCATGAAAAGGCTCTGCAGGACGTTCTTGAACGTTTTAATCTCTTCTTCGGTAAATCCGGATTTCAACTCATCGTTAATTCTCCTGATAACGGGTTTGGCTTTTTCGCATTCTCTGATTCCATCAGGAGTAATGTAGATCCTGAATGAGCGCCTGTCTTCCGGGCTTGCCTTGCGCATAACAAAGGATGATCTTTCAAGGCGATCAATGAGGCCGGTAAGCGTGGGGTTTTCCACAGCCATGGTCTTGGTTAACCCGGTCATTGTTTGTCCGTCATTGTGCTGTAATGTAAAAAGTATGCCTGCCTGCCCCAGGGTTACCCTGATACCCTCATCAAGAAGTACATTGGTGATATGAGTTTTTAATTTTTGCTGAGCCATAAAAATCAGGTAGATCAACCGGTCATCATTTTTCATTTACCTTATCCTCCGTAATTGTTCTCATTATCGGGAAGTCTTTGCTTTCCGGTCGCCTCTATCCGGTATGGGGACACATGGAGACGCATTTGGTGCAGGTATACATCGAATGATCATCCACGCCTGTCACGTGATTAAGAAGTTGGACGTCGGAGGTATCAAAATTTCCTGTCTTGATAAGATAAGAAAAAATGGGGGATTTCTGGGAATACCTGACACAGGCCAACCTGTTCACCTTGCCTGTTTTGTCAATAGCCTCTGCAGGACAGTTCTCCCGGCAAACATTGCAGCCTTCAGGACATCCGGTGTTATCCCGCTCCGGCCAGGTCATTTCCGTTAATATGGCTGACGTCACAAGGCCTCCCAGAATTAACCTCGGCCCGTAATGGGAATTGAATAGCAGCCCGTTTTTACCCGTCCGTCCTATCCCGGTCAATTCGCCCATCTTAACCAATGAAAGATATCCCCAGAAATCGCCTTTACCCCTCACATCATAGGGGAAGCATCCAAAGACAGGAACGGCTGTTTCACCTGTTTCCTCTATAACTCGAGCAAGTTGCATAAGCATAGAGTCGATATGCCGGTAGTAAATATTGGCGGCCCTCCAATATGTCTCGTTGGCTCTTTCCTTACACTTGAATATTCCCTTTGGAACAGGAATTCCCATACAAAAAAGGGTTTTTGCTGCAGGAAGAATATCAGAAGGCCGGTAATTCTTCGGGGCTATGTTTTCAAGGTGTGAAGCCTCAATTATGCCGAAAACCGGAATATCGTGTCTGGCAGAGAATTCTTTAATCTTTTGTATTAAACTGTTGATAGCAGGAACCTCCTTTCAATATTTTTTAGTTAGCTGACTAAATATATAATGTCAAGAATTTTCTCCTGTTAACCATCATCGCATATGCTACAGCATAAAATTGCATACTATTTTTAGAAAAATAACATCTTGACATAGGATATTTTTAATGTATTATTTTATCAAAAACATATGCTCATAGGAGAATACCATGAGAACTACAATTAACATAAGAGATGATCTTATGGAAGCGCTCTTGATCAGCACAAAGGCTAAGACTAAAACCAAAGCCATTGAATTATCCATCCGGGAGTATCTGGAAAAAAAATCCATTGAAGACCTTGTATCCCTTAGTGGTAAAATCAGTATAGATTCAGACTGGCAAAAGGCAGAAGAGGATGAACTGAATGAATGCCGGAATCATAGTTGATACTTGTGTTTGGATTGAGTTTTTCCGCGAGCCGGAATCTGAACTCACCCTCCACCTCAAGGGTCTTCTGCGGGAGCGTAAAGTGATCATGGTCGGTATGGTTATGGCCGAGATATTACAAGGCGTGAAAGCTCCAAAAGAAGCGAACCTTGTAAAACAAAGCCTGGAAAAACTGCCATACCTTGAAGTTACGCGGGACACATGGGAATCTGCCGGTGAAATATCGGCATCCCTCCGGGGCGCTGGGGTCACAATACCCCTCTCCGACCTGATCATAGCGGCCGTGGCGCTTTCCGGAGACCATGAAATTTTCACCATCGATCCCCATTTCTATAAAGTAGATGGGCTGAGGCTTCACAATGTTCATGGATGATGAATGACTCGCCCGTCCCCGACTCGCCAAATTTGCCGGTGCCAGCAAACTGATAGAAGATGGAAAGTAGAATGAAAATGATTTTTACAGACCTGAACGCAAGATTGCGTTATAAAGAAAACGGTTATGATAAAATCTGAATGTATGGAGAGCTAAAAAATGAAACAATTTAAAATAGTTGTCGAAAAGCATCCGGATATATATGTTGCTTATCCGCTCGGCATAAAAGGAGTTGTGGTTGGTCAGGGTGAAACATATGAGGCTGTATTAGCTGATGTCAAATCGGCTATTAAATTTCATATCGATACTTTTGGTCCCGACCAAATAGAAATTGATCCTCCTATAAAAAATCCACGTTACGAACTATCCTGACCCAGGCAAGCGTTTCCAGAGACGAATTTCTTGAAGCATATTATTCGTAACAGAATAAATATAAAAGATCAATTTTCAGAAGAATATGCAAAAGTGGTTAATAGGTTTTAAGTGGATTTTATCGTTATGTTTTGTGATAAAGAGGGCAAAATACTCTGGGAACGAGTTGTAAAATAGAATTCAGGAAAAAAGGCGGATAAAATAAAAAGCTGAATACGATATAGGACAGGGCATAAGCAATGCTCATCAATATATCAGTTGATCATATTTAAAGACGGCTTACCTTTTTCTGAGTCTCCCCACACCGACCATGATGAAGAAAATCAGTGACGCGAATGTGACGATCGTGGCGCCGGATGCAAGATCCGCATAATATGAAATAACAAGCCCCCCGATGGTTGATATCAGAGCAACCCCGATTGAGACCGCAATCATTGAAACATAACGGTCTGTAACCTGTGATGCGGCCGCACCCGGAATGACAAGAAGCGCCGAGACAAGCACAATTCCAACGATTTTAATACTTATGACAATTGCAACAGCCAGAATCGTAAGAAAAAAATGGTCCAGAAATACTACGGGCATACCGCTTACAAAAGCGACTTCACTGTCAAACGCCACAAAGAGCAATTCCTTGAAAAAAAAGTAGCATGCGAAAAGCACTATTGTGCCAAGCACTCCTACAACAACGATATCGGTGCGGGTTATTGCAAGTATATTACCGAAAAGATATCCGAAAAGATCCGTATTGTATTTGTCGGACAAGCCGATGAAGATTACTCCAAGCGCCATGGCAAGCGCAAAAAAAATGCCGATCGCAGTATCTGTACTGAGCCTTTCCCGCCTTCCGACATAACCTATTGCATTTGAAACAATAACCGCGAAACCAAGGGCTGTCAGGGTTGGGGAAATTCCTATCAGCGAGCCAAGGGCAACCCCTCCGAAAGCTGAATGAGCTACACCGACCCCGATAAACGAATAACGCTTCAGAACTACAAAAAAAGAGACAACAGCAAGCACTATACTAAGGATAATTCCCGCCAGAAAGGCATTTTGCATGAACTCAAAATTAAGTATCTCAATCATACATCCTCATGCCTCATGTGGCAGGTCGCACATTTTGAGTCGTGAACCATTATTTTTAAGTCCTTTCCAAATACCTTTTCCATAACTTCATCTGAAAGGCACGAATCAGGCTCTCCGTGATAGTGAACTTCAATATTAAGGCAGGCCACCCGGTCCGCATGAGATGTTATAACGCCGATATCATGAGAAACCATGATAACAGACAGTCCATTCTCATCCCTCAATTTTGCCAGCAAAACATAAAAATCTTCCTGGGCAACACTGTCGACTCCTGTCGAAGGCTCGTCAAGTATCAGCAGTCTGGGATTTGAACAAAGAGCCCTGGCAATATTTATTCTCTGCTGCTGCCCTCCGGACAAAACCCCGAAAGGGCGTCCGGCATGTTCATCCATGTTAACCCTGAAAAGCGCATTCAGTGCAATCTCTTTTTCCTTGCGGCCAGGCCTGTTAAACAGACCTATCCGGCCGTAAATTCCCATCATGACAACATCAAGGGCTGTTACCGGAAATGTCCTTTCCGCATGTGATATCTGGGGAAGATACCCGACATCAAGACTTGCCTCTTTTCCGGGTTTCTTTCCAAACAGGGAAACAGTTCCC
>Ga0315268_10005019_pt1 | contig 14272 bp, 10 predicted proteins | sample C1_top_MG_FD_204535 | JGI IMG/M metagenome (GOLD analysis project Ga0315268, IMG submission 204535) | Sediment microbial communities from Yellowstone Lake, YNP, Wyoming, USA - C1_top | ecosystem: Environmental > Aquatic > Freshwater > Lake > Sediment | place: USA: Wyoming | collected 2017-08-01
GTCGTCACGGATGCCATCGCCCCCGCGGGCCTGGGGCCGGGGCGATATACCCTCGGCCGGTGGGACCTCTTGGTCAACGCGGACATGGTGGCGATGGCCCCGGACGGCTCGCACCTGATCGGCTCGGCCTGCACGATGCGGCAGGCGGAGTTGAACCTGACAGCGCGGCTTGGACTTTCGCCGGAGCAGTGCCGGATGCTGCTGTGCGATAACCCCAGGCACGCCCTTGGATTATAGGAAGATGGACGGGAACTCTTTTCTTCCCTTCCGAAAGCGAGGCCCGGCCGACGGATTTTTCGCCAGCCGGGCCGTGTGTCAACGTAAGTGGCTGTGCAACTCGAGACTTAGATCAGCTTCTCTGTTCCCGGCATCGGCACCGGAGGCTCGGGGAGGCTGCCCTTGAGGTCCAGGTTCTTGGGCATCGTGTCGAGCTTCGATTCCATGACGTTGAAGGCGCCTTCCTTGCGGTCGGCCTTGGCGGCCTCGGCGTCCCAGTAGATCTTCCGGCCGGTGTACGCCGACATGCGGCCCATCACCGCCACCATCGTGCTCTCGGCCACCTGGCGGGCTTCGTTGAGCGGCTTGCCGTCCAAGATGCTCTTGATGAGGTCAGCGTGCTCCTGGACGTAGCCATCCACGGTGCGCTTGAACGACTGCCGGGCCCCGCCCTTGACCGCCACCCAGCCGCTGGGATCGCTGGTGCCCTTGCTGCCGATGGCAAACTCGGAGACCTTGTCCTGCGTATTGCCCCAGTGCCGGCAGAAGCTCAGCACCCGCCCGCCGTTGGGGTATTCATACTCGATGGCGAAGTGGTCCCAGATCTGCCCCGGCGTGCGGCGCACCTGCCGCCCGCCCATGCCGTAGGCCGAAAGCGGGTGCGAATTCATCACCCAGTTGGCCACGTCGAGATTGTGCACGTGCTGTTCGCAGATCTGGTCGCCGCAGACCCAGATGTAGTGATACCAGTTGTGGATCTGGTACTCGACATCGCTCATGCCCGCCTCGCGCGGGCGAGACCAGATGCCGCCGCCGTTCCAGTAGACGCTCATGTGCAGCACGTCGCCGATCATGCCGTCGTGGATGCGCCTGACGGTCTCCTGGTAGTTGTCCTCGTGGCGCCGCTGAGTGCCGGCGACGACGCCCAGCTTCTTCTCGGCGGCCTTGTCGCCCATTTCCATGACCAGGCGGACGCCGACGGGGTCGACGCCAACGGGCTTCTCAAAGAACACATGCTTGCCCTTCTCGATGGCATACTGGAAGTGATAGGGGCGGAAGCCCGGCGGAGTGGCCAGGATCACCAGGTCCACGCCGCTGTCGATCACGCCCTTGTAGTTGTCCAGCCCGGTGAAGCACTTGTCATTCGGCAGCTTCCAGTTTCGCGCCAAATTGCGGGCGGGTCTCTCAAAGACATCGCCGACGGCGGCGATCTGCACGTTGGCGCCGACCTGTCTGCCGCCCTGCACGGACTGGGCGGCCGCGCCGCTGCCGCGCCCGCCGCAGCCGATCAGGCCGACCTTGATGGCGTCGCTGCCGGCGGCGTGCGCGAAGTTGGTGCCGAGGGTGGCGAAGGCCGCCACAGCACCCACCGCCGCCGAGGTTTTGAGCACTCCCCTGCGCGTGATGGGGGTCTGGCTCGTGTTGTCCCGCTGCATAACCGATCCTTTCTGTTGCTGTCAGCAACTGCTGTCAGGAAAGTAATGGCCGCGACTAGCCCGCCGGCCACGTGTGGTCCACAGGTAATTACACACGAATTGAGGGTTGCGTTAAAGGCCGTCGGGGCAAGTTCGCACGATTTGGCGAGGCGAGTGGGACCCGGCGGCGGACAGTGCCGCGCTGCCCCGGCTAGAGCTTCGGCCGGCGCGTGTGCCAGTCAGTGGCTTTCTCGTACATGTGGGCGATCTGCAGCAATCGGCCTTCGCTGAACGCGGGGCCGAGCAGTTGCAGGCCAATCGGCAGCGGCAGCGGGCCCGAACTGAGTCCGCAGGGGATGCTGATTCCGGGGATGCCGGCGATGTTGCACGTGACGGTAAACACGTCGACGAGGTACATCTGCAGCGGATGGCCGGTCTTTTCGCCGATTTTGAACGCCGGTGTGGGCGACGTGGGGCATAGCACCACATCGCACTTTTCGAAGGCCGCGTCGAAATCGCGCTTGATCAAGGCGCGCATTTTCAGGGCCTGCAGGTAATAGGCGTCGTAATAGCCGCTGGAGAGCGCATAGGTGCCGATCATGATCCGCCGCTGGACTTCCTCGCCGAATCCTTCCGCGCGCGACTTGCTGAAGAGCTCGACAATGTCGCGGACCGGCTGGCGCGTCCGATGGCCGAAGTGCACGCCGTCGTAGCGGGCCAGGTTGCTCGATGCTTCGCAGGGCGCGATGATGTAATAGGCGGCGATGCCGTACTCGGTGTGCGGCAGCGAAATGTCGACCAGCTCCGCCCCCAGCGCCTGGTAGACCTTCGTCGCCTCGCCCACCGCATTTCGCACGTCGTCATCGAGCCCGCCGGCCGCCTGGTATTCTCTGGGAATGCCGATGCGCGGCGGCTTTGCGGATGCGTCCAGTTCGTGCAGGTAGTCGGGCACCGGTTCGGCGGCGCTGGTTGAATCGCGGCGGTCGTGGCCTGCCAGGACTCCCAACAGCAGCGCCACATCAGGCACGTTCCATGCGATCGGGCCGATCTGGTCGAGCGACGAGGCGTAGGCCACCAGTCCGTATCGGCTGACGCGTCCATAGGTGGGCTTGAGCCCGACGACGCCGCACATGGAGGCAGGCTGGCGGATCGAGCCGCCGGTATCGGAGCCGATGGCGGCACAGGTCATCCCGCCGGCGACGGCGGCGGCCGATCCGCCCGAGGAGCCGCCGGGCACGCGGGTGACGTCCCAGGGGTTGTGGGTGGGACCGAAAGCGCTGTTCTCCGTCGAGCTGCCCATCGCAAACTCATCCATGTTGGTCTTGCCGACGATGATGGCGCCGGCCGACTCCAGTCTCTGCACGACGGTGGCATCGTAGGGCGAGCGGAACAACTGGAGCATGCGCGACGAACAGGTGGTGGTCCCGAAGCTTGTGCAGATGTTGTCTTTGAGCGCTATGGGCACGCCCGCCAGCGGCCCGGCAATCCGGCCGCCATCGACCTCGCGGGCAAGGCCCAGTGCGCGCTCGGGGTAGACGCTGTTGAAGGCGTTGAGGATGCGATTGACGTGCTCCATCCTGTCCAACGACTGGCGCACCAGCTCCAGCGACGAAACCTCGCGCCTGCGAATCGCCTCCAGCGCGGCCAGTAACGTGTCAGGGGTCAACATGACGGATTTGTCCGGCGTGTCAGATCGATCATCCGGCTGAGTCTTCGTCGGCGCCGATGATCTTGGGCACCTTGAAAAACGGGCCGTCGGTGTCGGGGGCGTTTCTGAGAACATCCTCGACGCTGAGACTCGGCTCGACCACATCCTCGCGGAGCACGTTTTTCAGCGGCAGCACGTGCGCCATCGGCTCAACGCCGCTCATATCGATCTGGCCGATCTTGGCGACGTAATCGAGGATGGGCATGAGCTGCGAGGTGTACTTGCGCAGTTGATCGTCTGAGAGATCAAGGCGGGCCAGTTTGGCCACGTGGCGCACCTGGTCAAGGGAGATCTTCGGCTGGGGCATGGCGCTTCCGACTGCGGTTGGTTGCCCAGCGTTGTACTACAGGCCGCCGCGCGGCTCAAGTGCAATTCGTCACAAACCGCGACGCAAGAAAGCCCATGGGACGTGCCATGGGCCTAATGAATACCACTGAGAAGAGTCTTACGCCTGCGCGGCGGCCGGCTTTTCATACTGCCGGCGCTCCGGCTTGGCGATCAGGCCCATGCGAATGGCCTTTGCGCTGACCTTCACCCTGAGAACGCGTCCGTCGATCACAGCGCGGACGCGCTGGATATTGGGCTTGAACTTGCGCGGCGTGATGCCGGTGATCTTGGTGCCGACGCCGCCGAGATACTTGGCTTTGCCACGGTGGGTGATCTGGTTGCCGAAGCTGGTCTTCTTGCCGGTAAAATGACAAACGCGGGGCATTGCGTACCTCATCAGGTCCAAATTAAAGAGTCGCGTAGTTTAGGGGCAGGCTGAGCGTATTTCAAGGGCGGGGCGGGAAGCGGGAATCGGGATTCAGGAGTCAGCAGTCAGGATTCGGGAGTCAGGGGGTTGCTTCTCATGAGGAAAGCGGCCCTCGGCGGGAGGGCCGCTGTGGGTGTCGGCATATTGTACAGTCGGGTCATTGGCCGGCCGAGCGGGCGCGCGTGTTCAGCAGCGGGAAGGCGTCGTTCTCCATCTCGCGCTGGATCAGGATGCTGGGACGAACGAGGATCAGAAGCACCTGCTCGTCCTTGGCCGTCGAGCGGTTGGTGAACAGCCGCTTGAGGAACGGGATCTTCGAGAGGACCGGCACGCCTTCCTCGATCTCAACCTCGCCGGCGATCGTCTGACCGCCCAGCAGCAGCGTGCCGCCGTCGGGCACGGTAACGATAGTCTGCAGAGTGGTGATCTGCGTCAGGGGCAACTGGATGTTGCCCACGCCCAGCGTCTGCACGGGGTTGCCGCCGGGGTTGATGGGGTTGGGGTTGGTTCCGGTTGTGTTCACGGCCGACACGGCAAACGTCACCAGGTCGATCAACTGCGAAAGGGTCGGAGTCATTGAGAGGGTGACGTACTTGCGATCCGCGGAAACGGTCGGCCGGACGGTCAGCGTGACGCCGCTGAGGATGGTATCGGGGATGGGGTTGTAGGCCACGGCGCCATAGAGGCTGCCGCCGGAGGTCACCGCCTCAAGGTCGGCGACGTAGGCCTGCTCGGTGCCCACGACGATCGTCGCCACCTGGCCGTTCCAGACCGTGACGCGCGGAGCCGTCATTATGGTCGAGTGCTTGTTGGCCTGTGTGGCGCGGATCAGGAAATTCACCTGGTAGTCATCCAGGAAGCTGCCCTGGAGCGTGATCGCGGGCTTGACCCCTGCCCCGCCAAAGCCGGGCGCGGACGTCGCCGGCGTGGCGGTGAAGTCGGCCGACTGCTGGCTGACAGGGATGGGGCTCCAGCGATTGGGGTTGGTGATGTTGAAAATGAAGTCGAGGTCGAGCCCGATGTCTTCGAGGTAGTTACGCTGGATCGTGAGGAAACGCGCCTCGATGCTCACCTGGATGGCGTGCAATTCGCGGAGGCGATCGAGCAGGCTGACGACCTGCCGCTGGTTGTCGGGGGTCTGCTGAACGGCAAGCTGGCCCTGGATGAAGCGGATTTCCCCGACCTTGCCGCCGTTGTCGATCCAGCTATCGCGGTCGACCATCCGCTTGATCGTGCTGACGATCAAGGCGGCCTGCTGCTCGCTGCGATGCGCTGCGCTGCCGGCCGGTGCGACGGCTTCAACGCTCGCGCCGGCGCCGCCGGGCGAATTGGGGCTTTCCTTGTAGTAGGGAATCGTCGGAGCGTTGTTGCTGGTGTTCCACGGCGCGGTGCGGGCCATCATGCGTTCGCGCTGACGTTCGCGCATGCGCTGCGCCTGCGAAACTGTCGGCACCGGATCGGGCTCGGGCGGCGCCACCAGAAGGTCGCGGATGTCGTAAAACCGCGTGACGGTGTTCTTGGCGAGTTCTTCGGCCGTGGTGATGGTGATCATCCCATCTTCGACGGTGTAGCCGAGCTTGACGTTGGGGCCGCCAACCTCGCCGAGGATCTTCTTGAGTGCGGCGTCGAACTTGACGTTCCTGACGCTGATCTCGACGGGGGTTTCCCGCTTGATGCCGACGCCTTCGAGCGCCTTCCAGGACACGAAGATGTTGGCGCCGGTCACATCGCGGAAGAAGTCGATGGCCTGCGCGAAGCCCTGCCCGCGGAAGTTGACATCGCGCAGGTTGGTGTCGAGCGCCGCTCGCGGGCCAAGCTCCTCGGCGCGGCCCTGCCGACGTTCGGCGGCCACCTCGCGGTCGCGCTTCTCGCTGATTTCCGGCCAGTTTTCCGGATACTTGATGATGTCCATGTAGGGGATCTTGCCCTCTTCAGCGCGGTCGAGCTGGCGCTCAAATTCGCGGTCGTGCATGTCGCGCACCCGCACCTGCTCCTGAATGATGGCATTGTCCTGCACCAGCCGGCGTACGCCGGTGGCCCAGTCGTTAGCAGGGTCGATGGCGAGGAGCTGGTCGATGACCTTCAGCGCGTCGATGTAGTTGCGATCGTGGAGGAATCGACGGGCGTCGGCCGAGAGCTTGGCGATCTTCTCGCGGCGGGTTTTTATCGCCTCCTGCCGAACCGCTTCCTCTCTGGCCTTCTCCTGCTCAATCCGCTGTATCTTGTCGAGGTTGGCCAGCCGCTCCTGCTCGGCGCGGGCGGCCTCGCGGATGCCGCGGATTTCGGCGTCGAACTTGGCCAGCGCCTCGCGCGACCAGTACTGGGAATGGGCATCGCGGGCGGCCTGGGCGCGGTCGAGGGCCGGGCCGATCAGGTTGAACTCGTGGGCATTGAGGGCGGCCCTGGCGTCGAGGATGGCCTGGTTGAAGTAGTGCTGATCGTACTCCTTGATCGCGTTGACGCGCCTGACCTCGACATCGAGCAGGGTCTGTTGGGTGGCGCCGACGATCATATCCTGAAGGCGGGCAACTCCCTGGGTGGCTTCGGCGTTGCTCGGGTCCAGATCGCGGGCGGCCTTGTAGAAGCCATAAGCGTCGGTCAGCCGGTTCTCGTCCTGCGCCTTGCGGGCATTCTGAAGCAGCGCCTTGACTTCGTACTGGCGATACTGCTCGCGTGCGGCCTCGACGCCGGCCGTTTGGATCAACGCCATCTCCTCGGGGCTTAGCCGCGGAACGGGGGGCAGGGCGGGCTGGGTGGTGCCGGCGGCCGCGATGGGGCCGGTTTTCCTGGCCGCCGCCGCTTCCTGGCGGTCGATCATGGCGATATATCGCGCCGGGGGGTCGAACTGCATGGGCGGGGTGTAGCCCGCGGCCTGGGCGTCGAGGAACGCGGCGCGGGCGGCCTTGAAATTGCCTGCGCGATAGGCGGCGACGCCAGCGTCGTAGGATTCTTTTCCGCCGGGCATGGCGGGGCCGGTCGTGGGCCTGGGCAGAATGCTGGGAGGCACCGGCTCCTGCGAGGCGGCTACCGCGGGGCCGGACAGCGCCGCCAGGCGCGTGTCGATGCGCCGGATGTACTCGGCCGGGCGGGTGTCGAGCAAGCCGCCCTTGAAGCCCATTTCGTCAAGCTTGGCGAATTTTGCGCGGGCCGACGCGAGGCGGGCCTTGTCGCCAGCGGCGTCGGCGGCTTTGTACTCGGCGATGGCTTCCTTGAAATAGGCGTTCTTGTCGAAGGCCCCCGGCTTGGCGGCGGCCTGCGCCACGGCGAGTTGGCTGGTGGCCTTGGTTCGGGTGGCATCATCGGCGAACTTGTTCTCGGACGCGGCGCGATACTGCTTGACCGCCTCGGCGTAGTCCTTGGCGGCCATGGCTTCCTCGCCCTTGTCGAAGGCAGCGCGGGCGGCCATACGCTCATTGAGCGCGCCCTCGACCTTCCGCAGGGTGTCGGCCATCCTGGCGCGGTCGGGCTGAGGCAGGCCGTCCACCTTCACCTGCTGAAGTGTGATCTGGGCGTCTTCGTATTTGCCCTGGTTGTACTGCTCGATGCCCCTGGCCAGAAGCTCGGGATCGGTGGGTTTCGACTGTTCGGCCAGAAGCGCAAGGGCCTGCTCCATCTCGGTTGCGGCGGGTGCGCGGGAGGCGGGGAGAAGCGCGGGAACGGCGGCCGCGAGCAGGAGCGCCAAAGCGCCGCTGCTCAGAGCTGGCCGACTGCGCCGGCATACATCAGTGTGGGTGCGATCGATGAGCACGGCAATCCTCCTTTGCGAGGGGCGGTACACAGCGCCACTCGCGGACAACGCCGGCCGCACGCCACGGCGGCCAGCCGGGATGCGCTACGGCTCGCGCGTCGGGAAAAATCCGCGCCCACGCCGAACACCACTGCGGCGGAGAGACAGTCGCGAACGTACGAGTCGTTGGGGCATGCGCGGGAGAACCGTTCTGGTGTCAATCTCTGGTGTCGATCTTTGACGGCTGCTAACGGACTTCGCGGGTTCCCTGAGTTCCGCGATGTATGAGCCACGTGGCCGATCGAGGCCGTCACTAAACAAGGGCAAGACGGCCTCTGAACAAAAGCGGTCGGCTCACTGCTGAGCGGGGAGAGTCTAGCCAAATAGCTCAGCCGTTGCAAACCGGCGCGCACACGGAATTGACGTCCGAACAGGCTATGGGAAAACCCGCGGAGCCGACCTCCGGGGTGAGGCTGGCCATCGAATGTTCACCGCCGCGCCTCATCACAGCCTTCCGTCGCCCCGTCCGTGGGGCCTGATATCGGCCAATACGCATATCAATACTGAAAACACCAGCAGCGGGCAAGCGGCCTTTCATAAAAGGCAAGTGTTTTGAAATGGCGGGCGGGGCGCTGTCAGTTGACGGGAGCGGTTGTTGGCGCGGGTGGCGGCGCGGGGGTTGTCTTGAGGACCTTGCCGGTATTCTCATCGAGCTCGATCTCGCCTCCACCGCTCAGGGGGATCTTGATCCTGCCGCTGATGCGGACGTTGGCATTGGTCACGTCGGCGTTCTCAGGGCACGGACTGTGCCACTTGAGGCCCGGTTGCAGGTCGCGCGATGGCTTTGTTGTGGCGATCTGCACGCGCACGTTGTCGGGATCGAGCATTACCAGCGAGCACCTTTTCTGATCGGGATCACGTCCCCAGGCCAGAAGCCACGTTGCCTTGCCTGAGGATCGATAGTACCTGATGCCCACCAGAGGTCCCGGATGCCAGTACGTGCCCTTTTCCGCGCCATCGCGGCAGAACACGGTGACTCGTCCATGGCCGGCAGCATCCTGCGAAAGCGCCACCGGCTGAGGATCCTCGTCGGTGCTGCGCGAGAGCATCATGAGCAGCTTCATCGGCCCCGGGGGCGCGTGCAGCCACGGATCGGCGCCGACCATCGGTTGCTGCCAGCCGGGCTGCCCTTTGCGCCTGGCACTAAGGGCCACGATCTTCGCATCCCCGGGGCAGTCGATCCCGACAAAGACCAGGTAGTCATCCCCGCTCTTGACAACTCTTGAGAGACCTACGATGCGCCCCTCGATGCGCCCTTCGGAAGGCCAGGTCCAGATGAGGTGGTCCTTGAAGTTGTAGGCCACGATTGTATTGTCTTTCTCGGTCGCTTTGACCGGGATCTCATCTGGGGGCAATGGCGGCGGAGGCGGAGGGGGCACGGATCGCGGGCCGCGCTTCCACAGCGAAATCCCGATCCCGACCCCCAGCAGCACCACGATCGCCGCCGCGGCGGCCAGAAGCCATCGGCGGCGCCGGATCATCTTGCCGTGGGGACCCAGCGGCGGGTGGCCCTTGGCGACTCGATCGAGGTCGGCCGCCACGTCCGACATTTCGGCGTACCGATCGCGAAGGTCGCGGGCCATGGCGCCCTCCGCAATCGTCATCAATCCGCGCGGCGCGGACTTGTTCAACTCGATAATGGGGCGCGGCGGGCCCTCCAACACTTTGCGCATGATTTCGTGAGCCGATGAGCCGTCGTAGGGCGGAGCGCCGGTCAGCATCTCGTAGAGCATCGCGCCGAAGGAATAGATGTCGCACCGGGTGTCTCCGGCTTTGCCGGCGGCCACCTCCGGCGGCAGGTAGGCCGGCGTCCCTTCCGGCATCACGCTGCGCGGGTCGATGATCGAATCGTTGTAGACGGTGCGCCCCAGCCCGAAATCGGCCAGGTAGGCCTGCCCGCGGTGCCCGATCAGGACGTTGGCAGGCTTGAGGTCGCGATGGGTGATGCCTCGGGCGTGGGCGTAGCTCATCGCCTCGGCGACATCGCTGGCCAGCGCGAGGATCGTCCGCTGGTCGATGGCAACGCCGGGGCGGATCACGTCGGCCAGGCTCCCCTTTTCCATGTAGGGCATCGTGAAATACGGGCCGTGGGCGCGATCCGAGACCTCCAGCACCGCCAGAATATTCGGATGCGACATGCGCTGCATGTGCCGCGCTTCCGTCAGAAAGCGATGCACCGCGCGCGGATTGCCCGCAAGCTCCGGCCGAAGCACTTTCACGGCCACGTGGCTGCCGTCGGCGGGATCGCGGGCAAGAAACACGACGGCCATTCCGCCGGAGCGCAGCAGGCGGAGAATCTCGAATCGATCGATCATCGCCAGCAGCCCCGGGCGGTTGGGCGGATCGAGCACGCGGTTGCGCAAGAGCGAATCGGTCGAGTCCATGGACATGGAGGCCGGTGGAATCACTGTTTCCGCGGCATGATCATTGGCTTCGCTCATGGCCGGCCCTCCTGCTTCTTCAGGTGATCGAGGCCCTGGTTCAGCAGCGATCGAAGCCGCTCGTCGAGCCAGGGCTTGCGAATGGCCCATTCCAGGCTGTCGCAAAGGGCCTGATCGTTCATATTGGTGATCCGGCGCCCGCATCGCAACATGGCGGTCACGATGCTCGCCAGGTAAAGGACCATGGCGACATCGTGGGGCAGAGGGCTATCGGGATGATTGCGGCAGGCCTTGGCAAACTGCTTGGTCAACTCGAGCAGCTCCAGCGGGGGGGAGGGATGAAAGAGCAGGTCGGCGAAGCTCTTGAGCAGCAGTCCGTGCGACTCGCAGACGCGGCTCAGGCGGTCGGCGAGCGTGCGGTCCATGCTCTGGAGATCGAACTGGACGGGGGCGCTGAGCTGGTGCCGCAGAATAGCGCCCAGCTCATCCGTCTGCCAGACCCGCGCTGGTGCGCAGGCCAGGCGAAACATATCGGCCAGCATCGAGCCGCTTTGATGGGGTTGGGGTGGTGGCACAATCACCTCACAGGAACAACGCCGCCGCGGATCAGGCGCCGGCGAGAACGGCGATAAGGTCTCGAATTTCCTCGTCGATTTCGCTCTCGTGATGTACGTATTCGGCGATCACCTGCCGCAGCGAGCGCTCGAAGGCGCGCTTGGCGGTAATCAGCAGGTTCGAGGCCTGCGTTGGCGATCGCAGGCCAAAGCGCTGGACGAACTCGTCGTATGCGAGCGGTTCGACCTGTTCCATGAGCGGGGCGCGCACGCGGCAATCGAAGATCTGCCAGAGGTCCTCGCGGCCGCTCTTGCCGCACTCGTCCTGCATGTTCTTCAGGGCCAGTTTCAGGACCTGGTTGGCCCATTCGATGTCGAATGGATTGGCGGTTGAGGGGGCCGAGACAGCCAGCCCGCGCTGGTCATCGTCGAGGGAACGGAGTGAATCGGGCGAACGCCGCTGGGCGGCTTCGTTGCGGAGAATATTCGAAACGTAGCGGTCCAGGGCGGTCAGGAGGAAGGTGCGGAACTTGCCGCGGGTGCGATCGTAGTGCGAGACGAGGTTGCGTTCGATGACCTTGTCGGTGATGAACGCCTGCACGAGGTCTTCAGCGCGGTCAGGGGAAATCCGCCGTTTCCAGAGCAGGTGAGCGCGCAGGGCGGGCTGGTAAGTCTCCAGCAACTGTCCGACTGCCAGGCGCCGCACCTCGCCCTCGCCGCGGGCGCGTTCGACCAACGACAGACGGGTCGCGGGAAACTGGCCGGCTTGTGGTTCTGTCTTCTCCGACATGGCACCCGCCTCCACCGAGCGAGCCAATGGAGCGGCCTTACCATAAACGTGGCTTGGCGCACACGCAAGCGGCCGTTCTTTTTTTTGCGGCCGGCGCGCAGGACGGCGCTGCCGGGGGGGTATCCAACGGCGGAACAATCACGCGAAACCCAGGAAAGTGAAAGGAGATCGGTCATGAAGCGTATCGGGACTATCATCGTGGCAAGTGTGGGACTGGCGATGCTGTGCGGGGCCCAGACGGACTGCGACGCTCACAAGGCCGGGCATGATGTCGGACGGGAGGCCCGGAACGTCGGAACGTACGTCGAACAGCACAAGGACCAGTGGGCAGGTCAGGCCCGGCAGGCCGCAGGCGAAGTTGTCAATTACGTAGAGCGTAACCGCCCCGACTGGGAGGCCCAGGGCCGGCAGATGATCCGCTATGGCCGACAGCTCTGGAACGACCACAAGGGCGAGGTCAAGGAAGCTGCCCGCCAGGCGGCGCGCGACGCAGGCTCTTTCATCAAGGGCATGAGAGATGAACTGAGGCGAAGGTAAAACCGGCTGGCCGTCGGTTCCAGGGGCCGCCAGTTGTGTACTGGCGGCCCTTGTGTTTGCGCTTGAGTGCTGAGTGCTGAGTGATGAGTGATGAGTGATGAGTGATGAGGCTCAGTACTCAGCACTCAGCACTCAGTACTATCCGCTGTGGGTCATGCCGCGCTGACGATCTGGACGGGTTGTCGATCGTTCACACGTTCGATCTGGGCCCCAACCGCCGCCAGCTTCTGTTCGATCTTCTCATAGCCCCGGTCAATGTGATATACGCGGTCGATGCGGGTCGTGCCCCGAGCGACCAGGCCGGCCAGAACCAGCGCGGCGCTGGCGCGCAGGTCGCTGGCCATCACCGTGGCGCCCTGGAGCTGCTTGACGCCCTGGACGACGGCGGTGGCGCCTTCCTTGCGGATGCGGGCGCCCATGCGATTGAGCTCGCCCACGTGCAGGAAGCGATCCGGGAAGATGCGCTCGGTGACCACGCTGATCCCATCGGCGAGGCACAGCAGCGCCATGAGCTGCGCCTGCAGATCGGTGGGGAAGCCCGGATAGGGCTGCGTGGTCATCTCGACGGGATTGAGGCGGCGATCGGAGGAGCAGTAGACGGTGCCGTCGGCCTCCTCGATATGAACACCCACCTCCTCGAGGCGATCGACGACCGCCACCAGGTGGTCGAGATTGCAGTGCTTCAACTCCAACTCGCCGTTGGTGATCGCCGCGGCGATCATGAACGTCCCGCACTCGATGCGATCGGGGATGACGCGGTGCTCGCAGCCGCTGAGGCTGTCGACGCCCTCGATGTAAACTTCGGGTGTGCCGTGGCCGGTGATGCGCGCGCCCATGCTGTTGAGCAGATTGGCGCAGTCGACGACCTCGGGCTCGCAGGCCGCGCCCACGAGGACGGTTTCGCCCTCGGCCAGCGCTGCTGCGCACATGATGTTGAGCGTGCCGAGGACTGTGGGCCCCTGCGCGCCGCCGAGGAACATGCGGCAGCCGCGCAACCGGCTCTTCACTTCGCCCACGATGTAGCCGTTGTCGGTGTGGATCTCGGCGCCGAGCTTCATCAGCCCGCGCACGTGCAGATCGACGGGGCGATCGCCAATGGCGCAGCCGCCGGGAATCGACACCACGGCCTTCTTGCGCCGGCCCAGCAGCGGCCCGAGCACGCAGATGCTGGCGCGCATGGTCTTGACGATCTCGTAGCGCGCCTTGCACTTGGTGGGATCGATGGCGGTGATGTCCAGCGCGCCGTCGAGGGTCGGCAGGTCGCCGTTGTCGGGCGGGTCGTGCCGATAAACCTCGCACCCCAGCTCGTTGAGCAGCGTGACCATCGAGTCGATGTCCGACAGCCGCGGCACGCCCTTGAGCGTGGTCGTGCCGTCGGCCATCAGGCACGCCGCCATGATGGGCAGAGAGCTGTTCTTGCTGCCGGAGATCTCGACTGGTCCCTTGAGGCGGTGTCCGCCGTGGATGAGAAAGTTGTCCATGTTTTGGGCCCTTCCTGGGCCTCGTGGCCCGATGCGGGTTTCCCGAAAGACAGGCTTTCGATCAGGAACTCCGCGAGTATCGGCCAGTCCGTTGGCCGACCATCAATCAATACTGCCGACTGATTGATGCACGACTTATCGGTCAATCGCCTCGTGCGAGAGACCGATGTAAAGACTATTTTCGTCTTTGATGAGCTTGATTTCAAGAGGAAAACTTCGTGCCGAAGATCGGCGCAACTTCCGCGCGTTCCGCATCAGGGCGCCATTGCCGAGGGACGCAGGCTTGCGTCGTTAAGGTGCGACTCGATTTTGGCGAGGATTTCCCGGCTGAGCTTCTCATTGCCGAAGGTGCCGACGCGGATGTTGATCTTGGTCACCTTATCGCTCTTGTGCACCAGCCGAACAGTGGCCTTGTTGTCGGTGCCGACGCGGGATTCAACTCTTCCTTCGTCGGCGTCGCACCCGGCCGAGAGAAGCGGCAGTCCCAAGTCGTTCATGGCGAGCTTGGTGGCGCCGGTGGTCCGGGCGACATCGGCATCGACGTAGCCGGTCAGGTCGCCTTTCGTATAGACAACGCCGACCACCCCGGCCGCCGCCCCGCCAAGCAGAGCACATCCGATCTGAAGCACGGGAAGCAGCAGCAGGAGCA
>Ga0315268_10005020_pt1 | contig 14271 bp, 11 predicted proteins | sample C1_top_MG_FD_204535 | JGI IMG/M metagenome (GOLD analysis project Ga0315268, IMG submission 204535) | Sediment microbial communities from Yellowstone Lake, YNP, Wyoming, USA - C1_top | ecosystem: Environmental > Aquatic > Freshwater > Lake > Sediment | place: USA: Wyoming | collected 2017-08-01
TTCGTTTCAACTCTGGCTTCCTCATTTCCGGCTCCTGGAGAACCCGGCGTACCTGCGCCGTGTAACCCAGTATCCGCTCCGGCAGGCTCACCAGATGAGCTACCAACACAATTTACGAAAACAGCCTATTTTTTTGCTCCTTGATAGGGTCTAAAAATTCAATCTCTTCGGGTAAATTCCCCGCCGCTTGCGACGCATGGATAACATCGCAATGAAAATTCATGATTTTCGAGCAATTCGTCGCAATACCCCGTGGCTTGCCGCGGGGTTGTTTATTTGAAAAAACGCAGCAGCTTGTTAAAACGGTCGTGATAGCGGGGCCGACTGCTGCGGCAGCCCCGCTGTACACACCTTGATCCGCACAAGCCACGATTCAAGTTCTCGCGGCCGGGTCCCACAAATTTCAGAGAGCCTGTTCCGCTTCTCCACGATGCCATCCTGACTCGCATGCCAGCTCAGAGAGCTTGTGTGCTCGACAGACATGGCATCGTGGTTTTTCCCCACGTTGGGCCAATTTCCGGATGGCCGCAGTACCTGCCTTTCCTGCTCGACGTGGCGGCCAAGTCCGGCAAATAACCGGCACGGCAATTAAAAAAACGGGCAGGCGCTTTCGCGCCCGCCCGTTTTTTTATTACGATCTGGTTTTACACTTCTTCCCAGCCGGTGATCATCGCCTTGATGTGCGCCAGCGGGGTATGGCCCGCTGTAGCCAGGTAGACGTGGGCGATGAAGAATATCAGTATCATGAATGCGCCTGCGGTGTGGAAGAATGCTACCCACTCCAGCGACAGGTACTTGTCAACGCCCCATGCGCTCCAGTCCGCATAGAACAGGTAGAACCAGCCCGAGAACCAGATCACGGGCGATATCGCCAGCATGAAGAACAGGTAGGCCAGGCGCTGCAGCGGGTTGTGCTTGGTCAGCGTGGTCTGGCGGAACGGATGCGGTGCGCGGGTGAAGATGCCGGTGAGGTAGTACTTGAACATGGCATCTACTTTCTCCGTAGTCGGAATGTACTGTTTCCATTCGCCAGTGGTGAAGTGCCAGAAGACGGCGAACACCCACAGCGTGATCAGCGACCAGGCGGCGATGGTGTGCAGTTCCACCGCTGACTTGAAACCGAGCAGTTTGTAGGCGCCGTGTACCTCGAAGCCCGACACCATCATGAAAATGATCAGGGCTGCCTGGGCCCAGTGCCAGAAACGCTCGAACCGTTTGAATACGTAGATTCTTTCAGTTGTCATGATTTTATCCTTCGTGTTTGCTGGTGATGATGCGGATGCCGCCGTGGATCAGCACACCGATCAGTGCGAGCAGCGCGATGCCCCATCCGAATATGTCGAGCAACTTGTTGGAGTCGCGCCCCGGCATGTAGATGCCCTGGACACCTTTCAACCGGCCATTCTTGCTATGGCATTGAGCGCAGGAGAGCGCATCGGCTTTAGGCGCAACCATGTGTGTGATCGGCCAGCTCATTTCGGTTTTGACGAAACCATACTTGCCGCTGTAGGGAATGCCTGCAACCTTCATGCCCTCTGCCAATGATTTATCCCAGTCGAAGTTCGTCCAGTATGCGCTGTCGTCAGCACCGAAAGTGTGGGGCACAATCAGCGTCTTGTTTACTGTGTCGTAAGGTTGCTGACCATGGAATACCTTGACCGGCCAGATCAGCGACTTGCCATCGTTGGGGCTGCCCTCAAACCTGTTGATCTGTACCACCTTGGTGGGATCCAGCTTGGTGTCGCTCAGGGTGTAATCGACTTTGCCGTTGAACCAGATGTACTCCGGAATAACGTGGTCTTCCCAGGTGAAATCGCCTTTCTTGCTGTCGTAGGCATTGCGTCCGGCGCTATCCTTTTTTGTGATCGGTTTACCTTCAGGCGTGAGCTTGCCGGCGGTCGACCAGTCCCAGGACATCTTGGTGGCCTGACCGCGCGCGTATTCCGGAATATGGCAAGTCTGGCAGGCTATCTTGCTGGTGTGGTCGTTTAGCCTGGCCATTTTTGCCGGGTGCGGCTTGGTGCCGTGGCAGGCCTGGCACGTGGAGGGGTTGGTGGTGACTATCTTGCCGCGCAGGTGCGGAGCGACATCCTTGTTGTCGGCTGCAGTCGGCGCGTAGCGGCTGCCCGGAACCTGGTGGCCGGAGGTCATATGGCAGGTGCCGCAGCTGAAATTCAGCCCTTTCTTGTCCATATGAATGTCCAGGTACTTGGCCGGGTTCGTCAAGGTGCTGTCGAGGTCGCCGTGCTTCACTGCATCGCCGCCGCCGCCATAGAAGTGGCAGGCGCCGCAGTTCGCGCGGCTGGTTTTGCCGACGCTCTGGGCCACTTTGGCGAGATCAGGCGCTTTGACGATCTTGCCGGAATGGGGCGGAAACTCCATATCCTTATAGGGGGGATGGCCTGACAAGCCTGGAATTTTCCGGTAAGTGCCGGTGGATTCGTGGCAGACGAGGCAATCGACATTCTCCTGCTTGGCAAAATCGAACTTTTGGTCCTCCCAGCCGTAGCCGACGTGGCAGGCGGTGCAGAACTTTTGATTCGATTCTACGGCAGTACAGAAGTTGTTGATGATGTGTTTCTTACCCAGCATCTGCTTGGTATCCGGATTGAGGAACTCCCAGGTCCAGTGCTTGGTCTTTTGGATCTGCTTGGCGGCCTCGGTGTGGCAGGTCAGGCAGGCCTTGGTGACTTCCGGCCCGGACTTGAACTCCTTCTGCAACTCCTTGAACTTGGTGTGGTCGGCAGTCGAGGTGGATTCTTTCTTGTCCTCGGCTGCTGCAGGCGCAGCCGTGGCTGTTGCACCTGCCGCGTTAGGCTTCGCCGCCACCGCTGGTGCCGGCGCTGTTGTGGCGAAAGCTGTCAGCGCGGCCAGCGCCGCCCCGGCAACTAACGCTGATAGTGCGATCCTTGTTCTTGATAACATGATACCTCCTGAGACGATCTTGAGTGTTTTGTCGCTTAAGCTGTGTTATCTCTAGCAGCCGCCACCAGCGCCAGGAGCGCCACCAGCGCCAGCACCAGGAGTGGCTTTGATCATCGGAGGTGCGGGCTTGCTCGCATCGAACTGAACGAATTTGGCCTGATCTTTTGCGACCTGGCCCATGATTTCACCCACCAAGGGGCCGAACATCTTGCCCATCAGTCCGGCATTCATCATGCCGATATAGGTTTTGCCGTCGTTTTTCTTGTAAACGGAAACCTTGCAGGGCATCAGGATGGAAAGGAAACGGACGGTGTCGTCTCTGAGTATGGGGCCGGAGTATTTCGTGCTGCAGGCCTCGACCATCATCACCGGCAACGCGTTGCCGCCATCAGCCTCGACGGCCTTGGCCGGGTTGCGCAGGCCGGCCAGTGCCCAGCCGTTGCCTGCGTTCTGGATGTTTTGCTGGATGCGGGCGACAGTTTCCTCCACGCCGAACGGGCTGGGTATTTCCCTGAACATCAAGCTACCCATGAAGTTGTAAGCCAGCACGCCCACGAACACCAACCCCGCAATAAATCCACCGATGAGCTTTAACATTTTGGTAATCCTCCTGAACCCTAGACAGGTTGTATTTTTTGCTGCGAACAAATTGCTGGTTAAATTTTAAAACAATATACATTTTAAGTATATTCTAATAATCCCATACTACAAGACCCATATATCCTAAATTGTCCAAGTGCGATACTTAAGGTATATTCTGCAAGTTAATTCTAACATATTGAATTTAATTGACACCACTATGATACCCACTTTTTTTGTTTCAGGTCTGCCGAAAATAATTTTCGGCGAAGGCAGTTTGAGCCAAGTTCCCTCTCTTCTACGGCAGTGCGGAAAACGTGTTCTGATCGTTAGTGGTGGCCGGTCGTTTCGCGCCTCACTCCATTGGCAGGGGTTGGTCGACGCCTTGAAAGGGCAAGGTTTGTCATGGGAAGACATGGTGGTGAGGGAGGAGCCCTCGCCGCAACTGGTGGATCAGGCGGTACGCGTCTATCGCAACGCTGGCATTCAGGTGGTGCTGGGCATAGGTGGGGGCAGCGTGCTGGATGCCGCCAAGACTATTGCGGGGCTGCTGCCTCTGGGCAATTCGGTCATGGACCATCTCGAAGGGGTGGGGCCGGAGTTGCCATACCAAGGGCCGTCGCTTCCGTTCATCGCCGTTCCGACCACCGCGGGTACCGGCTCCGAGGCCACCAAGAATGCTGTTCTTAGCGTACATGGGCCGGATGGCTTCAAGAAATCCTTCCGCCACGACTTGCTGGTGGCGAAATATGCCGTGCTGGACCCGGTACTGCTTGCGAGTTGCCCTCCGGATTTGATCGCTGCCAACGGCATGGATGCCCTGACACAGCTTCTGGAGTCCTTGGTTTCAACCAAGGCTAATCCTCTTACTGATGCGTTGGCGCTGAGCGGCCTGGGCTATGTGCGTGACGGGCTGCTGGACTGGTACGAGGGCGGCGCGAAGGCGGCCGATGGACGGGCGGGAATGGCCTACGCCGCGCTGTTGTCGGGCATTACCCTGGCGCAGGCGGGTTTGGGCTCGGTGCATGGTTTGGCTGCACCGCTGGGCGCTTTCTTTCCGATTCCCCACGGTGTGGCATGTGGCGCTACGGTGGCGGCGGCGACAAAGATAAATATCCGCGCACTGGAAGAGCGGGAGGCGAACAGCCCCGCACTGGAAAAATATGCCCGCATCGGCCGCCTGTTCGGCGGCAATGCCCATTCCAACGACATCGAAGCGCGGGCATTTCTGGTAAATATTTTAAATGATTGGACGGTGCGGCTGCAGGTGCCGGGCCTGGGCGCTTACGGCATCCGCGAATCAGACCTGGACAAAATCGTGTCGAATAGTCGCGGCAGCAGCATGAAGACCAACCCTATCGTGTTGACCGATGGGGAAGTCAGGGAGGTGTTGTTGCGCAGTCTTTAAGCGTCTAGAAACAGCGATCTGAACGAAAGCCAAAAAAAAGGGGAGATTTCTCTCCCCTTTTATGCTTGGCTGAAACTTACAGTTCGCCAGCGTGGCCAGCCAGGTAATCGGCAACACCTTCGGTGGTGGCTTTCATGCCAGCCTTGCCCTTGCTCCAACCGGCCGGGCAGACTTCGCCATGCTCTTCGGTAAATTGCAGGGCGTCGATCATGCGCAGCATTTCGTCGATGTTGCGGCCCAGCGGCAGGTCGTTCACAACCTGGTGGCGAACGATGCCGCTCTTGTCGATCAGGAAGGAGCCGCGATATGCCACGCCGCCCTCGGCTTCCACGTCATAAGCCTTGCAGATTTCGTGTTTGATGTCGGCAACCAGCGGGTAGGCAACTTTGCCAATGCCACCGTTGTTAACAGGTGTGTTTTTCCAGGCCAGATGGGTGAAATGGGAGTCGATGGAAACGCCAATCACTTCGACATTACGATCCTGGAATTCTTTCAGGCGATGATCGAAGGCGATCAGTTCTGACGGGCACACGAAGGTGAAGTCCAGCGGGTAGAAAAAAATCACCGCGTACTTGCCCTTGGTATGGGCCTTGAAGTTGAAGTTTTCTTCGATTGAATTGTTGCCCATTACGGTAGCGGCGGTGAAATCTGGTGCGGCTTTGCCTACGAGAACGGCCATATGAATCTCCTTATTTAACGATTTTGATTTAGAATATATCTAAATTCTAAACTGGTTATTATCCGGTGTCAACCGGCTTCACCTAGCGATGCGTGAGCCGCCGGTAAATGTCGGTGACTTTGAGCGGCAATTTTTTCACATCGTCTACCACCGTGTAGTTGACCGCGCCATACATGTGAGGAAGATACTTTTGGGCTTCTGTATCGATCGTGATGCAGAAGGGGTGGATGCCGCTACGCTGTGCTTCTTGAAGGGCTTTGCGGGTGTCTTCGATGCCGTATTTTCCGCGGTAGCCGTCGTTGTAATCGTCCGGCTTGCCATCGGATAAAGTGATGAGCAGCTTGGTGCGTGCTTGCACTTCATTTAACAGGTGGGTCAAATGGCGGATGGCAAAGCCCATGCGGGTATAGTCCTGGGGGCGGATGCCGCTGATGCGTGCCTTGACTTCATCGTTGTAGGGTTCGTCGATGCGCTTGATGCGGTACAATTCGCAGCGTTTCCGGGTGGTACCTGAGAAACCATAAATGGCATATCTATCTCCCAGTGTTTCCAGAGCCTCACACAGCAGCACCAAGGCCTCGCGTTCGGCATCATTGATCCAGCCCTTGGTGGAGCCACTCATGTCCACCATGAATATCACCGCAATGTTGCGCTCACTGCGGTGCGTACGCATGAACAGGCGGTCGCTCATTTCACTGCCATCGTATGCGTCGGCCAGGGCTTCAACCAAGGCATCGATATCTACTTCGTCGCCCCCCGCTTCACGCTTGAGCAAGCGATTTTCGTCGCGCATCGCCTCGAAAGTGCGGCGCAGATGCTTGACCAGGCCGCTATATTTTTGCAGTGTCTGGAGCGAAAATCCGTCATGTACCTGTGTGACGTCCTTTTCCCGCATTACACACCAGTTTTTGCGGTAGTGCTGACGGCCAAAATCCCATTCCGGATAAAATGTGGCACCTTCTTCATGGTAAGTGCCTTGCCAGACCTCATCCGGGTCGGAGGTCTTAGGCTCGAAAAGGCTGGTGTCGTATTCGCCGGGTCCGGCGGGTGTGAGGTAATCCGGTGGTATGCTCCCCAAGTCGAGTTGTATCGAGGTCAGCAGTTGGCGCACATTCTCCGGGGGCGCGACAGGCACGTCGTCCAGCATCAATTCCAGTTGATTTAATTCGGAGAGTTCTTCATTCGGTTGTTTGACGTCGAAACTGGATGGCTGGCCTTCAGATACGTCAGACGGCTGTCGTTTCAGTTCTTGTGTCATTTCAGCCAGTTTCACCCGCAGCAGGATTTTTTCCCGAGCTATGCGCGTCGCCATACACTGGGCGATGGCCTCAGGCCGTAGTGCACCCTGATAGCAGACGGGTGGGGGAACCTCGCCTGGATAAGCGTCAGCTAAAAGGCGCAAACTGTCATGGACTGTGGCATCGGGCTTGGCCAGTTCTTGCGCATAGCGCTGCCACTTCTGCGATGGCTTCATTTCGCCCAGTTCGGCCCGGAGCCTGTTCATTTCACGAAACAGGCCCGGGAGTTCGCGGCTGATGCAGGACTCCAGGCGCCGAGTTTCTAGAGCATGGAAATGCTTCAACGCCTTTTCGCTGTCCGGATAGGCGGCCAGGGCTTCGATCAAATCGGCACGAAAGGTGCCAAAGCGTGTTTGCGCCCAGAGGAACGCTGTCATGGCCTTGCACAGGGCAAAATTGTCTTCCGCTTTTTGCATGCGGGCAACGACAGCAGGCAGAAACAAGGTTTCGCTGTCGGTAAAGACCGACTCGTTCTGTTCCAGCTTAAGGCGCCGTCCCGAGAGGCCATGCACAAATGTCAGCAAAATCCCGTTTACATCCTCGAACAGCACGCCGGCAGACCGTTCATGGGAATACTGGGTGAACGTGTCCAGTTCCTTGATGACTTTCATCGCGGGTCGCAGCCCGGCGCGGTCATAGATATCCATGGCGTGCAGTGCCCAGGCGCCAATCATGCGCTGATCAAGTTGGGCCAGGCTGGAGAGAGCGTGGCGTGCGAATTGATGGGCGATCTGGATGTTGGTGGTGGCAATGCGCTGTACCCAGCTAAGCAGGAAATTCTGCTCTTCCCGTGATAGGGCGGCGATGGTGTGAGATAAATCCTCCACCTGGAGGAAAGTGAATTCCACCTCCAGCCACTGTTCCAGAGACTGCTTGATGTGTTCGGATGTAAGGGGAAGCGCGTCTGCCATGCAGCAGTTTATTTCAACCGGCTAGAAGAGCGACGAGGATAGCTCTTGAACTGCTGCCAGCATTTCGGAGTCGTCGGTGATCGCCTGGGCAATAGCGCTACGGCAGGCGGCAACCGGGCTCACGCCGGAAGCGATGAGCTTGCCGGCATGCACTAAAAGACGCGTGCTTGCGCCTTCCTCCAGGCCACTGCCTTTCAGGTTGCGGGTCATGTGGGCAAATTTGACCAGTCTTTCTGCCATGGTGGCATCCACGCCAGACTCCTTGGCAACAATCTTGCGCTCCAGGTCCACCGCAGGGTAATCGAATTCCAGGGCGACAAAACGCTGCCGAGTGCTTTGCTTGAGATCTTTGAGTACACTTTGGTAGCCAGGGTTGTAGGAGATGGCCAGGCAAAAGTCGTTGTTGGCTTCAAGCAGGGTGCCCAGTTTTTCCATCGGCAATACGCGACGGTCGTCGGCGAGCGGGTGGATCACGACCATGGTGTCCTTGCGCGCTTCAACGATCTCATCCAGATAGCAGATCGCTCCGGCTCGCACAGAGCGCGCCAGAGGCCCATCCACCCACACCGTTTCGCCGCCCTTGACGAGGAAGCGCCCGACCAGGTCGGAGGCGGTCAGGTCGTCATGACAGGAAACAGTGATCAAAGGACGTTTGAGGCGCCATGCCATGTATTCCATGAAACGGGTTTTACCGCAACCTGTTGGACCTTTGAGCAGGACAGGCAGCTTGTTTTTGTACGCAGCCTCGAAAATGGCAATTTCGTCGCCGGTGGACTCGTAATAAGGCTCCGATTCGACGAAATATTCTTCAGGCGTTAAGGCGCGGGCTTGCACGGTATTCCTCAGTTACAACCGCACTCTGGGTTGTCGTAGGGCGATTCAGGTGTAGGTTCCGGTTCACTGGAAATAAGGCCGGCAGCTTCCCGTTCCTGTTTTTTCGCCAGGCGTTTGTCAAAAGCATCGCTCTTCATGGCTATGCTTTCTTCACTGAACATTACCTGCCTGAGAAAGCGGAAGCCAAATTGCATAAGTTCGACTTCATCTTCGGCAATCTTTTGTTTGAGATCATCCGGCAGATCGTACACTTCATTGAAGGATGCGCTGGTTACAAATTCACGGAAGCGATCGATATCGTAGCAGGCCATGAAGAACAACTGCAGGCTGCGTTTGGAGGGCGTTCCGACGGTGGGGCCGGAGGATTTCTTCTTCAGGATCAGTTGGCGCCAGCCGCGGCCGAATTCGTCATAGTCTTCCAGGCCCTGCTCTTTGCGATACTCATCGATAGTCAAAGTGCGGTTTTCTTTGTGTCCCAGGCAGTGTGCTTCTTCGACTATGGCGTAGGAGTTGATGTCGGTGTACTCGTTCTGCCTGCGCATCGAGATCAGTGCTACGGGGTAGTAGCGGCACGCGGTGGGGCGATCTTCGTAGACACTACAGCCTTCGTCGGTCATGAATTGACAGGCGGTACCGCCATCCACGGGCTTGAATTTAACGCCGGCGATACTGTCCTTATCCATTTCGTAGGGTTCGGTGAAACCCAGCAGGAATTCGCCGGAAGTCAGACCCAGCCGGCGTTTCAGGCGCAGGATGTCGTAGGGGGTGAGGGTGATGTCGATATTCTTGCAGCAGGCATTGAAGCAGGCGATTTCCTTATGGCAACGAAACTGGATAACTTTCGAGCCATCGTATGAGGTCGGTATCACCGGGCTCGGGACAAAAGGGGAGTCATTGATATCAACAATATTTTCCATCATATATTTACCTCGTCGTTCGCTGCGTTCGCTGCGAAAGAACTAAAAACAAATTCGACTCTGCCATGAGCGCAGAGGTTCAAACAATAAATAATCTTGCCATCCGTTTGAAACTAGACGGTCTTACAGAATGAAAAACCGGGCGCCGCGAGGCGCCCGGTTTTAGCTTGCTACAACTATTCTCAACTACCTTAGTGAGCGGCAGGCTTGAACAGTTTGGACTTGTCGACCAGATCCACGTGGGCGCGCTTGAACACGGTCCACTTTTGGGTGGTTTTGTCGTAGATCGAGTTCACGAAGCACTTCCAGTTTTCCTCATCGACAAAGTTCTTGTCCATGCGGTAGTAGAAGCCCGGGTAACGGGATTCTTCACGGAACTGGATGTGTTTCATGTGAGCTTCAGCCGTCAGGATGCGATGGTAGTTTTCCCATGCACGCAGCAGTTCGTGCAGATCTTTCGCACGCATCTTCATTGCGTCTTCTTTCAGCATGCCCAGCTTCTCTTCGGCAACGGCCAGCATCTTGTCGTTGGTCGTGTAGTAGGTGGCAACGCCAGCAACGTACTCGTCCATGATCTTCTGCAGGCGGAACTGAAGCATCTTCGGCGTGATGTAGTTGGGGTTCACGTCGATAGCGGTGGAGTAGTCCTTGAATTCCAGGAAGTTACGCACCGGCTGGTAGATTTGCGCGACCAGTTCATCGGCCGAGGTATCCAGCTCAGGTTTCCAGTCTTTGTTGTCGATGCAGTACTTAACCATCGATTTGGCACACATACGGCCTTCAGCGTGTGAGCCGGAGGAGAATTTGTGGCCGGATGCGCCCACGCCGTCGCCGGCGGTGAACAGACCCTTGACGGTGGTCATGGAGCGGTAGCCCCAGTTCCAGCCGCTCGGCAGGTGAGCGGGAATCTTGCCAGCGTCAGCGTGGTGTTCGGCAGTCGGCGCGCCGACATCTTCCGGACCGGACACCCAGATACCGCAGCAACCGGAGTGGGAGCCGAGCAGGTAGGGTTCGGTAGGCATCAGTTCGGAGTTCTTTTTCTCCGGCTCGATGTTCTCACCCACCCAGACGCCGCACTGGCCAATACACATGTCGAGGAAGTCTTCCCAAGCTTCTGCTTCCAGATGCTTCACTTCGCGTGGGGACAGGGTTTCTTTCAGCTTGGCGAGAGCGGTGACGGTGTCCATGTAAATCGGGCCACGGCCTTCCTTCATCTCATGCAGCATCAGGTGGTTACGCAGGCAGGAGGCAGGAACGGCAGCCTGACCATAAGGAGGATAGTCGTTCAGCATCTCCTTGTTCCGGGCCATGTACACTTCGCCATTGGCGTTGACGGCTTGAGCCTTGAACAGCAGGAACCAGGCGCCGACCGGGCCGTAGCCGTCTTTGAAACGGGCGGGCACGAAGCGGTTTTCCATCAGGGTCAGCTCTGCGCCAGCTTCGGCAGCCATGGAGTAGGTGGAACCCGCATTCCAGACCGGGTACCAGGCACGACCTTGGCCTTCACCAACGGAACGGGGGCGGAACAGGTTCACGCAACCACCGGCAGCCAGCAGGCAGGCTTTGAACTTGTACACAATGACTTTGTGGTCACGCGTGGAGAAACCAACAGCACCAGCGATGCGCTTAGGATCGTTCTTGTCGTTCACCAGCTTGACGATGAAGATACGTTCCTGGATGCGATCCATACCGAGGGCCTTCTTGGCGGCTTCAGCAACGATCCACTTGTAGGATTCGCCGTTGATCATGATCTGCCACTTGCCGGAACGCACGGGCTTGCCGCCGTCCTTCAGTTTGGGCATTTCGACGGAGCCGTCATGGCGCTCGCCATTTTCGTCCAGTTTCCAGATCGGCAGACCCCATTCTTCGAACAGGTGGACGGACTCATCAACAACGCGGCCCAGATCATAGGTCAGGTCGTCGCGGGTGATGCCCATCAGGTCGTTGGACACCATGCGGGCGTAATCCGCAGGATCCTGCGTATCACCGATGTAGGTGTTGATCGCGGACAGGCCTTGAGCCACGGCGCCGGAGCGATCCAGGGCGGCTTTGTCGACCAGCTTGATTTTCAGGTCTATGCCGGACTCGGCCTTGGCGGCATCAGCCCAGCGCATGATTTCGTAGGCGGCGCCGCAGCAGGCCATACCGCCACCAATCAGAAGGATGTCAACTTCTTCTTGGACTACTTCAGGATTTCCAAAAGTTCCAGACATTGTGGTACCTTTCAATGTTCGTTTATCAAAAACCGTTCGCTGATCTTACTTGCGGATCAGTTCGGAGGGATCGCCGGCGCGGAAACCATTTTCCTGGTTGAAGAAACCCGGTTTGGTGATGTTCGCCATGATTGCAGCAGGCTTGCCGCCGTAGCAGTCGATGGAGCCTTCAGGGGTGGTGCGGATCGGGAACTTGAAACGCTTCATGTTGCCATTACGGAACTTGATGGTCCACATGATGGCGTCAGTGCCGCGCAGAGGTTGCACGGAGCCGCCCAGAGGAACCATGTCGGCGTAGTGACGGACTTCGATCGCGTTTTGCGGGCAAATTTTCACGCAGGAGTAGCACTCCCAGCACTGTTCCGGTTCTTGGTTAAAGGCCTTCATGGCATGGCCGGTTTCAGAACCGTCCTTGTCCAGTTTCATCAGGTCGTGGGGGCAAATGTACATACATGCGGTTTTGTCCTGACCTTTGCAGCCATCACATTTTTCTGTGCGCACAAATGTTGGCATTGTTTCTACTCCTCGAGTTATAACAGTACTGCTATTAACAAAAGCCGGTTACGAAAGTAACCGGCCAACCTTACACAACTTCCTACTTGGCGGAGTGACCGCTCAATTTCACTTCAACCCTGTCTTCCTCCTTGATGCTGGCATAGTACTCGCGAAGGATTGCCAGAACTTCGGGACGGCTGAACTCGGTGGGTACATCGGCGTTCTCGGACAAAGCCTTACGCAGCTTGGTGCCGGACAGTAGCAGGCGGTCAGCCGGCTCGTGCGGGCAAGTGCGTGCAGAAGCCATGCCGCCGCACTTGAAGCACCAGAAAGTCCAGTCGATCTTGAGCGGCTTGGTTTCCAGCGCGTCCTTTGGAATCTCGTCGAAAATATGATGGGCGTCGAACGGGCCGTAATAGTCACCCACGCCGGCGTGGTCGCGACCAACGATCAGGTGCGAGCAGCCGTAATTCTGGCGGAACAGTGCATGCAGCAGCGCTTCGCGCGGACCGGCGTAACGCATGTCGAGTGGGTAGCCGGACTGAACCACGGTATTCTTTACGAAGTATTTTTCGATCAGGGTGCCGATTGCCTTGGAACGCACTTCGGCAGGGATGTCGCCCGGCTTCAGCTTGCCCAGCAGGGAATGGATCATCACGCCGTCGCACACTTCCACGGCCACCTTGGCCAGATATTCGTGGGAGCGGTGCATCGGGTTGCGGGTTTGGAACGCGGCAATAGTGGCCCATCCCTTGGATTCAAACAGAGCGCGGGTTTCAGCCGGGGTCATGTATGTGTCAGGGTATTGTTCCGGGAATCCGCCTTGGGAGAAAACTTTGACGGGGCCGGCCAGGTTGATTTCACCTTGTTCCATCACCATCTTGACGCCAGGGTGTTCCATGTCGGTAGTCTTGTAAACCTGCATGCACTCATGGGCTTTGTCGATCGAATATTTCTCGGTGACCGTCATGCTGCCCATGATTTCGTCGGTCTCGCTGTTCACCAAAGCAACTTCCTGGCCAACCTTGATGGTATCGGCAGTTGCCTTGTCGGTGGAAAGCGTAATGGGAATCGGCCAGAAAAGGCCATTGGTCATTTTGTAGCCGTCACATACACCCTGCCAGTCCGCATGGGTCATGAAGCCATCAAGGGGGGTGAAGCCACCGATACCAAACATAATAAGGTCGCCGACCTCGCGCGAGCTTATCCGCACCTTAGTCTCATGGAATTGAGCGCGCGCAATTTCCTTTTCCAAGGCATCCCCGGTTAATAGCAAAGGCTTCAGTTCTCCGCCGCCGTGCGGTCTGACTAATTTGGACATGTTTATATTCTCCAGTGGGCAATAAATAATAGCTTGTCGAAGAATATCATGGATGCAAAAAGGGTGTTATCCATTCTTTTTATTCTTAGATAAGAAATTTCGATTATAGCGAACTTCCCGGGGATCCTCAGATTTGCTTGATTGTGTGCATTGGCGGCGACGTTAGTCAGCAGGAGGATCAGGGTTGTATATTTATAGTCAATAATTTAATCTTATTAAAAAACCCCATTATGCAATATATAGTATAAACTTTTATGAGTCATACTATGCATGGCTTCAATCTGGTTCGTGGCATGATCAAATAGGTTGTGTATTTTCATCAAAGAGTTGGGTTGATTAATAATTCCATATTAAAGGTTTGGTCCGTAAAGTGCTTGACACTGTTTCCGTTGGTTTGCTATAGTCTCATCTCTCGGCGCGGGGTGGAGCAGTCTGGCAGCTCGTCGGGCTCATAACCCGAAGGTCGTAGGTTCAAATCCTGCCCCCGCAACCACGAATTCTTAGTGCAAACGCATGGAATCGTGCAGTCCTGGTCGAGAGGCTGATCAGTGAAATAGTCATGAAAAAAGAGTTGTTGAAGTTTTTCAAAAACTCTGTAGAATGCGCACCTCGCTTCGGGATACGGAGCACTGTTCTTTAAAAATATACAGCCGATAAGTGTGGGCGTTTGTTACGGGTTGACATTAAATTC
>Ga0315268_10005022_pt1 | contig 14268 bp, 17 predicted proteins | sample C1_top_MG_FD_204535 | JGI IMG/M metagenome (GOLD analysis project Ga0315268, IMG submission 204535) | Sediment microbial communities from Yellowstone Lake, YNP, Wyoming, USA - C1_top | ecosystem: Environmental > Aquatic > Freshwater > Lake > Sediment | place: USA: Wyoming | collected 2017-08-01
CAACTCATTTCCCGCCACCTGCAGACCGTAGCGCAAATCAATCCACGAATAATCGCAACCAGCCACGGCCCCGTCTACGACAAGCCCGCGGTAATAACAAAAGCGTACGACGAGTGGGTAAACGCAACGCCGAAAAACGAAGTAGTAATCGCTTACGTGTCCATGTACGGCGGCACCGCAAAGGCCGTCGAACGCCTTGCCGACGGCCTGTCGAAGAAAGGCGTTGAAGCAAAGGAATTCAATTTGACTACAACCGACTTGGGCGCGCTCGCAATCGCGTTAGTCGACGCAGGAACAATAGTAATCGCAACGCCGACCGTCCTCGCAGGCCCGCATCCCTCGGCGGCTCACGCGGCAATTCTCGTCAACGCGCTGAAGCCCAAAGCCAGGTTTGCGGCCATAATCTGCTCCTACGAATGGGGCGGAAAAACAGTGGAAACGCTGAAAGCGTTGCTGCCGCAGCTTAAAGTGGAATTGCTGGAACCCGTTTCAATAAAGGGATTTCCGCGGCAAAAAGACTTCGACGCCCTAGACAATCTCGCGCAACAAATTGCCGGAAAACACAAGCAAAACGGCTTTGCCTAGTTTATTTTAACAATTGTAATGCGGAAGACCAGCGTCTTTCCGGCGAGTTCGTGGTTGAAGTCAACGGTTGCCGTTCCGTTTGAAATGCTGGTTATTACGCCGCGAGCGCCGTTTTGAGCAACTACCTTAACTCCGACGGACGCGTTTACCCCAACGCCCTCGAGTTCGGCGACTGAAACGGTTATTACTTGAGCCGAATCCGGCTGGCCGTACGCCTGCTCGGGCGGAAGCTCGATCGTCTTCGTCTCTCCCTCAGCCATGCCAACCACACCGGCGTCGAAACCCGCAATCATCTGGCCGGCACCGACCGTGAATTCAAGAGGTTCGTACGAAGGCCGCAGGGGCAGTCCAGCCGTGCGCGCTTCGGACTCAATGCTAGTGTCGAAAACAGTTCCGTCCTTCAAGCTCCCAACGTAATCCACTTTAACGGCATCGCCACTCTTCGCAACGACTCTGGCGGGAGTAGCGGAAGGCGCGGCAGTGGGATTTGAAGTGGACGAAGGGCTTGGCTGCGCAGTCGAGTTCGAAACGCATCCGAACAACGCGAATGCAATCGAAAGCAGCGCAACGAATAAAATAGTCTTCAAACCAACCGCCTCGAAATAAATTGTTTTTAGTGGGCCCGCGGAGAATCGAACTCCGAGTCTCCCGCATGTCAAGCGGACGTCTTAACCATTCGACTACGGGCCCGGTAACAATAGTATTTTGCGCGTAAGTTATTTTAAACGAGTTTGGTCTGGCGCTCCTTGAGCTGCGCGCGGATTTTTTCCGCAATTTTCGCCATTTCGTTTTCCGACGGTTCCAAGCGGATTGCCGGCTTGCGGAAAATCGCGTCGTTGTTGTCCCGCGGAATCAAGTGCACGTGCGCGTGAGACTTCTTCAACTCTATTTCGGGAACGAACGGCCAGTAATGCTGTAATATGTCCAAGCCGGTTGCGCCGGCTGCGTTCATTATGGCTTCGCCGACTTTGGCGGCTTCGTCGTACAACTCGCGGCGGACTTCCGGAGGCATTTGCCAAAGGGTTTCGAAATGCTTCTTGGGAATGACCAGCGCGTGGCCGTTGGCTTTGGGGTGGCTGTCGAGGAAGGACATAGTGTGCTGCGTTTCGCTGAGCAAGTGGGCTTTGGCTTTGCCTTGAGCAATCTTGCAGAAAACGCATTCCCGAATCATACGCTACGCTAGGACGGAGTTAAATAAAAGAGTGGACCTGCCGGGATTTGAACCCGGAGATTCCCGCACGCCAAGCGAGTGTGATACCGTTTCACCACAGGCCCGGACTACCGCGCCTTTCTCGCGTCCGCCAGTCATTTGTTCGTGGCGGTGGCGTGCAATAGGCGCGTCGCTAGTAATTGTGTTTGCCAGCGTTTTTATTCCTTATTCGGCTGGCGATACGAAGACTACCGTGTCTCCGCGGAGGAGGACTGTTCCGAGCTTGCGCTTTAATTCGCCGCTCTTGAGTTCTTCTCCTTCCTCGATTACGAGGTTCATGTGCACGTCGAAGCTTGCCAGGACGCCGCGTATTTCGACGTCGCCCTTGAGTTTCACTAAAACGTTTTTGTTCAACGCGTTGTTCAGCACGTCGAAGGGTCTTTTTTCTGTCATTTTGTTTGCGCACCTCTTTCAAAAAACTAAAATCAAAGCAAAAAGTAGTGTTACTTTTTCTTTTTGAACATCGAGCCGAAGGCTTTGGCGAGTTTGGAGAAGAAGTTTTCCTTGCTTGCCTTCACTTCGACTATCTGGACTTCCACGCCGGGCATGGCGTTTGCGACTTGCAGTATTGCGCGAGAGTAAGCGGAGGCGGGAACGCGCGTAAGCGCGGGAATCTGCATTGCCGCCGAGCGGCGGGCTTCGAAGTCGTCCGGGATTTCGGCAATTATTTTGAGGCCTAGAAGGGTTTCGAGGTCCTGGCGCTTTATTTCGCTCTTGTCGCGCGTGACGAAGTTAGACACTACTCCCAGGATTTTGATGTTGTTTTTTTCGGCAATGCTTTTTATCTTCAGCGCATCAGCGAGGGAAGCCGGTTCGGGGATTACGACGAGCACGAGTTCGCGCCCGGCTTTGATTGCGGCCATTGCGTCGTTGCCCAAGCCCGGGGGGCTGTCTATTACCACGAAGTCGTTCATGTCCGCGAGGGTTTCGATTGCAGCCTTCATTTTCTCGAACTCGACTTTCTTGAGGCGTTCGAGCGACAACCCGGAGGGAACGTATTTCAACCCGACTGGGCCGTCGTATACCGCGTCGCGTATGTCGACTTCTCCCATCAGCACGTTGTGCAGGGAAATGGGGGCGCGTTCTATGCCGAGCATTATTCCGACGCTTGCCATTGCCACGTCTGCGTCGACCAACACCGTTTTCTTGCCTGCCTGTGCCAGTGCAATGGCCAGGTTTACGGCGAGAGAGGTTTTGCCGACTCCTCCTTTTCCGGAGGCGATTACTATGGTGTGGCTTGCCATCGTGTCAACTCATTTTTCCATGAAGAGTTCCTGCATTTCCTCTTCCGTCTTGGTCTGCTGTTTTGACGCTTCCTTCTTCGGGGCTTCGCTTGCGGCCGCGTCGACTATCTTGTACTTCTTGAGTATTTCGACGTCGCTGGGCTTGCTTTCGGCGGGCTTCACCTGGTCTTCGAAAGTCGAGGAAAACGCGTTGAGTTTAAGGTTTTTGTAGTCCTTTTCCGTCGGAATGGAAATGGCTTGTTCGTTGAACGCTAGAATCAACTGCACTTGCTCGTTGCTCAACTGGTACAAGTCAATTACGCCTTCCTTTGCAACAGAAGCATTCATTACTCTCACGAAAGCCTGGTCGCCGAACATGGTTTTCGCGTACTTGAAGTACTCGTAGAAGCTGGCGACGACCTTGCCGTTATCGAACAAAATGATTCCTTCCTCTATTCCGCCGAGTCCCTTGATCGTCATGCACAAGTAGCCGTTGAAAGACTTTGCGAGAAGTTCCTTAAGCAGGGCGAGGAAGTCGACGCTGGCAACGTCTATTCCGGATTTGATTGGGGTTCCGTAAGGCAGGTTCAAAACAAAAGTTCACCCAAAAACGAAACACAATACCGACGGGAAGTTAATAAGGATTTGGCTTTTCTAGCGACGGCCGAAGCGGCGCAGCCAGGACTGCTGCGCCTTGACTTTAAGCAAGTACTCCTGCGGCGAAGTCACTCTGGGCTTCGGCCTGCTTTCGGCAAAACGCCGGAGCAAAAACTCTTGCCGAGACAAAACAGCGGCGGGCTGCATTCTGCCCCGCTCGTCAACGAAACGCCTTTCCTGCACTTCAAGCGGCTTGCCGAGAACCTGTTCGCGTGCCGCCAGAACCATTCTGAGGGGACCGCCGGCGCGGAAACGCGCTTCGGTCTCGCGCACGCCCTGCCTTATTCCCATTAAACCCAAAGCATTTCGGCCCAAGCCGCGGGGAACGCGTTCCTCCTTTCTCAACGCCAGCGACAGCGGCATCATCTTTCTCCAAAGAGGCACGAACTCACTCCCGCACGTCTATAACCAAGTCGGCGCTGTTTTTGAGCGCGGCGCTGAAGTCGGGTTCGGTTGCGGCGACAATGGTTTCCTTGCCGTGTTCCTTAGCTTTTGCGAGAACCGGTTTAAAGTCAGAATCGCGGGAAACGATGGCGATAATGTCTATCTTGTCGTTGAAAACGTACTGCGTAGCGTCGACGGCCATTGCGACGTCGACGTCGCTGGGAACAATGACTACTTCAAAACCCTGGTTGGCAACTGCTTCAATGAGCTTATCGGAAGCGAATTGGTCGAGGAAGACCTTGGCGACCTTCAGCCGGCCGTGCTTCATCAACTTTTTCTTTACTTTGTCCAAGTCGATGCCCAGTTCTTTGCGCATTATGTTCGGGCCGTCGACGAAACAGGCGATGTTCTTATCGCTTTTCTTCGCGAAAGCGTCCTTGAGCGCGTCCAAAACAGCCATAAGAAAACTCCTCCTTCAACTGAAAAACTCAACTACATTGTCGAATATCTTTTCACAGACTTTATCCAAATCAATTCCCTTGACTCGCGCGACTTCTTCGTAAACGAAGCGCACGTTCGCAGGCTCGTTCCTTTCTCCCCTGACGGGCGCGAGTAACGGCGAGTCCGTCTCGCAGCAAAGCGACTCCAACGGAGTTGCTTCAATGATTTTTTCTCGAACCCTGCTTTTAAGCGTTGGTTGGGACACCAGCCAACCCCGTTTTACCCCCTCTGCGGCAAGCAGTGGGTCGGTACAGCAGTGAAGCATTACCCTGCCTTTGAAGGAAGCGAGTTCCGCAAGCGTGGGTACGGATGCTTCACGCGAGTGGATAACGATTGGCTTGTCCAAGGAAGCGGCTAACTCGAGTTGCGCGCGAAAGACCTTGTACTGCGCGCGCCTTTCCTCATCTTGCGCAAAGTAATGAAATTCAAACCCGATTTCGCCTATTGCGGCAATGCGGGCCGCGTTTTGTTCTATTAGTGCAAGCTCTTGCTCCAGCTCTTCCCCCATCATCGCAGGCGCGTCGTGCGGGCAGGCGCCAATAACTGGAAAAATGAATTGCGGATGCCGCGCCGCGAGCTCGAGAACTCCGACGTCGTGCGCCAGAAGGCCGGAAACGCAGTAGATTCTCGCAAGGCCGGCCCGCTTCGCCCGCTCAAGGACGCCAAGCAGGTCGTCCGCAAACTTTTCATGCAGCAAATGGCAGTGGGCGTCAACGAACTTCATTCAAAACAGCCTCGAACAACTTTCTTGCGTCAGTCCACGAAAGCATTTTCAGCGCACGGCTTTCCGAAACCCATTGAAGGCGCGAGTGCTCGCGGAAGGGATTGCGCGCCAGCGTGCCCCGCGCCGAAGGCTTTACTTCAACCAGGAACGTCCGAAGGTTTCGGGGGCGGCCGCTTTTGGCCACGAACTTAAAGCGCGGCGCAAGGGGTTTTATTGAAATTATTTCATCCGCCGAAACGCCTGCTTCCTCGCCGAGTTCCCTTCGCAGCGCCGCGACTGGTTTTTCGCGTCCGTCCAATCCTCCTTTAGGCATTTCCCAGCCCCTCCAGTGCAAAACCCTGTGCAGGAGAAGGAATTTTTTCGAGCGGCCGGCTCGCTTGAAGACTATTGCGACGACTCCTTTCTTGACGGACTTTGTTTTCATTGCAGGAATAGTGGTGGGGAAAGGGTTTAAATGCGTTTTTTGCCTAGTTTACTAACTTTTACTCGATTATTGGAAGGTGTTTTGAGACATGGGAGTAGACAGGATTTTTGCTCAAATGGGTGACTTGCGCGTCGGCAAGTACGTCATAATCGACGACCACCCGTGCCGCGTAGTGAACATGGACAAAAGCAAGCCGGGAAAGCACGGGGCCGCAAAAATCAACGTAACGGCAATAAGCTTGGTTGACGAAAGCAAGCACACGCTCATGAAGCCGTCGGATGGAGACGTTGAAGTGCCCATAGTCGAAAGAAAGAGGGCACAAATCGTTTCCGTGACCGGCAATACCGCGCAGTTGATGGACCTCGCGTCTTACGAGACGTTTGAAGTCCCGATTCCGCCAGAAATGGCTGCCGAAGTAGAAGCAGGAAAGGAAATCCAGTACATGGACGTAATGGGCCACCGAATTCTCGGCAGGGTCTACGAAGGAGAATAGAACTTAATTCTTTTTCTTAAGGGGGATAGCGTCAGCCCGCGCCGCCTCCACCGCCTCCTCCCCCGCCGCCTCCGCCGCCCGAGCCGTGGCCCGAAACGGATGCTGACGACGCGGAGGAGAAGCTGCTTCCGAACGACGAGGAAAAGCCGTGCGACGCCGCGACGACCGCGAAGCCAGAATAGTTTTTGGGAACTACGTTAAGCGCCTCCATTTGCTTCTGCACTTTCTCGGCGTTGCCGAAAACCGTTGCGTAAACCAAGTACTTCTCCCACAAGACGATGTCGGACGGAATCTTTTCCTTCATGTAATTCATTTCGTCGAAAAAGCGCTTCATTCCCCGCCAAGCTTCGTAATGCTCCTCGCCCTCCACGGTAAAACGGGTCAGCGTGAACTTGAACACGCGGTCCACTACGAAGAACGCGAGTATTACCGCAAAAGAGGCTACGAGCGCGAGGGAAAACAATCCGGCCACGGCGCAAATTATTACCGCCGTGAACAACGCAATGAAAACAAGCGAACTGGACGCATCCGGGCCCTTGAGAAGCCCGCCCCGCGATTTTGCGAAAAAAAGCGCGGCGAAAACAATGCCCCAAAAAACCGCCATGCCTAAAACTGGAAGCAACGGAACCTCGACTGCTCCGGCGAAGTAGGCGGCGGCAAAGAAGATGACGACAGTCAATGCAACGCACGCAGACTGGATCTTATTGAAAAACTCGCGGCCCGAGGCGTCCAAGTACTTTTCGTAAACTCCGTTTGGCGCCGTGATTTCCGTCATAGTCATTTTAGCCCACTTCTGCACCATTGACTCGCGGTCGCGCCGATGGGCTTGCTCGACTTCCGAAAGTTTTATCGAGTCGCAGGACTCGGTTCCCGACGAAAACACGCCCGGCTTGCTTTTCTGAAAAACCTCGCGAAGCAGCCACTCCTCGAACGAATGCAGCTTGTCCTTTCCTTCCAAGCGCGTAAGCAGGTAATCCTCTGACTTGAAGAACAAAACTTTCGAAACCGTGCGCTCTATTTTCACGTGACCGCAGCGCGCCAAGTCCAACAACGTCGCAGTCATGCTTTTGACCGAAACTCCTTGGTCTACTATGAACTCGGCTTCCCACGGCTTGTCGTCGAAAAGAAAATCGCGTTCCATTCGCTCCTGCGCCTTGTGCGGTTCGCGGCCGTACTTGTTGTAACAATAGTAGAAAGCTGCAGACAACAAAACCAGCAAAATTGCCGGCCAGATCCAAAGCAGTTGGGAAGCGCCGTAAAAGAACGCGTTCGTGTTCTCTTCACCGACTACTTTGTCGTAGCCGTTGCCGGAAACAACGCGCGCAGCTCCGCCTGCGAGGGCTTCCTTGTTGAACAAGACCCTGAATTCCACGAAAGTGTGTTCGGGAATGTTGCTGGCGTCCACTGAAAGCACGCTTCCCGCCAAAGAGAAGGACGACTCGACGTCAGGGTGGACCCAAACCTTGGTTCCCTCATACAAGTCGCGCGGAAAACGAACAGTCATTTCAAGTTTGTTGACGGGCGCGTCCCAGCCTTCTCCCCAGGCCTTCCAGTAAAAGTCGTAGGCGTCGTCGTAAGAAACGATTGCGTTAGTCAAGCGGTAGGCAACCACGAAAGTCCGGGTTTCGTCGGAAGCGGAGTAGTGCCAGGTTACGCGCGTGGAATCGCCTTCGCGCGAGGTTTCGGTGTCTACGCTCGTTTCGCCGCCGGCCGTTTTCTCGAAAACCCTTACGTCGGAATACTGCCACGGCCCGTCGGGCAAATCGCGGTACGCAAAGGAATAGTCACCCGAAAAGTCGAAAGTCAGTTCCTCGCGCACGGAAACCGACGCGTCGTCCGCGACGTCGTAGTACAAGTTGGCTTCGGAGAAGCGGAAGCTCTTTGCTTCGCAGAATCCCGAAACCGCGAGGAAAACCAGTGCGAGCAATAGAAGGCGTTTCATGTCAGAGCCCGAATTGCTTCAAAGCCGTTCCCAGGAAGAAAAAGAAGATTATTGTAACCATTACCAGCAGGGCGTAGCATAGAAAGCGGAGTTCCTGCACGTTTTCGGCAACTACTTTGTCGACCTTGCCTTCAAACGCCTCGAATCGCTCGAGCTTGTGGCTCAAGTCATCTAGCTTTGAATCGATTTCCTTCAACGAATCCGAGACGTCTTTTGCGGCCAAAACCCCTCACTTCCACTTCTTCTCCTGACGGCAATAAATAGGGTCTGCGTTTATTAATTCAAGCCTGCAGAAAAAACTCAAGGCTGCTGCTTCCATCGTGTAGAACGTGGTGGGGAAACATGGAAGAAGTCGTAACCCAATTTGAATCATTTTTCGACGCAAGCATGCGGCGCCAGTTGACCGAACTGGCTTCCGCGTATCCGGAAAAGCGGAGCTTGGAAGTCGACTTCACGGAACTCGAGAAATTCAATCCCGATTTAGCCGACGGCCTTTTAGCAAACCCGGATGAATACCTTTCGGCAGCCAAGAAAGCAGTTGCCAGCTCCAGCCAGGCGTACCTGCCGGCGTCCGTGCAGGGCGAGGCAAAAAAGTTCCAGCCCCACGTCCGCATCAAAAACCTGCGCTACCCCGAAGTCTCCGTTCAGTTCCTGGGCTCCGAGCACTTGAACAAACTCGTGAAAGTCGACGGAGTAATCAGCTGGATCACTCAAATCAGCCCCTGCATGAAAACAGCCGTCTGGGAGTGCCTGCACTGCGAACACAAAACCAAGGTTTTCACCGACAAGCACGCCATCAAACAGCCCCGCGTCTGCCCCGCGTGCAACCGAAGCAACTTCAAGCTCGTTGAAGAATCAAGCGAGTTCATCAACATCCAGCGCGCCAACATGCAGGACTTGGTTGAAAACCTGCGCGGCAACGCGCCGACTACGCACGTCGAGCTGTGGATAGAAGACGACCAAGTCAACCGCATTGCGCCAGGAGAAAAAGTTACTATAAGCGGAATTCTGCGCCTCCGGCCGGTCAAAGAAGGCAAAGGAGGACAGGGGCGCAGCAGCGTCTACGCCAAATTCCTTGACGTCGTCCACCTTGAGAAGAAAGAAGAGGACTTCGAAGCGCTTGAAGTGACTCCCGAGGAAGAAACGCAGATCATCGAGTTGTCGAAGGACAAGAAACTCTACGAAAAAATAGTCCGGAGCATAGCGCCCGGCGTGTTCGGCTACGACGAAATGAAGCAATCCATTGCCCTGCAATTATTCGGCGGAACTCCCAACAAGTTCTTGCCCGACGGCCAGCGCATAAGAAACGACATACACGTTTTGTTAATCGGCGATCCCGGCTGCCTCGTCGCAGACGAGCGAGTAGTAATGGGCAATGGAGCAATCGAACGCATAGGCGACCTGGGAGAACGCCACCTGCAAGAAATAGAACTGCCCATGCTTACGGGACAAGGATACAAAAGAGACGTCGCTACTGTTTTCCACGCCTACCCCAAACAGCCCGTACTTGAAATACTAACTGAATCCGGAAAAAGCATCAAAGGTACCTACAACCATCCCCTGCTTGCAGTAAACGGAATGACGCGCGAATGGAAAAGACTGGATGAAATAAAGGTCGGCGACCGCGTTGCAACCGTGCCTTGGATTCCGTGCACGATAACCAAGCTAGTTGAAACCAATTGGAAGAAAACCAAAAGGCATTGGGGGCCGAGAAGTAGAACTAAAATGCCGCACAACGTCGATTCAACGCTCGCTGGACTGCTCGGCTACTGGCTTGGCGATGGCTGGGTGAACCGAACCGTCGTCGCTTGCCTCGTGAATGAAGAAGAACAGGACCTCGTACCCCTGCTTTCAAAAGCCATCAAGAAAAAGTTCGGGATTGTGCCAAAAACGCGGCGGGAACAACGCAAAAACAAAAAACCGCTCGCGCAAATTGCGTTGTACGACGTGGACGCAGCAGCCAACCTCCAGTTCCTGCGCGAAAAACGCGTTCCGAAATTAATCATGCGTTCAGGCAATAAAGTCGCGTCCGAGTTCCTGGCCTGGTTATTCGAAGCAGACGGCTGCGTTTTCTCGAAAGGACGCGGAAAACACGCGATTCAACTGAAGTCTTCAAGCATCGAGCTACTGCGCGACGTTCAAGTGCTTTTGCTTCGCTTCGGAATACACTCAAGAATAGTTGAAAGAAACTTGTGTATTCGGCGCGCGGATTCAATAAAGAAATACTCCGAGGCAGTCGGCTTCAGGTCGAAGAAAAAGAAAGCCAAACTGAGAGAATTAGTCAAGGCGCGTTCCAACTTGCACCACAAAAGAGGCAAAGACTTGAGCGAACGAGTCGTTGCAGTAAGGCCCGCGGGCGTCGCAGACGTGTTCGACGTAGAAATTCCAAAAGGCCACCGTTTCGTAGCCAATGGAGTAATCTCACACAACACCTCCAAGTCAACGCTGTTGTCCTACGTCTCGCGCCTTGCGCCAAAATGCATTATGGTGGGAGGAAAAAGCGCGAGCTCAGTTGGATTGACTGCAAGCGCCGAGAAAGACGAGATTACCGGCGGCTGGATCCTCAAGGCAGGAGCAATGGTTCTAGCCAACGGCGGAATGGTGTGCGTAGACGAGCTTGACAAGATGAACGACGAGGATCGTGGCGCAATGCATCAGAGCATGGAACAGCAGATAATCAGCGTGGCTAAAGCCGGTTTGATAACGCAGTTCCAGTCGCGCACGTCAGTCCTCGCAGCGGCGAACCCCAAGCACGGACGCTTCGACCCCAACGCCCTGCCGGCACAGCAGTTCGACTTGTCCCCGACGCTGTTGTCGAGGTTTGACTTGATTTTCCCCATTCGCGACGTCCTCGACGACTCCCAAGACCGGAAAATCGCGTCACACATCCTGCTGGGCCACAAGCTCGCGGCGGAAAAACAAAAGCCGGCGGACGACAGCCCCGTAATGCCGGCGATTCCCGTCGACTTCCTGCGCAAGTACATTGCGTTCGCGCGCAAAAACATTTGCCCCATCCTCTCGACGGAAGCAGCGGAAAAAATAAAGGAATTCTATTTGGAAATGCGGCACCTGGGAAAACAGCAGAACAACTACCCCATCACCGCCCGCTACATCGAAGGCATCATCCGCCTGGCGGAGGCGTCGGCGAAAGTGCGGTTGAGCAAGGTAGTGGAAATACGGGACGCCGAGCGGGCGATTGCGCTGCAGCAGTTCGTGCTGAAGGAAGTGTTCATGGACAAGGACACTGGAAGAATCGACTCGGACATCATCAGCATCGGCCAGCCAAAAAGCAAGATAGACAAAATGCGCACCATCCTCTCGATAATAGGCGTGCTTGAAAAGAAGTTCGACCAAGTCGACATCGACGACGTCGTCAAAGACTCGGGCGACGCCGCAATCGACGAACAGACCTGCAGGAGAATAATCGACGACTTGCTGCGGCAGGGAGAACTCTTTTCACCCAAACCCGGCTACGTCAAGAACACGACGCGCTCGAAAGACTAGCAAGCCTTTTTAGCCGCCTGCAGCATTATAGTCGTCCGTGGTCTATTGAAGAAAGTCCTTGTTCTTGCTTTCCTCGGTTTTCTCTTAGTCCAGTTACTCGCCATCTTCGTAGGCGTGCAGTTCGTTGAGCTCATCAAGCAAGGCCAACTCGAACCGCTCGTATCCAATCCCGCCGACCCGGCAAACGCCGCAATATTTTTTGCGTACATAGTGTTCGGCGCGCTCGTCCTATTGTTCATCTTGAAGTACTACAAGGGACGCAAGCTCTTCCTCATAGCCGAACTGCTGTTGTTTTTCACCGCGTTCCAAGTCCTGGCAATGCTTTTCATGGATGAAATAGCGGCAACCGCAATCGGTGCAGTCGTCGTGGCGGCAAGGCTTTGGAAACCAAGGCTGAGAAATTACTTGCTGCTCGTAACTGCAGGCGTCGTCGGTGCTTTGCTCGGAGCGAACTTCGACTTGCTTCCGGCAGCAATCCTCGCACTGCTGTTATCCGGCTACGACGTAGTAGCCGTATTTTACACCAAGCACATGGTAACGCTCGCAAAAGAATTGAGCGGAAGGGACGCGGCGTTCAGCGTAACTTTCTCGACCGCGCCGCCGGGAGAAAAACGCGCTCCGTCTCCGGACGCGAAGGCGGTTAAAACCAAGTTGGAGTCGCTTGAACTCGGAACAGGAGACTTAGTGATTCCCGCTTTCCTCACAACGGCTGCGTTGAAGCTGCCTGGAAAAGGACTGTTCGTAGCAGGTCAATGGATTTCAGGAGCCGCGATTGCGGCGTTGGTCGGCGCGCTCGCGGGAATGGTAGTATTGTTCATTTTATTGGAGAGAAAAAGAGGTTACTGGCCCGCGCTGCCTCCTCTCGTCGTGACTTCACTGGTCGCCCTTGGATTCTATTTAATAATCTGAAACGCGTTATTCTAGTTGAGTCTAATGGATTACGAGAAGCTTTTGGACAACGTCTACCGCAACCTGCCGGAGCGCAAGAAAAGCGGAGAGCGCTTCGAGTGCCCTATTGCGGACGTAATGCCGCAGGGCAGCAAAGAGTATATCAAGAACTTCGACGCAATTTGCGCAGCACTGCGCAGGACCCCCGAAGAACTGTCTAAATACTTGTCTAGGGAACTGGCGTCGCCTGTTGCAGTAGAGGGACCGCGTCTCGTGATAAACAGCAAAGTCATGCCGAGAATAGTGAACGAAAAAATTCAGGAGTACTGCAACGCGTCCGTGATATGCAGGGAGTGCGGCAAGCCAGACACTCACTTGGAGTCGACGGGCGACAGGGGATTCAAGGTATTAGTGTGCGAGGCGTGCGGAGCGCGCCAGCCGGTAAAGAAGTGATTTGAAACATGTTTCGCAAACCAGGCCAAGACCAGGAAGTCAGGCTCAGAATGCCGCGGCAGGGGGAAATCCTCGGAATTGTAATGGAACTTCACGGCGGCTCGCGCATGATGGTGCACTGCGCCGACGGAAAAGACCGCATGGCAAGAATTCCCGGAAGAATCCGCAACCGCATTTGGGTCAAGGAAAACGACTACGTCCTGATAGTTCCCTGGAGCGTGGAAGGCGACGCCAAGGCCGACATTGCCTACCGTTACACGGCTGCGCAGGCGGAAGCGCTGAAGCACAAGGGCGTAATCAAAACCCAGTTCTAGTTTTATTGGTGGCTTGATGCGGGTTTCAAAGCGCAAGAGGCCGCTCCGAGAAGACAAGCAGTTCAAAGCCGGATTAAGCAAAATCGCGGGAAAAGTCTTCGACGACAAGACAATCGACGTCTTGCTGAACCTGATCAACAAGGGAGTCATTTCCAGCCTGGACTACCCGATTGCGCAGGGAAAGGAGGCAATGGTCTTCCGCGCGACGTCCCGCGACTCCGCAACCGGAGAAAAAGAATTCCGCGCCGTGAAGATATTCAAGTACGAGACTTCCTCCTTCTACAAGAGCATGACAAAATACGTCGAAGGCGACCCGCGGTTCCACTTGCAGCACACGCAGCGCGCCATGGTCCAGCTGTGGTCCCGCAAGGAATACGCGAACCTCAAGAAATGCTTCGCGGCCGGAGTCGCCGTGCCCGAACCGCTCGTGCAGAAGGAAAACGTGGTTGTAATGCAGTTCCTGGGGGAAGAAGGAATTCCGTGCGCGCTCCTGGAAAGACTAGTCGTCGAAAACCCGCAGCAAATGCTTGAAGACATTCTGGAAAACATGCGCAAAATGTATTGCGCGGGACTGGTTCACGCGGATTTGAGCAGCTTCAACATAATCCCGTTCCAAGGCAAGCCTTTTTTCATCGACGTCGGGCAAGCCGTTCTGCTTGAACACCCGCACGCGAAGGAATTCCTGCAGAAAGACGTTGAAAACGTGGTAAAATTCTTCAACAAACTCGGCTGCAAGAAAACCCCGAAGGAAGTGCTGGACTGGCTTGAACAAAGCCGTTGCCAACGAAAGCCTTTATAGCCCGCGGCGAGTTGAAAAAATCGATGAAACGCTTTTTCGCGGCATTGCTTGCAATCGCGCTGGCGCAGTTCGCTTTCGCCGACGACGTCAACTACAGTTTCTCCACTTTCGGCAGCGTCGACTCGATACTAAGCAGGACAAACACTACCGTAATGTTCAACTACGCC
>Ga0315268_10005023_pt1 | contig 14268 bp, 12 predicted proteins | sample C1_top_MG_FD_204535 | JGI IMG/M metagenome (GOLD analysis project Ga0315268, IMG submission 204535) | Sediment microbial communities from Yellowstone Lake, YNP, Wyoming, USA - C1_top | ecosystem: Environmental > Aquatic > Freshwater > Lake > Sediment | place: USA: Wyoming | collected 2017-08-01
TTCATCGCTCGTCATATAAGGCACTTTGTCGAGGTTCTCGATCTTTGGGATGGAGGGACGGGTGCCGGCAGCGATGACGATCTTTTCCGCGCTGATCTCGCCATTTTTCAGCTTGAGCGTTTTTTGACCGCTGAAGACCCCGCGCTCCTTGAAAAGCGTGACATTTTCGGCTTTCTTGAGGTTTTCCTCGATCTCCGCTGCTTCTTTGTCGACTATCCTTGCCCTCTCCATCACTTTCTTGAAATCGACCGAAACCTTCCCGGTCTTTATGCCGAACAGGCCGGCTTTCTTTATCGTCTGCACGACATCGGCGGAGTGGATAAGTATCTTTGTAGGAATGCACCCTCTATTCAGGCAGGTGCCACCCATCGGCCCTTCTTCCACCAGAGCCACTTTCATGCCTTTGGCCGAGGCTGACGCTGCTATTTCCAGTCCTGATCCTGCGCCTATGACGATAAGATCGAAGTTTTGCATAAAAAAGATAGAAAGGAAAAGAAAAAGAGGCTATGCTTTGCGCCGATAAAGGAAAAGGCCGTTCACGGGGATGACGAGCACTTATTTAAAAGTACAAAAGAAGAGGTCCTGGATATGGACGATGGACTCAAAGAGCTCTCCCGCGCTTTCCTTGTGACTTTCGTCATCCTGGTCATCCAGCTGGCGGGCTGGCACTACTCCAACTCGCTCGCGCTCCTTGGAGACAGCGCGCACGTCTTCTCTGATGCGCTCGCGATCGGAGCCTCGCTTTTCGCGATGTTTTTGGCATTGCGCACGCCTACGCACAGGCGCACCTTCGGGTTCCACCGCATGGAAGTGTTCGCTGCGTTGTTCAACGGCTTCCTTCTCCTGATCATGGCACTCGTCATAGCTTATGAGGCGTTCGCGAGGTTCGGGACAGGATATGCGATCAATGGCGTGCCGATGCTCGTGACATCCATTATCGGGCTTGCCGGCAACCTCTATGTCGCCTATCACCTCCAGCACGAAGAGAACCTCAATGTCAGGAGCGCGTTCATGCACGCAGCAGGCGATGCGCTCTCTTCGATAGGGGTCATAATCGGAGCAATCGTGATCCTGCTCACCGGAGCGTATGTCGTGGATATCGCGGTCAGCCTGCTGATTTCTGGCATAATCATTTTCAGCGCGTATTCAGTATTGAGAAGCTCGCTCTCCATTCTGCTCGAATCCGCTCCTTACGAGGCCGGCGTGGATAAGATAGAGAAGGCCGTGCTATCGATCGAAGGGGTGAGAGGGGTGCATGACATCCATGTCTGGCGCACATGCTCTGAGTTCGTCTTCTCGATGATGCATGTGGAGATGGAGAATAGCGAACTGATCGATGCCCGCGCCGTCTCATTGAAGATCGAAGAGATGCTCCACTATAAGTTCGGGATATCGCACTCCACGATCCAGGCCGAGCCGTATGGATGCTCGTGCCAGAGCCAGAAGATGTGCCATATAATACGGCATAAGAAGAAGCACAGCCATTGACTGTCAAGGGTTTGACACGTGGGTAGTCAGTGGCGGAAATGCCTTATCCCTGTGAAGACCATCGCCATGTTGTGCTCGTCTGCTGCTTTTATCACGTCCTGGTCGCGGATAGAGCCTCCGGGCTGGATTATCGCGCTAACCCCGAGCTTGGCTGCATAGTCTATGCCGTCTCTGAACGGGAAGAAGGCATCGCTGGCCATTGCGCAGTTCTGGAGCGACTCGCCATAATCCTTGGCGATCATGGATGCGAGCTTGGCCGCATCGATCCTTTTCATCTGTCCTGCGCCGATCCCGACAACCCGGTTCTCGCGCGCATACACGATGGCATTTGATTTGACGTATTTGACGACTTTCCACGCATAAAGCATGGCCCGCATCTCTTTCTCAGTCGGCTGGCGCTTTGAGACGACCCTTATCTGGTCTATGCTCCTGATATTGGCATCCTGCACAAGAAGCCCGCCGAGGATCGAGCGGTATTTCCTATAAGGGAGGCGCTTGGTGTTTATGCCCGGCGTGTCCATCACGCGCATGTTCTTTTTCTGGCGCAAAATCTCGAGCGCCTTCTCATCGAAACCCGGAGCGAGCACAATGTCCACGAACTTGCTCGTTATCTCGCGCGCGAGCGCTTCGTCCACCTTTCGGTTCAATGCTACGACCCCGCCGAACGAGGCTTCAGGATCCACGGACTTGGCCATCTTGAAGGCCTCGAGCAGGCTGTCTGAGGATGCGACCCCGCACGGGTTGTTGTGCTTCACTATGACTCCGGTGGGCTCGTCGAATTCGCGGATGAGCTTGAAGGCCGAGTTGCAGTCCAGTATATTATTATAAGAGAGCTCCTTGCCTTGGAGCTGCTTCGCATCGAGCACAGATGGGTTCTTGAACTGCTCGTCGCGGTAGACAGTCGCGCGCTGGTGAGGGTTTTCGCCATAGCGCAGTGCCTGCTTCTTCTTGAATGTGAGATTGAGATACTCAGGGAACTCATCCTGGTAGCCGAAGGTCTTCCTGAAGAACTGCTCGATGAAAACGTCATAATGCGAGACATGCTCCCAGGTGTCCAGGGCCAGCCTCTCGAGCGTCTTTTCCGCGAGCCATCCGCCTGATTTTTTCAATTCCTCTATCACATCATGATATCTTGAGGGCCTGCAGATGACTGCGACATGGCGGTAGTTCTTGGCGCCTGCGCGAAGCAATGCCGGGCCTCCGATATCGATATTCTCGACGATATCCCTAAGCGATGATGTCTTCTGTACCGTCTCTTCGAACGGATAGAGATTGACTACGACGATGTCGATCAGCTTGATGCCACGCTTTTTAGCCTCGGCCATATGCTTTTTGTTGTTCCGGTCGGCAAGGATCGCGCCGTGGATCTTGGGGTGGAGTGTTTTTACTCTTCCGTCCATCATCTCCGGCGAGCCTGTGAACGTCGAAACGTCTATGACCTTGATCTTGCTGTCGGTCAGGTATTTCGCGGTGCCTCCGCTGGAGATTATCTCCACGCCAAGCTCCTTCAATGCCCGCGCGAGCTCAAGAATCCCGCTCTTGTCATAGACGCTGATCAACGCTCTCCGGATTTTCATATGCGCGCCCCTCCCGCCAGACGGCCCGCTCCTCAGGCTGCCCGGATTAGATTATGAGAACCAGTTAGATGATATGGGTTTGCCTTATTTAAAGGTTTTCCTAAAACTAAAAAAAGGGCCGGCCAGCCGTATGATGAGCGCCGGTCTTATTGGGAGCCGCTGGATGTTCAGACGCTATTTTTCAGGATATCCACCGGGATGTAATAGCCTTTGGACGTCCTGGCCCCGAGCTCGACTTTGCTGGTTTGGCCCAAGACAGTGATGCCCTGTTTTCTGGCCAGCTCAGCCACTTTCTTCGCATAATCCGCAGTGGACTTCTCATGGCCTACCGCAGAGAAATACTCGGCCGTCGCCTGCGTGACGCTCAATTGCCAGATCGGAGTACCATCATACCCAGTTATCGATCTGTCCTGGTGAAGCGTGTAGCGCATCCTCAGGTTCCGGTCGAACAAAGAATTTTTTTCTACTAAGACGCGCGCTGGGTCGGTTGCGCCGATCGCATCCCTTACCAGACCGAATATTTCCTGCTCATCTGAGCCTGCGATCGCTACGCTTGCGACGAAATAGAGCTCCTTGATGTCGAACTTCTGCGCCATAGCAGAAGCGGTCTTTTGATCAGAAACGGATTCTACTGGAAGCCTGAGTGTGACAGTCGTACCTACCCCTTTTTCGCTTTCATAGGAGATGACTCCATTGTGCCTGTCCATCACGTATTCGCACCACTGCGTCCCTACGCCGTTGCCTCCTTGTTTGGTGGTCAGGCCTGAGAATACAGCTTCTATCTGGGATCCGCTCATCCCCTGGCCGTTGTCAGAGATCGACACGACGATGTCGGTTCCCTGCGCAGAGGTCTTTATCGTGATCTTTCCTGCCAGGTTTGTGGCTTCTGCAGCATTCTTGATGAGGTTCACGAATACCTGCCGGAGCGGGATCTCGTAATATGCACATTTGGGCAGTTTTGCACAGCTCTTCTCGATATCTACCGAACGGAGCTTGTGATCGAGGAGCGCGAGCGCATCGTCGATCGTCTTGTTCAGGTCATTGTTAGTTTTTTGAAGCTCTCCTTTGCCCAAAGCCACAAGATGATTGCGGAAGGACAGGAAGGCCTGTATCGTCTGCATGCCAGCTTCGGCGGATTCTTTGATCATTGCCGGATTGTCGAGATTCATCTGGATAATCTCGAGCTGGGCGTGCAGCGTGGAGATATACTCGGTGGCATCATGGTAGAGCCCACGGGATACGCGCCCCAGCTCGGCAAGCTCCATGGTCTTTGGATCAGGATTGGCGGATTTGAGCAGATTTTCTATGACCGGGATCAAGCGTTGTATCATGCCTGGGGGATAATGCTCCTGGAGGGCGATGACATTCTCGAACACGGAGTCAGAGTCGCCTGTGCGATACCGGTTCGGCATCTTCTGGAGTATATTGTCAACAGTGCGCGCGAACTTGAACACGAACGCTTCCGGACGGATCTGGTCGCCGGTCTTTCCCCTCGGCCCGGAGCCGTCATAATTCTCCAAAACATCGAGCATGACTTCCTTTAGGACCTCTGCCCCCTTGGGACCCAGGATCGAGACTGCAAGCTTCGCGTTCTTATCAGCATCAGCTTCCACCTCGGAGATCGCCTGCCGGTAGTCGTCTGCGTTGAATTTGGCCTTTTTCGCAGGGCCGTAGCTCCCCTTCCACTGCCTCGCTACCAGCGAGATCACGTTATCGTCGATAGAAGGAAAGCGGTCTTTCAGCTTCTCTGCGAAGACGCTGGCCGTCTTGAGCGTCCCGAAACCCGTTTTCCTTTCCCTTGCGGCTGCTGTTGCTAAAGACATAACTAACCACCAATAGTAATATATGGTAGTTGTGGGGGTAAGTATTTATAAATGTTTATGATTGAAGATGGATGTTTGTGTTTTTGTTCAGAAAGCGCAGGTGCGTGTCTTTTCGATCCTAGGCCGTCGGTCTGCATATGCTGGTCATCAATGGCTTCCAACGCTAGATATATATGCGTTTCCCGGGTCCGGAAACTCTTCGGGTCGTCCAAAAGCCCGTCCCGCAACATAATTTAACCTATCTGCAGATTATCCGCCATGGAGCGCTATTGGAGGATGACGGGCGGGGAGGCTGCCAGGGCGCTCGGCGTAAGGAACGGAGGCCTCGCATCCAAAGAAGCCAGGGAGAGGCTGGCCAAGTATGGGCCAAACGAGATAGAGAAGGCGGACAAGAAGACCCCGCTCAGGATCCTGATCTCCCAGTTCCAGAATCCGCTTATATATATACTGATAGGCGCGACGCTCATAGCCGCAACGCTCGGCGAAGGCACGAACGCGTTCATAATACTGGCGATCCTGCTCGTGAACGCCATACTGGGCTTCATCCAGGAATACCGCTCCGAGAAAGCGCTCGAGGAGCTCCGCAGATACGTATCCATGACCGCCCGAGCCATACGCGACGACCACCCGGTAGAGATCAGCGTGCAGGAGCTTGTGCCCGGAGATGTGATCCTGCTATCGATCGGCGATATCGTGCCGGCGGATGCGCGCATCATCGAAGCGCACGACCTCCAGACAAACGAATCCGTCCTTACAGGCGAATCCAGCCCGGTGGAGAAGGATCCAAAGCCGATCCTGATAGACGAACCCGCTCCGCACGAGCTGTGCAATATGCTTTTCATGGGGACCGTGGTTTCATCAGGCGCAGGGAAGGCGATCGTGACCGCGACCGGGAAGGAGACGCAGCTGGGCAAAAGCGCCAAGGGCCTGGGCGCGGTCGAGCCGGCCACGGATTTCGAAAAAAGCATAAGGGATTTCGGCTCTATGCTCGTCAAAGTCGTCATAATAATGTCAGTCTTCGTGTTCGTGATCAACGGCGTCCTGGGGCACGGGCTCCTTGACTCCTTCTTATTCGCTCTGGCGATCGCTGTCGGCATAACGCCTGAGCTCCTTCCGGTGATAATAACGATCGGGCTTTCGCACGGCGCCCTGGATCTGGCTAAAAGGCACGTTGTGGTGAAAAGGCTCGAGGCCATCGAGGACCTTGGAAATATAGATATATTATGCGCAGACAAGACCGGGACCCTGACCGAGAACGAGGTCGCGCTCATCCGCTATCTGGATGCTGAGGGGAAGGAGAACGAAGACCTTCTGTTATATTCCCTGCTCTGCAACTCGGCCGTGGTCCAGCACGGGAAGGTGCGCGGAGGCACGATAGACTCTGCGATATGGACCTATGCCATTCCGAGATATGGCATAACCAAAGCGCAGGGATATGAGAAGCTGGATGAGATCCCTTTCGACTATGAACGCAAGAAGATGTCCGTGGTTGTGGAACAGGGGGGCGGGCGCCTGCTCATATCAAAGGGCGCTCCTGAGGCCATGCTTCCGGTATGCTCGAGCGTTCTTTTGGACGGAAAGGAGATCCCGATGGGGGAGATGGGCAGGAAGCTTTCGCAGATGGCAGAGGGCTTTGGGAGCGAGGGATACCGGACGATAGTGGTCGCATACAAAAAGGCCAGGAAAAAAGAGGACTATTCGAAGGACGATGAGAAGGACATGGTCTTCATGGGATTCCTCATCCTGATGGATCCGCCGAAAAAGGACACGCAACCGGCGCTCGAGCGGTTCAAGAAGCTCGGCGTCGAGGTGTATATCCTCACAGGCGACAGCCCGTTCGTCACAAAGACAGTGTGCTCGCAGGTCGGGTTGGAGGACAAGGCCGGCTCGATCCTGCAGGGCGCGGACATCAACGCCATGGATGATGATCAGCTCGCCCTGGCAGTCGCAAAACACAACATCTTCGCCCGCCTCACGCCTGCTGACAAGCTTCGGATCGTGGAAGCGCTGAGGCGAAACGGCCATATCGTCGGCGTCATAGGAGACGGGGTGAACGACGCGTCGTCGCTCAAGGCCGCGGATGTCGGGATATCTGTGAGCAACGGGGCGGATATCGCCAAGGATGCCGCGGATGTCGTGCTCATGCGCAAGAACCTGAATGTGGTGGCGAATGGCATCGCAGACGGAAGGAAGACGTTCGGCAACATCATCAAGTACATACACAGCACGATCAGCGCGAATTTCGGCAACATGTTCACACTGACCATCGCGTCATTTTTCCTGCCGTTCATACCACTCTTGCCGTCGCAGATACTGCTGAACAACTTCCTTTCAGATGTGCCGATGCTTTCTGTGTCCACAGACAATGTGGACCGGGAGGACCTGAGGAAGCCCAAGCGCTGGAACATAAGCCAGATAACCAGGTTCATGGTGTTTTTCGGCCTGATAAGCTCGGTGTTCGATCTTTTGACTATGGGCTTCGTGTTTTTCGTGCTGGGCTTCGATGCCGCTCTTTTCAGGACGGTCTGGTTCCTCGAATCCGTGCTCTCGGAGATATTCGTCGTGTTCTCGATCCGAACGTCAAAGCCTTTCTTCCATTCGATGCCGAGCGTTCTGCTTGTTGCCACATCGATTGCCGTCACGGCAGCCTCCATAGGCATCATCTATTCGCCCCTCGCCCCGTGGTTCGAATTCGCTCCGCTGAGCGTTTATGTGGTCGCCATCGTGCTCGGCATAGTCTTTGCGTACGTGATCGTGGTCGAGCTGGCGAAAGCGCTTTTCATCTGGAGCGAAAACCGCAGGAATGGAAGCCCCAAAAACCATAATCAGTAGGAATCTGATACCTACTCCGCACCCATCGGCAAACTTTTTCAGTCCGGTAATTCGAAGGTTGCTCGCTGAATTCGGCTCCGCTACTATCGCTCGCAAAGCCGGGCGGGGCGTTCGCGGATGGATATTGAGTTCATACCGCGATATCGAATGTTTTATAAAAGTAAGTCCGTAGTAGTCTATCTCTTTGCCTTGGTAGTGTAGTGGTCCAGCATACGAGACTGTCATTCCGCCTTGCGGCTTAGAACAAGCGGTACAGCGGAACAGTGCTCTCGCGACCCGGGTTCGAATCCCGGCCAAGGCGTTTTTTCCCACTAGCTCGCACTTCGTGCTCGCAGTGGACGAACCTCAAGGGAAAAAACGACTGTTTTGAACGGAACGCCGTTCAAAAACAAGGCGTTTCTGTCCATTGGTCTGTCGCGAACTGAGGTTCGCGAGCATGCTCATGGTCGAATCTTCGACCATGACAACGCCGTGCAAGCAAAGGCGATTTTCCCTTTGTTTACCTTTTCTAGCCTTAGCCATATCTTAAGGAAAATCGCCTGCAGTGACCCGCAGGTCACTCAAAGGCGTTTTTGCTCGACAGCACGTTTATCGAATCATTATAGTGTCTGAATGCCTAGAGCAGGATCGTTCTGCCTGCTCACCAAACAATCGCTCTTTTTTATAGATAGACAGTCAATATTGTATATTATGGCAAACGAACTTATGAATCTGGCAGACCTTGTTTTCAAGGCAACCACAATTAACCAGCAGCAGGTTGAAATTGATGCATTAAGACATAGCCACGGCATCCAGGAGCAGACGCTTAGGGTACTTCTTGCGAGTTCTGAGCAAACATTGGCTGTGATCCGACTGACAAGAGTGATGGCTATCCTTACTGGAGTGATGATTATCCTAGGCTTGGCTCAGATAATGATTATGCTTCTGAAACCCTGAGGCTTGTAAAATGGGGAAGAATTGATTCTGTTTCATCGTTTCGCCTTCAATGCCTCTTCAATCTTATCCACACAACCTTTGACATCTTTCTTAATATCCGATTCCCAAAATCTCAGAACTTGCCAGCCCATTTCGCGAATCCGTTCGTCCTGTTGCTTATCCATCTCGATTCTTTTTATCTGCCATTTGTTGAATGTCTTGTGTTTCAGAGGATTGCCATGCCAATAGTCCCCATCACATTCGACTACTAATTTGTGTTTCGGGAATGCGATATCAACTGCACGAACTAGTCTGTTGTTCTTGCCCATAATGAGCAAGTGGGGTGTGAAAGGTATTCCCCTGTGCGTCAATTCATTTTGGATAGGCACTTCAGTTGTCTTTGCATCTTTAAAAGGGAATTTTTGTTTCAGTCTTTGATTCCTCAATCTCTCTCTTACTTCGGGTGTCTGTGATTCAATCTTTTTCGATTCACTTATTCTTCTGCGGGTTTCATCACTGATATGCGACTTAGCCTCTTTTATCTTTTGAATCGATTCAGGGCTATGGTGCTTTCCTTTATTCCATGCTGGCTTGCCCTTTTTCGCTTCGCTTACTCTCTTTATGGTTTCTGGGGTGTGATGTCTTCCTAACATCCACGGTATCTGTCCTTTTTTCGATTTGCTGATTTTCATACGAGTCTCAGTCGAATGACGTCTGCCCTTCATCGGTGTGGGTTTCCCCCTTCTGCTGGTATGGAAGCATTCTGGAGAACAACAATTCGCTCCTCTATTCCTAACTCGATACGGCTGGACGTAGAAAATCTTTCCACAGACAACACATCTTCTTTCGATGAGTTTTTTTACGATATCTCTTAGATGAATGCCATTATCTTTCAGAATTTTGACAATCCTTTTGTAATCACATCCAAACTCCTTTGCTATACGGACAGATGAAAGTCTTTCCTCTACATACATGTGAATGATTTTTTTCGGTTCAAGGTCTTTCTTGTAATGCATCCTTTGCTTTCTATGATAGCACACCCCTGAACAATATTTTCCCCCGCTTTCCTTGAGTCTACTCATTGACTTTTCGTAAAAAATCTTCCCACAGACAACGCAGGTTCTTTCAATCATAATTCATTCTCTTCATTGTGTTTTACTCTTTGACAATATCCCTGATGCCTTGCTCCTGCTTGCACAAAAACACTATCCATCTATGTCAACACGCTTATAAAAATGAGAATACCGCGCTCCATCGGCTGGCAATAAGAATATTCCCGCTCATCGTTCTTTGTTGGAGAGTTAATACAATGGAACACAAACGCAAGAAGATCAAGACGGATAAGTATTCATTGTTAAAAGCTCTATTGGGTATGAAGAAGAGACCACTCACAAAAGTAACAAAGCAAAGTATCCTAGTTTCATACCCATTAAAGATTCGGCTTGGCTGGGATCGATTTGGTGAGAACCAGAAGATTCGATATTGGATTGGCGTCAATAAAAAAACATTTGATTTAGAGAAACTGCTCGAACTGGAAAAGGAAATGAGGGGTGTTCCCAAGGACCAGGTCGTATTTCTCGGGACGGCAAACATCGCAAACAGGTGGTGCGATCAACAAATATTGTTTGATTGTGAGGGGGAGCTAAACTTCTTCTCCGCCTATCTTACGGATAGGCTGACATATTCAAATGAGCTTGTATCTATGAAAAATGATTTCATTTCCAACAAAAAATCCATACTAGAAATCGGTGATGAGATCACCTTACCGGATATTGATCTTCTTCTAAATGAGGAATATAGAACCCCAGTAGCTTCTGAAGATAAGAAAGAACGATCGAAAAGGATAGCACGGCTAAAGAAAATAAAGAGCGCCATTGAAAGAGGTACTGAATCCCAGTATCTCTTCTCAGAAAAATATCCCTTAATACGTTGGAACTTTCCTTGGAAAGAGTATGTGATTATTTGTGCCCCTGATGGGATTAGGGGGGATTTTGTTTATGAATACAAATCGACCAAAAACCACAACTCCTTCGGATTTGCGAAATTGAAGTCGGATATACAAGCTGATTTGTACGGTTTTTTCTTTCAAAGAAAAAGAAAGAGAGTTCAGATCCGTATTGAAGATAAAAAAAGAGTCGAGACATTTGATGGGGAGGTAAATGTGGAAAATGCGTTAAACACATTACAACGGTTTTATGATTTAGATCATAAGAAAAGAGGGATCGTTCATCCTAGAAGTGCAGGATCATGCAAGTTCTGTTCCTATAAGGAAAAATGCGAGATATACAAAAAATTACCCTCAACGACCGTCAAGCCCGTTGAAGTTCCAGGGGTTCAAACGACTATCCCAGAGTATAACTCTACAAGGAAGGCCAAAACGGATAAACCAAAGACAGGAATAAAATCACATTAAGTGCCCTTAGATATCCGGTTCGTTCTTCTCAGGCATGTCAATGTCCGCACAGACCACCGTCAGCCGGGTTCATGTCTCAGGAAAATTCGCCTGCTGCGAACGGAGCGCCGTTCGCACAAAGACGATTTTCCCTTTGAGAGGCAATTCGCCGGTTTTTTCTATAAAAGCTACTTATTGTTTAAGGTCGCTAAACTTTGCCCAAATCAGATTAGAGCATCAAGGTATATTTTAGTCCGGCATCTCTCCAAGTCTTTCTATATCCGCCTCAACATTTCTTACAGGTCATGTTTATGATTTGGTATTCTGAAGATTGACCTAACTCGTTTTGTGGGGCAAGTTCCCAGATTTCAATTTTAGCACACTCTTTACTTGTTATTACGTCATTCTCATCTATGGTAGTTTTGTGAAGTGTATAAGGAAAATATATATTGCAATAGAAGTGTTTAGTATTCTGTCCGACTTCACTCCCGTGATGACAAAATAATTGTGTTAGGTTATCGCTATTCCACCCATTCTTTATAGTTGGAAGTTTATTTGGTATTATACCCTTTGGATTTGATTCATCATAATTCATACTAACCGTAGTTCCTTCGATTAGATCACTGCAATTTAATGTTGTGGTGGATTGATTTGCTATTTGACTGGATTCGAGGCCAGCAGGTTGTTGTAATTCTTTCTGAGTGCAACCGAGGGTAAATATTCCCAACACGAGCAATACGATCATTTTCCATTTCATGATTTCGCCGGATTTTATTATTAATGCTCGATTAATAAACTTACGGAAATGGGAGGGGTTCTCATTAAATCACGGCATCAGTGGGTATGTTTTCAAATCATGCCAGCGCTTGTAGAATTTCTGCCTTGGACTGGATCTGTGGCGCATTCCCTTGCTTGAAGCACCAGCAAGCAAGAGCCAGAGGCACGGCAATAGCATAATGACCGTATTGATCAGTTCGCTTGTCGATTCGTATTAGGCGGAGCTCCGGTTAAATGATTGATCGGAAGCCGTAGGTTTAAAAGTTGTATTATCAACTATATGGTTGAGAAATCAACAGTTGATAACCATGCTCTCGGAAATCGAGTTGGCGATGCTTTCTGCGTTCTTCCCGGAGGGGGAAGAGAGGACGACGAAAGAGATCGAAAACCGCTCAGGCTATTCCCACGAGCGGGTCCATTCTACGCTCAACGCCCTGGAAAAAAAGGGCCTGCTTTCAAAAAAGAGGTTCGGAAGGACGCTCGTCTATTCAATCGCCAGATTCAACGAAAAAATATTCCTTGCGTTCGCTTTTTTTTCCATAGATAAGAAAGAACGGTTTGTCAAAGAACAGCCTTCAGTAAGCAAAGCGCTGGAGGAGCTGATAGATAAGTCAAAACCAGACCTGGCCGTATTGTTCGGAAGCTATGCGAGGGGCGATGCGAAAGAAAGAAGCGACATCGATATCCTGTGCGTCAATGGGACCGAGGTTGAAAAGACCGCTCTTTCGCTCCGGCACAGGTATAATCTGAAGATTGCGCCACTCATCGTGAAAAAACAGGATTTCAAAAACATAAGATCAGAGAATCCCGTGTTTTGGAACGAGCTGCTAAAATCCGGCGTCATCCTGAAAGGACATGAGCTGTTTTTCGAGCTCATTTATAAAAAGTGCTAGATGCCCCTTAATCAGAGAGCCAGTCCCGTCCTAGGGCCCTGCGCAACTGCCTATCGACATCAGCGGATTCTCTTATCGCGACATCGTAGAGGCCGAACAGCTGCGTCAGCTTTTCCAGCCGGTTCTGCTCTTTGGGGACGAACAGCACTCCTTTGCCTGAGCCGAGCATCTCCATCGCATCGAGCATGTCGTTCGAGAGCACCGCAGATCGCTTGGCGTCGAACCGCTTGCCCGCGCTATTTAGAACCTGCGAGACAGCGCTCAGCTTTGTCATGACAAGGGTCGTTGTCGCTCCGGTCAGAAACGCCGATCATCATGCTGAATCCTTCGAACTTCCCGTTGCCTTTCTCCTCGCTCCCCACAACGTGCTCGAAACCAAATCGTTTCGCGATCCACTGCGCGCTGTCTTTGGAGGAGCGCGTCGCCAGGACAGGGATCAGGCCTTTCTTGGAGAGCTCTAATATAGCATCGATGAGTTCGGTCCGAAAACCGCCCTGCTTCTCGGACTGCTCCATCAAAGCGCTCCAGTCCCCCCTTTTGAATCCGTGCGAGTAGAGTTCGGAGAAGACCATCTGGTGCACTGCATCGACTTTCGTCTTTCCGCGGATGACGCTGGTCAAAAAGCCGTCGAAAATCCTTTTGGCTTCCTTCTTTCCGCAAAGCGCCTCAAGCGCGATCTTTGGCGAATCCTCTTTGGTTATCGTCCGGTCCACATCCACTATCAGCGTCTCGACTTTGGGCTGCGCCTTGAACGGCGCTGACGCCTTTCGGCCGGCGAACTTCACGCTGGTGAGGGCCGTGGCTGCAAGTAGATGGTTTATTGTTTTGGTCATAAAGGATGGTTGATTGGTGTAACAGCTTATAAAGGGATGCGTCATCTGATCTGGAGAAAGATAGTCTTCTGGCCGATCCCGCTTCCGGCGCATGCGCTGACCGATGATTCTGTGATCTCGAAAAATACCGTCATTTTCTTTGCCTGGGCCATCAGCTTGAGCGAAACGGGTATATCAGCTCCGGCAGATTCCTGCAGGATCAGGATGCGGTTTTGGCACAGCTCTCCGATCTTCTTGCCCTTGAGGGATACCTCTCCGCTCTGGTCCACCACTGCGCCGGGGATGAACGAGCGCAGAGCTTCAAGGAGCTTTGGGGAGATCAGGCTCTCAGGGGCAGGCTTGAGGGATTGGGGGATGGATTTCCTGGCTCCGGCCTGCGGAATGGGGGGAGGTCTCTGCTTCTGACCTTCTGTCATATTTTTTTGATGGGTGGAAAGCCATTAGAAAGGATCGCCGAACGCTTGCGTGGATAGCATTAAAAGCACTTTTGTTCATAGTGTGTAACAAGGGGAGAATATGGGCGATATGATCGACAGGCTTTCCGGCAATAAGGATTCGAGCACTGCCAAATCCTACTTCATAGGGCTTGAGAGGGGAAGGATCTGGGCAGAGGATGCGGATTATTTCGAACTGAGGGAGTGGAGCGAGATGACCGCAGAGCAGTTCGACGACCTGACCCTTCCCGAAGGCGAAACAGACCAGTTTATGATATTGAACAGCAGCACCTCCCTCGAGTGG
>Ga0315268_10005025_pt1 | contig 14265 bp, 15 predicted proteins | sample C1_top_MG_FD_204535 | JGI IMG/M metagenome (GOLD analysis project Ga0315268, IMG submission 204535) | Sediment microbial communities from Yellowstone Lake, YNP, Wyoming, USA - C1_top | ecosystem: Environmental > Aquatic > Freshwater > Lake > Sediment | place: USA: Wyoming | collected 2017-08-01
TTGGCCAGTGTGTTAGCCCTGTGGAGCATCATTGCTCGCGTGACGTCCGTGGGCAAGGCCGGACCGACGCCTGCGGCGTGACTTCGAACTAGATTGAGCTGCAGATCTTCCAGATCGCTTGCAGGGACCGTTATGTTACTCAGAGCGCCGAAGCCCGTATTGATGCCGTAGATCACTTTGGACTTTGCGAGCTCTTCGAGTACGTTCCGGCATCTGAGGACCTTTTCCCTAGCGTCATCTCCGAGCACGACACGCTCGTAGCGTCGTGCGACATGCACAATATCATCAATTCTTAGGGAGGTTCCATCCAAGACGATGGTCATTCGGGAATCATTTCACGAGTATGCCGCAGAATATGGTCTAAAGGTATCGGTCTTTCACGTGGTTGCGCCACATAGGAGTTGTCTCAAAGGAACCTTCTCTTCAAGGCGTCACGCTCAGCCTGCATAATCAGTTCGAACAACCTGTCTGAAATCCGCCTTTCCTTGCGCAATATCTTCTTGGCGTCCCCCGGTCCCAGTCTACGTCCCGCCTGCACCACAATGGCTGCCCTTCCGTACTTGCGTACGACTTCTGCGGATTCTGAGAGTTGATCGAGCATCCGTTTGTCGGCCTTAGCAACCACTCTGCCTTTCCTCTGCATAATCATCTCCACATCACTGAGATCACAGGAAAGGGCACCAACTGATTTGGATCCACATTTCGGGCAAGTAACAGAGCTCCCCAAATCGCTGATGCGTACGATCGCGCTATAGTTCCAACATGACGCGCACACTAGCGTCCTAGATTCGCTCAGTATCCTCGCGCGAGCGGAATCGATCAGGATACGCTTCATTTTGTCTGAAGGGATCAGGTCAGTTTTCATGCTGATGCGTTCTATTCCCAGTTTTGCCACGGGGCTGAGTTCCTGCAATCCGCTGTGCACGGTTAGCCTGACTCGTGCGTCGCGTATGTCAAGGAGTACGCGTTTGGTGTTGGGAAGATCCAGGTCCTTTCTCAACGTCTCATTGAGTGTCTCTTCAGAGATCACTGTACCTTCGAAAGTCTTCATCAAGCGTCCAAGTCGTACGCTACTAAGATCTGCCCACCTAGATATCGCTCCAAATCGCTTCGCGACATGAACCATCCGCCGCTTGAACATGCCCGTCTTGACGGAAGCCTTCCTAGCCAAGTCCTCAAGGTCCATGTCCCCGAGTCTACGCAACACGAGTGCAATTCGAGTCGCATCTGCAACCCCAGCAGATTGGATGACAATCCTGTACGCGTCTTGCTGAACCCCAACTGTGGATCCGGCTTCTTCAGACAGAATGTATCCGACAAGCCTGGCAAGCGTGCGGTTAACAAGCAGTCCGAAGTGGCAGCAGATCACCACGTACTCGTCCCAGCCCTCCAGTGTGACAAGCCGGTCTGTCGGAACATCGACTTTCAGTTCTGCGTGGTCAATTGTCTCTGAGAGGGCCAAGTGCATCGTTTCTGCGTCGCATGGATACTCGTGTGACAGTTCGGTAGCTATCGTCCCTCTGCTCTTGCCGTTCCGTAATGCTTCAACGACACGTCTGCGAATTGCCCCGACCTCGCTTCCTACTTCGTAGGGTACTGGGATCTCTTCTCCGATCCAGCTAGGTATGGCACCCGTTGGGTCAGTTATTGCCCGCACATAGATCGTTTCGCCTCTGACACTCTCCATCACCCATGGGCTTCCGCGTACAATGAATTTCGTTCCCGGTGTGCCATATTCTGCAACAAATGCCTCATCGAGCACTCCAACCGGCGAGTTGCCGGCTTTGTCGACGATCAGGTACTGCTTTTCATCCGGAATCATGGAAAGTTTCCCGAAATAGTATGTGTATATGTCCTTCAGTCTACGCGGCCTGAGCAGGATCTGGTCCTGAGGGGAGAACCAGCAAAGTCTAGGAAAGCGCGAATGCATGTACTCTGCTATGCGTATCAGGTCTGCTTCGCTGAGGCTCTTGTATGGACCAGCATTCCTGAAGATGTCAAGCATCTCACGGATATACCAGCGGCTCTTCTGCGTCAACAAGCCAACAATCTGATGCGTTAGCACATCAAGAGGCTTCTCGGGCACCTCCACTGGTTCGAGTTCCTCTTGCATTGCTCGACGCGCTATCACAAGTGCCTCGAGTGCATCATCCGAATCCATCGCAATGATCACACCTTCTGCGACGCCTCCTATGCTGTGTCCGCTCCTTCCCACGCGCTGGATCAGCCGAGTCACCTGTCGCGGGCTCATGTACTGTATCACGAAATCGATTCTTCCGACATCTATTCCGAGTTCAAGCGATGATGTTGCAACTAGTCCTCTCAGTTCACCGCTCTTGAGCCCTTGCTCAGCGGACACGCGTGAAGGTTTGGCCAAGGATCCATGGTGGATCGAGATGGGAAAGTCCATGTCCCAGACTTTGAAACGACTGGCAAGCACCTCCGCGACCGCGCGGGTATTTGTGAACAGGATGACCGACCTGTGCTTCTCGATCAGGTCTCGCATCAGCCTCAGACGTGCAGCAACTTCAGGATGAGTATAGAGTCTTGTCGCGAGACGGGAACTTTCCGCGTCAAACTGAGGCAGCTTGACCCTCACGTCCATCCTGCGCCCGACTGGAACGCGCACAATAGCAACAGGTCGGTCGGCGCCCGCTAGGAATTCAGCAACTCTCTCTGGAGTGCCTATTGTCGCTGAAAGACCGATTACTTGAAAGTCTCTGCCTGTTATCCATCGCAACCTTTCCAACGCGAGTGAGAGTTGGCTTCCCCGTTTGTCCTCTGCGAGTTCATGGACCTCGTCCACTATTACATACGCGACCTTCCGGAGATTTCTCCGCATGATTCTTCCCGGCATGATCGCCTGCAGCGTCTCAGGGGTCAGAATCAGCATATCCGGCGGGTTGCGTGACTGCATTCCGCGTTCCTTCGTTTCTGTGTCTCCGTGCCTGACAGCGACCCTGACATCTATCCGGTGACACCACCACTCGAGCCTCTGGAGCATGTCTCGGTTCAGCGCACGCAAGGGAGAAATGTACAGAATCGCGATACCCGGCTCATCGGTCTTAGAGGTCATGAACCGACTGAGGACAGGAAGAACTGCTGCCTCCGTTTTCCCAGAGGCGGTGGGTGAGATCAACAGCACATTGTTCCCGTCAAGGATCTTCGGGATAGCCTGTGCCTGAGGCTCCGTAGGCTCGGTGAAGCCGCGTTCGCGCACTGCCTCAAGGACCGGCGTAGCGAGCAAGGAAAAGACACTCTCGCTTTCTGCAGTGCTCATGTGCTTGCGACCTCGGCTGCAAGGGAACGATGCTGGATAAAAGTGCGAAGTGTACCTACACGCAACTCCGGAGTGGTTGTCGACAGCGTTTCACCATGTCAAATGTTTAAGAGAGATAGCCTTCATGAAGCGCCGGCCGGTCGTGTGATGGGATATGCCTCTGCGACAGCCGATAGTGGCCGTTCTGGGTCATGTGGATCATGGCAAGACTACCCTCCTTGACAAGATCAGGGGCACCTCAGTCGCAGCGCGGGAGCCAGGCCAAATAACTCAGTGGATAGGGGCAAGTCTGCTACCGTCCGCAGTCATCAAAGAAACCTGCGGAACCTTGCTGGATCAATTCAAGATCACGATACAAGTGCCCGGGCTCCTATTCATCGACACTCCAGGGCACGAGACCTTTTCCAATCTCAGGCGAAGAGGCGGTTCCGCAGCTGACATAGCTGTTCTCGTCATCGACATTTCGAAAGGCGTTGAGCCTCAAACGACCGAATCTTTGAACATACTGAAAAGCAGGAAAACGCCATTCGTAGTAGCGGCCAACAAGGTGGATCTCATAAAGGGATGGAAATCCACCACAGATGTCTCATTTGTGGCGTCCTACAAACAACAAGCGCCCGAGATACAAACTGAACTTGACAATCGAATATACACGATCATGGGCACTCTGTCAAGACTTGGCTTCAGGTCAGAGCGATTTGATAGGATCACAGATTTCACCAAGGACGTGGCGATCATTCCAACCTGCGCTCGCACAGGCGAGGGAATTCCAGAGTTGCTGGTGGTTCTGGCCGGACTGACCCAAGCCTACATGCATGACAAGCTTGAGACTCGGGCTGGGCCAGCACTTGGGACAGTGCTTGAGGTCAAGGAAGAACCAGGCCTAGGCATGACAATAAACGCTGTCATCTACGATGGTGTTCTAAAGGTCAACGACACGATAGTGCTCGGAGGAAGACAGGGCCCGATTACGACGAAAGTTCGTGCACTTCTTCTTCCCAAGCCTCTTGACGAGATTCGAGATCCTAGGGACAAGTTCGTGAGCGCGGAACGTGTGGCTGCTGCGTCAGGAGTGAAGATTGCTGCTCCGGATCTTGACGCCGCCTTAGCGGGATCTGCGATATATGCTGTCCCTCATGGCAAGAACGCGAAGGAATATGCGCGGATGATTGTCGAGGAGGTCGAGAAGCTCCGAGTGCAGACGGATCGAGACGGGGTCATCCTCAAGACTGACACTCTGGGTTCGCTCGAAGCGATAACGGCATCGCTCTCAAACTACGCGATCCCGCTTCGCCTGGCAGATGTCGGCGACGTCTCCAAGCGCGACATAGCTGAGGCTGAAGCTGTCTGGGTTGACGATAGACTGCATGCTGTGATCCTGGCTTTCAACGTGAGAGTCCTCCCGGATGCGCAGCAAGAGGCGACTGACGCCGGCATCCCGATCTTCAAGGCCGAGATAATCTACCACCTGCTTGAGGACTACCTCAAGTGGTTCGAGGACCAGCGAGCGGCAGGCGTGAAAGCAGAACTTGAAAGTCTAGTCAGGCCGGGATCCGTCAGAGTTCTTCCCGGATTTGTCTTCAGGAGAAGCAAGCCGGCAGTCGTCGGAGTTGAAGTTTTGGCTGGACGCATCCGCCCGAAATACCCGCTCATCGACGAAAACGGGCGAAGAGTCGGTGAAGTGATGCGACTTCAAGACAAAGGGAAGGATCTCCAGGAAGCAACAAAGGGGATGCAGGTTGCAGCATCAATTGACAAGGGAGTCGTCGGCAGGAACGTGGCTGAAGAGCAGAAGTTGGCTGTTGACGTTCCAGAGAAGCACGCCAAAATACTGCAGTCCAAGTTTGCGAACGAACTCAATCCTGAAGAGAGCGAACTGCTGAGCAACCTGACTCAGCTGAAACGCCGCCAGAACCCGATATGGGGATTCTAGGAACCAGAGGTCATGCTGCCCGCAAAGCTAATCTCATGAGTTTCTGGATGCGAAGCGTTGGAAGCTCGCCGGTCGGGCAGGATTGCACGTCGGCTGCTTCAAGTGAGCATTGAGTGCTTGGCGTTTCTCAGCCGCGTTCTTTCTTGCCGTAGTAGGTTGTCCACTTCAGCTTCCGTGGATCTCTCTTGTAGATGAGAACGCTCTTTCGGCACCTTGCAGAACAGAAATACAGTATGGTCCCGTCGTTCCTGATGTACATCATCCCTGTGGCCGGCGGGAACGGTTTGCCACAGAAGGAGCATTTGCTGGTCCTCGGCAACTTGTAGCACTACCTGATCTTCTTGGCTTCGCGTTCGGTCTCCCTCAGCGTCAACACGTCGCCGACCCTGATGGGGCCCTTGACATTGCGAGTGATGATTCGACCCTTGTCTTTTCCTTCAAGGAGTCTCACTCGCACCTGTATCACCTCGCCTGTGACGCCGGTTCTGCCTATTACCTGCGTCACTTCCGCAGGCGTGGATTCCTCTCTTGATCTGTCACGTGCTGAGGACATGTCTAGGTCTTGGCCCCGCTGCCAGACCTAAGGCGTTCAGCCGACGCTGTGATGTCCTTCAGTGCATTCGCGCCCTCTCCCGCCTCCACAACTGACACGGCGGCGCATCCGACATCGATACCGGCTGACTTGCCAAGGTCCACTTTGCTCGGAACGAAAATGTAGGGGATCTTCCGCTCTTCGCAGAGAATCGGTAGGTGAGCCACCACCTGAGGCGGCTCCACATCCTCAGCTATGAGCACAAGCTTTGCGATCCCACGTTCAATGGCTTTCGTGGATTCGTTTGTTCCTTTCCTTATCTTCCCGGAATCCTTCGCTACCTGTACTACCTGTAGCGCTTTGTCGATGATCTCCTTAGAGACCTCGAACTTGACGTAAGACGGTTTTGGCATTCGCTTCTCCTGCACATCTGCCAGCGGCTAGTCTATGCCGCCGGCATCCTTTAATCAATGTTTCTGTGAGAAAAATCGCCGCTTGCGATCGTCGCGGATTCAATTCGAGACAGAATGAGGATCAGGCAACAATCTTAAGCGATAGCATGGCCTATCTCCAGCCGTCGGATTTGGATTCTCGATGATTTCGGAGGCCGAGATCCTTCATATTGTCAGCGAGATCCATCAGTACGATGTAGTCTTGATCGAACTTAGGGACGGAACGGTTTTCGGAATCGCCAAGGGGAACGAATCGATGCCGGTATATTTCCGAACCATGAGGGCGGCTCGCACTCCCGACGAACGCCGCGGTCTCTTAGAGGCCGTTATTGGACCCAAAGATGAGGGACACGTTGATGCAGTGGCACTTGAGACCATGCTCAACGGACTGAGAGGAATGAAGACGCGTCATGTGTGGCTTGAAAGAAGAACCGAACCTCGCCAAGAGATGGCCTTTCTCAGTCTCAAGGAGCTCGGACTTTTTCTGCGGAAACATGAGGCGTAGTTCAAGATCTGAGCTTCACAAGCAGACCTAACAACCTTAATAAACGGCTCACTTTGCGTATCTACGAATTCGCTCCGGCTTGGTGCGCATCATGGCGAAGTTCAAGATGATTGTATCGGACCCGCAGACGAGAAAAGCGACTGTAGCGGAGCTTGAAGGATCAAAAGCTCAGGTTCTCGTTGGTCGGAGCATTGGAGAGGTCATAGATGGATCTCAAATTGGATTCTCCGGCAACAAGCTGAAGATCACAGGCGGTTGCGACAAAGACGGCATTCCAATGCGAGCAGATGTCCACGGCGGGGCCAAGAAATACGTCGTGCTCTCCGGAGGGGTTGGATTCCGGCCGAAGAGAGAGGGCGAGCGAAGAAGAAAACTCGTCCGAGGCCAGATGATAACCGAAGAGACATACCAAGTGAATACAGTGATATTCACGGGAGAAGAACCCGAAGCGAAGCCACCCCCAGCTAGGGAGCCGGAAATCAAGGTGGCTCCGAAGCCGGCGAGACCGCCGGAAGTTCAACCGAAGAAGGCGAAGCCCTCTAAGAAACCTCAGAAGAAGGTCAGGAAGAAGAAGTAGAGCAAGTGATGAGAATGGAAATCAAGGTCAACAACGAGTTCTACAACCCTCTTCTTAAGAGAAAGGAGATTACCCTTGAGATTGAGCACAAGGGCGAAGGGACACCACAACGTTTCGACATAAGGAAACGGATGGCTTCCAAGCTCAACGCAAAGATCGAGAATGTGTTTGTCATATCATTGGATACATCTACAGGCCTACAGAGAACTACGTGTGCATTGCAGGTTTATGACGACTCACGCGCGGCTTCGTCAGCCATTCCTGAGCATGTCGCAACGAGGAACCTTCCACCGGAAGAACGTGCCAAAGTCAAGGAAGCGAAATCCGCGAAGCCGGAGAAGGCTGCTAAGGCTCCTGAGAAGCGAGGGACCAAACCAAAAGAAAGCGAGGTTAAGGCCGCTCCAAAGACAGAGCAAGAACCGCAGGCGGAGCCCGAGAAACCCGTCAAGTAGCGGATGATCACTAATGAGTGAGCAGCCAACAGCAAAGAAGGAACGCGAGGCTAGAGCTGCAAAGCTCTATGAGCTTGACGCGGCAAAAGGGCAGATCAAACTGAGGAACAAGAAATGTCCAAGATGCGGGAACTTCATGGCCCATCACAAGAGCCCGGTGGACCGATGGACATGCGGATCCTGCAGCTTCACAGATTATGTCGAAAGGAAAGCCCCTGCCTAGTTGGTTCTAGTCATCCTCTCTAGGAAAGAGCATGCTCTCTTCTTCGCGGGATCGTCAACTTCGACCATGACCAAGCCCTCATTGGGCTGACCGTACATCACAAAGGACCCGAGTGGCGCTATTGCGATCGCGACGAGAGTCAGAAGATCTTCTTCTCCATCCACGATCATGACCGCGTCTCCGGATTCCACGGCCTCTTCGACTGCTGCCCACGCTTCTGATCCAATGGTTCCCGGGTCGTTCCGAACGCGGAATGTTCTTGCCGCGTAGGCATCGAATGGCTTTGTCCGTCTTCTCTTCTCTTTGTTATCGACAATGAAGACGTCTCTCCGTATCTTCGTTCTCAGGGCATTCCTGGCAACTGCATCTCCCACGAAAATGACGCGAAGTGGTTTCCGGGCTGAAATCAGTGTAGAGATCTCTTCGTAGATGTCTGTCCCCGATCCAGGGAATAGTCTTCCAAGCGGCGTTTTGAGAGAACGTCGAAGTTCCTCGGTCAAGACTAATTTGGCCAATGTGCGACCAGCACGCAAGGTGCCCTTGAGTCTACCGAACTCGAACAGCATATCGCCCGGGTGCCTTGATTCCCATTCTCTTAGCTATCTCTGATCGCCCTGGGTCGATGATGATTACCAGTCCGGTCCAGTCGTCACTAAGGTTCGTGGATTTGCAGTTAGGACAGACGGGACCATTGCTGACGTATCTGCAGTTCTTGCAGGCTTTCTCCGTCAAGCCTGTTTCTCCTCTTTGGCTCCCTTTGCGCGACGGACATCCTGCTCGATCCACTCCATCTTGCCCAGGTAGGGTTGGCGCATTGTGATTCCGATCTTGCCGCCCATCCCGCCTCGTGGAAAGCTCACGGCGATTATTCGTCCTCTCACGAAGTCGCCTTTCGCGATCTTTCTCTGGCTTTCCTTTCCGACCAGAACGCCATGTTTCTCATCATAGGAAATGTAGTCATCCATGATCTGCGAGACATGGAGGAGAGCATCTTCTGGTCCGATTCTTACGAACGCGCCGAAGTCCGTGACCTCGACGACTTCCCCCTCCACAACCTCATGCATTTCTGGAAAGAAACTGAGCAGTTTGAACGTGACCCGGTGGTAAGTCGAACCGTCTCCTGGCAGTATCTTGCCGGTCGGGTCCACGCTCACTTCGACGACAAAAATCGCGTATCCAAGCTGTTCGTCGACGATGTTCTCATACTTGAGCTTCACTTGGTCCCTAGCAGCCTTGTCTATGGGGTTGCCAAAGCTCTTTGGCGGGATCCTAACTATGTCTTCAACGGTCAAGATTCTGAACAATACTATCTCCGCTTCAGATTGTGTTGCTATTTCCTTTTCTACCAGTAGCTTGGCTCAATGCCATCGAGCTCCAACTTAGCCTTTTCTCTAAAAAAGATCACAGGCTTTCTGCGGTCTCTGATGGCTTCACGAAGATCAAGGTCTGCGGTCGCAACGATGACGCCCGGCTGTGCCGACGCTTCTACCAGCGCTTTGTCTGCATTCGCTTGTTCAGTTGAAGAAACCTGACGAATCTTATGCGCTGAGATCAACTCTAGTGCCACTCTCGCGTCCCGTCCCGCGGGGCCGGGTCTCCTAGCCAGTCCTTCCAGTTCGCCAACAACAATGTCGGGAATGCTGAATTGGATGTGTCTCTGGAGCAGGTTCTCTGTTTCTGCTATGATGTCCATGTGGAATTTCGCAGCTAGCATTAGGAAACTGGCATCAAAACACACTGTAACGGGCACATGCTATCCCTTTAGCGCGCCGAATCCGATGAGGCGCCAGCTATCTCCGATTCGTCTGCTCACGGCCACCTTGAACCCCGGCATAGGACACACCGGTTTCTTGAGGCCTATGTCAACTATATCGCCTCGTGCAGATGTTACGGTGCCTGAGGTGACGGCTGTTCCCACGTTCAGCACCAGGGGTTCGTTCGTCTTGATCTTGTCCACCGGGACAAGCTGCTCGGTTCCGACGGCTCTTTCGAAGAGCGTGACTTGGGCAGTTATCTTGTCAAGGACTGGTGGAAGTTCTCCAACCTTACCTACCACGCTTCCGACTAGGCCGTCCGACTTCGTTATGGACGGATCCAGGGCGGTTCCAACGCCCACGAGACCACCGCTTCGGGCCTCACCAACGGGTCCTTTTGAGACGCTTAGACTTGTCACTTTGGAGACGAGTGGGTCGTATCGAATCTTTCCTCCAGTCTCGACTGGCAACCCCGGCCTGATCTCTATTTCGTCGCCTACCCTAAACGTGCCTTGAATAATCGAACCTCCGAGAACTCCTCCGTGTAGGTCGTTGATCTCGGTTCCTGGTTTGTTGATGTCGAACGATCGTAGAACGTACATTCGCGGTGTCGCATTCGGATCTCTTTTCGGGGTCAGGATCCGCTTCTCCATTTCGTACAGGACTACGTCCGTGTTCGCGCCGTGTTGCGCGGACACAGGAATGACGGGCGAATCAGCAGCAATCGTGTTCTTGGTGAATGCCTTGATCTCCTCGTAGTTCTCCATCGCCTTCTCTCGGTCTACTATGTCGATCTTGTTCTGAATGAGCACGATCCGTTGTATGCCGACCATCTGCGCAGCCAAGAGGTGCTCCCGGTCCTGCGCTTGAGGAAACTTCACATTGCTCGCGGCCACGAACAGCGCGCCATCCATTAGTGCGGCACCCGAAAGCATAGTCACCATCAGACTATGATGTCCCGGACAGTCGACGAAGCTCACGCCGCGCTTGAACTTCGTTTCCGAACCGCAGTGGGGGCACTTCGGGCTGGTGGCGTAGTTGTGCGGGGGCTTGCACTTGGGGCATCGATAGATGAAGACATCCGCGTATCCGATTCTGATTGTGATGCCACGTCTGAGTTCCTCCGAGTGCCTCGAAGTCCAGACGCCGGTCAGTGACTGGACGAGAGTGCTTTTTCCATTGTCAACATGACCAAGGGTTCCGATGTTGACCTCCGGTTGCCAACTGATTGCCTCATCATCCTTCTCTCGGGATTCGATGTCTTCCGCACTCATCTTCTCTCGTCGTTCCGCGCTTTGCGCTCCAGAGTCGATGTCGAACATATAATGATGTCTGCATTCACGCGCGACTGCGGGGCAAGGCGGCTATGGGTTGGCAAGTTCACCCATGATCAATGTGCCAGTAATGGTTCCAGAGACAACGAAGATGAACCAGATGGCGAGCAGGATCCACACATGCCCGGGCACCTGCTCGGTTCTGAATAGGATGTTCACTAGAACGAACTGCACGAATCCGAATATGACTCCTACGAGATTCAGCGCGCTCAGCCCGAGTAGTCCTAGAGTTCTCGCCGTAACTTCTCCGGCTGCGGAGAAAACCATCAGATCAGAGATGAATGTGACAGGTCCTATAATCATCAGCACGATGAAGATAGGATTCGCAAGGTAGAACTGCGGCTTGAACAGGTCGAGAAGCCCGTACTTCACTTCCTTCGCCGCAAATATCCTCACCATGCTGAAGACCAAGAACACAGTATTGGCCAGGCCGGCCCAGAAGATCGTACCCAGAATTCTTGCGTCCAAGTGGATCGTGACTCCATCCGATCGTGAGAGTAGCGTCAATACTCTCAAAAAGTCTTCTCCACATTAGACGTGAGCTCGAAAAAGATGGCAGTGCCGTGCTGAGCTCTATACAGTCGTCCGTCTCCATGTTGTGCCCGATGGTGTGTCCTCGACGGATATGCCCATCGCGAGGAGCTGCTTCCTCATGTTGTCAGCCGTTGCCCAATCCCTCCTTGCGCGCGCTTGATCTCGTTCCTTGATCAAACGTGCAGCTTCTTCCGGAAGTTCTTCGCTCTTGGTCTCTCCTCCCAGTATCCCAAATACCCTGTCAAGGTCTGAGAAGAACCGCCGGGCAACGGACGCATCTCTTGCCGACATTTCGCCTTGATCGATAGCACGATTGACTGCTCGTGCGCCTCGATGAAGCGCAGCCAAGGCTCTCGGCGTGTTGAGATCGTCGTCCATTGCCTTCTCGAATGCTTTTCTTTCCTTGGTGAGAGCTTCTCGAAGTTGGGCGTTGCCACGCCGGCTTATGCCTTTAATGTCGCTGACACGACGATATGTTCCGCGAAGTGTCTTCACAGCTCTCTCGGCATCTGCAAGAGCGTCTTCAGTGAAGTTTAGTTGTGCTCGGTAGTGAGCGGACAGGAGCAAGTATCTTATTGCGATCCGGTCGTGTCCCTTAGACAACAGATCCCTGAGGGTGAAAAAGTTGCCCGATGACTTGGCCATCTTTCTGTCATTCACAAGTAACATTCCAAAGTGAAGCCAGAACTTCACGAACCGCTTCCCAGTTGCCGCTTCGGATTGGGCAATCTCGTTCTCGTGATGGGGGAAAATCAGGTCTTCTCCGCCCGTATGTATGTCGAACGGCACGCCTAGGTACTTCATCGACATCGCTGAGCACTCCAGATGCCATCCAGGTCGCCCCTTGCCAATGGCGGTCTCCCAGAAAACTTCGCCATCGTCTGGACGCCATCCTTTCCAAAGCACAAAGTCCCTTGCCTCATCTTTGCTGTATCTGTCTGAGTCGATGCGCGCTCCAACTTTGAGCTCGCCGATTCGAGCGCCGGAGAGTCTCCCGTATGTCTTGAATTTTGAGATGTCGAAGTAGACGGATCCCTCTGCCTCGTAGGCGAAGTCTCTGCGGATGAGTTTCCTTACCAGCGCGACCATTTCATCGATATGTTCCGTTGCTCGGGGGTAGTGTTCGGCACGTTCGATGTTAAGTGTTTCCAAGTCTGCGAGATATGCTTCCTCGTATTTCTTGGTGTACTCGCGCAGAGCGAGGCCTGCTTCCTTGGACTGGCGAATCGTTCTGTCATCTACGTCTGTGATGTTCGTTACTTGGATGACCTTGAATCCCTTGTATTTCAGATACCTTCTCAGCACATCTTGGAGTACGTAGGTCCTGAAGTTGCCGATATGTGCATAATCCCAAACAGTGGGGCCACACGCGTACATCCTGACGGTGTTCCTTTTCAGTGGAACAAACTTCTGCAGCTTCTTGGTATAGGTGTTCAACAGTCTTAGCGTCATATCGACACGCCTCGGAAGCTGGTGTTGGGCGACAACAAGAGACATGGGCTTGTTCTAAATTGTTTGAGGTGAGAGATCCCTAGGGCGAGAGTCTCTGCAAACGCAGTCACCCATTTCCCATGCCTCGCTTTGGGAACAGCCGAGCGTTGACATATTAAGCGTTTGTCGTGGGCACGCGACCCAGCGACGGCTTTGGATATCAGAGCTTGTAGCCGATCTTCCTCAAGAACTCCCTCCGGTCCTCGGCGTCCTTGGGTGCCTCTATGGCTCGGGGCTTGAGGCCGTCGATGACGCCGAGTATTCCCCTCCCTTGGTCGGTCTCTGCCACGATGACCTCAAGGGGGTTTGCCGTCGCCGCGTAGATCGAACATACTTCCGGGATGGCCTTGATCCTGTCGAGGATATTGATCGGGTACGCATTCTTCAGGAATAGGATGAACGAGTGCCCTGCGCCCAATTTCAACGCGACTCTTCCTGCAAGCGCGGTTAGTTCTTGATCGTTTCCGGAGACCCGCACTAGGCAAGGGCCACTGGATTCGCTGAATGCTATCCCGAATTTCGCATCGGGAACCGTGCATACGATTGCCTCGTGTAGGTCCTCGATCGTCTTTATGAAGTGGCTCTGACCGAGGACTACATTGGCACCATCCGGCACTGGTATTTGAACAACCTTTGTTTCCAATGCTTAGAGCCTCAGGTAGAGATGAGACATACGAGTATTAGGCTTGCACGCAAGACAGCCTTGTCAGATCCTAAGCTCCTTTTCAAGCGGGGTGAGGTTCTCAAAACCCCTCTTCGTGATGACGATCGTGTCCTCGATTCTAACGCCGCCTATTCCGGGTTCGTATAGGCCCGGCTCGACCGTAACCACATTGCCGCTTTGAAGCGTCTCATCGCTGAACAAGCTCAGCTGAGGTCTTTCACCGATTGTCAGGCCAACACCGTGTCCGAGGGAATGAATGAATCCCTCCCTTGCAGCGGTCTTGTCACCTCTCAGCAATGCTCTGAGGGTCTTGAATCGGCGTCGTTCGAAAAGGTCGCAAGCCGACTTCATGATCTGGCTGGCTTGAGCCCCTTGGCACATCGAATTCAGGGCTCTAGTCTGAACCTCTTGCACAGTATCAAACATCTTCTCTACTCTGGGAGAAGGTTTGCCGACGATGTAGGTCCTCGTCAGATCGAACCAGTATCCGTGTGTTCCGACTGGAAACAGGTCGAAGACGATTGGCACGCCAGT
>Ga0315268_10005026_pt1 | contig 14262 bp, 9 predicted proteins | sample C1_top_MG_FD_204535 | JGI IMG/M metagenome (GOLD analysis project Ga0315268, IMG submission 204535) | Sediment microbial communities from Yellowstone Lake, YNP, Wyoming, USA - C1_top | ecosystem: Environmental > Aquatic > Freshwater > Lake > Sediment | place: USA: Wyoming | collected 2017-08-01
CGACAAGCCCTTCATCAAGGTCAACCTGGCGGCCCTGCCGGAAACCCTGGTGGAGTCCGAGCTCTTCGGCCACGAACGGGGGGCCTTCACCGGGGCGCTGCATCGCAAGCAAGGACGCTTCGAGCTGGCCCAGGGGGGCACCGTCTTCCTGGACGAAATTGGCGACCTGAGCCCCAACGTGCAGCTGAAGATCCTCCGGGTCATCCAGGAGCGGGAATTCACCCGCCTGGGCGGGACCTCCACCCTCAAGGCCGACGTGCGCCTGCTGTCCGCCTCCCACCGGGACCTGGAGCAGGCCGTGGCCAAGGGCCTTTTCCGGGAAGACCTCTACTACCGCCTCAACGTCTTCCCCATCTACCTGCCCCCCTTAAGGGAGCGCATGGCCGACATCCCGGCGCTGGCCGAGCACTTCCTCAACAAGTACGCCCTGGAGCATCAAAAGCAGGTGAAACGGCTGTCCGCTCCGGCCCTGGATCTCCTGATGCAGTATCCCTGGCCCGGCAACGTCCGGGAGCTGGAAAACATTATCGAACGGGCCGTCCTGGTGTGCGACGAGGACACCATTCTGGGCGTACACCTGCCCCCCACCCTGCAGCTCATGGAGCCGGGGGCCGGCCGCCGGGGCCTGACCTCCCAGGTGGAACACCTGGAAAAGGAGCTCATCACCGAGGCGTTGCGCCAGACCCGGGGCAATCAGAGCCGGGCGGCCAATCTCCTGGACACCAGCCTCAGGATCCTGGGATACAAAATCAAGCAATACGGCATCCAGGCCCGGCGCTTCCGGGCCGCCTGAGTTTTATACCAAGTCAATCAAACCAGTGGCACAGGCGTCTCGCCTGTGCAAGCGCAGGCTGAAGCCTGCGCCTACAAATAATAACTTTTTGATCAGCCACTCAGTATTAGCCGGGGGAGCGGTCCCGGGCTCCCCCGGCTTCATGGTCCCACCTGCCTGCACCACCTTCCCCTATCATGCCGGGTTGCCTGCCAAGGGACGTTTTTACGTAATGACGGACCCTGGGTCCGCCCCTGGCTTGCATGATGGTAACCACCGGTACAATAGGCTTCAGATATGTCTAAAACCATGTTAAACAATACAATAATGTCATTATAATGGGCTTAATTAACATAAGTGTAAGGTCTATTACATTATGTTATTGATATTATTATACTTTTATTTGGCACAGTCCTTGCTTTCTAATACCCCTAGTTCAGGGATGATTCCCGGCGGCCGGCTTGGACTAACCGGATAACTCGCTAATAAACCTTAATAAATGATTATCGCCCGCCAAATCAAAATCTTTAACGACCCACTACTACCCCGCCTCCGCATGGTCCTTAGTTTCATTAATGTAGTTTTTGTTAGAGGTCAGGCTACACTTTTGTAAACCAGGCCCCCAGGGGCAGAGCTTCCCACGGGGTCACTGCCAACCAAGGAGGAACACCACATGTCATTGAGCAATCCCAATCGGTCTCCCGCCACCTTAACCAAAAACCGGGTCAAGCCTTCCCCGGGCTCCGGCATCTGTGTCACCTGCCTGGATGCCTGTCCCGGCCCCTGCGAGATCGGCCGTTCCGCCATCCGGGGCCGGGAGATGCTCTATCCCCAGCCCTTCGGCAACATCACCGCCGGGTCGGACAAAGACTACCCGGTGGATTTTTCCCATTTCAATGTCCACGGGACCTGCGTCGGCGCGGTGGGCTGCAAGGCCGACTCCGACGTGGCCATTTTCCCCAGTGTGGACGTGTCCGCCGAAATCGGGGTCAAGGACAAGGTCAAAGTGGCGTTCCCCGCCTTCACCGGGGCCCTGGGGTCCACCGAGATCGCCCGGGTGCACTGGGAATCCATGGCCATCGGCGCCGCCATCAGCGGCATCATCATCGTCTGCGGCGAAAACGTCTGCGGCATGGACCCCCACTCCGAGATCAAAGGCGGCAGAATCATCCGGTCTCCCGAGATGGAACGCCGCATCAAAATCTTCAAAAATTGGTACAACGGCAAGGGCGACATCATCGTCCAGGCCAATGTCGAGGACGGCCGCCTGGGGGTGCCGGAGTATGTCATCGAAAAACTGGGGGTCGAGTTCTTCGAGCTCAAGTGGGGCCAGGGCGCCAAGAACATCGGCGGGGAAGTCAAGCTCCACACCCTGGAACGGGCCCAGTTGCTGCGCAGCCGGGGCTACATCGTGCTGCCCGACCCCACCGACGCCGCCACCGAAGAGCGCTACCTGGCCAAGGGCATCAAGGAGTTCGAACGCCACTCCCGCCTGGGCATGGTGGATGAAGACGATTTCTACAAGACCATCGAGCACCTCAGGAGAGTGGGCGCCAAAAGGGTGTCCCTGAAGACCGGGGCCTACCGGCCGGTGGACCTGGCCCGGGCCGTCAAGTTCGCCTCCCAGGCCAAGATCGACCTCCTCACCGTGGACGGGGCCGGCGGCGGCACCGGCATGAGCCCCTGGCGCATGATGAACGAGTGGGGCCTGCCCACGGTCTACATCGAAGCCCTGTTGTATGAATACTGCAACCACCTGGCCCAGAAGGGCGAGTTTGTCCCGGACTGCGCCATCGCCGGCGGCTTGTCCCTGGAAGACCACGTCTTCAAAGCCCTGGCCCTGGGCGCCCCCTTCGTCAAGCTGGTATGCATGGGCCGCTCCATCATGACCGCGGCCATGGTGGGCACCAATGAAGGGCGGAAACTGGAAACCATGTGCCTCCGGGAAGAGCGCGACTGCAAAGAGGCTTACGTGGAGCATTTCGCCGAGGCCGCGGTCCTGCGCCGGGATTATCCCCTGAGCGAGTACGGCCGCATCCCCGCCGGGGCCATCGGCATGTACAGCTACCTCAGCCGCATGACCCAGGGGCTGCAGCAGTTCATGGCCGGAGCCCGCAAGTTCGCCCTGAAGTATGTGGACCGCAGCGACCTGATGGCCCTCACCCAGGAAGCGGCCAAGGTCTCCGGGATTCCCTACATCATGGACGCCGACGCCGCAGAGGTGGAGAAGATCCTGGGGTATCGACGCTAAAGGGTTGCCAGAGGGATTTTAGGGGAGGTCCGGGGATTTTTCGTCAGGGCGCCCCCGCCTTCCCCTAAAACTCCCTGCCATCCCTCCAAAATGGGGATCAAGGGGCAGGTCTGCCATTGCATCCCTGGTCTGGAAACGGATACTTCCGGGACATAACCTTATCCAGCCAGGGGCAAACCTCTGGGGAGGGGCCATGAAGCCCCACCTGCCCAAAGCCCCCAGCCTGCACCGCCTGCCTCCCACCGCTCAACCCACCCTCAGGCCCTGGAACCTGCCCTTCCGGCTCTAACCGCGCCAAACCGTTTTTTGCGGAAAGATGCCTGGCCGGTATTGTCTCCGTTAAGATTAATCATTAAACTATAAGGCAATTCATGGCGGAGGGAGGGAAGGCCGCGTCGCAGATATTATCCACATAATTGTAACTAATATCGACCCAAAATCTACAAAAGTGTAAACACTGTGGCGGTTAAGTTTTTGATTTTACTTAAGATTTAATTTGGTATATTCTTTGCTTGATGCTTTATAAATTTGAACCCAGGAGGACTAACGTGCACTGCCATACCTGCCAAACCGCGGAAGACGTTTTCAGGATCGTCAAGGACAAAGAGATCAGTTTCATCCAGATCTGGTTCTCAGACATTCTGGGAGTGTTGAAAAGCTTTTCCATTCGCCCCTCCGAGCTGGAAGAGGCTATGACCGAGGGCATGGGGTTCGACGGTTCCTCCATTGAGGGATTTGCCCGCATTGAAGAGTCCGACATGATCGCCAAGCCGGACCCCGCCACGTTCCAGATTCTCCCCTGGCGGCCCGAGGAACAGCCGGTGGCCCGGATGTTCTGCGACATCCTGCAGCCCGACGGGTCCCCCTATCCCGGCGACCCCCGTTATGCTCTAAAACGCATGCTGGCCAAGGCCGCGGAAAAAGGCTACACCCATTATCTGGGCCCGGAGCTGGAGTATTTCTATTTCAAAAACAATGCCGGCACGGAAATCCTGGACGAGGGCGGCTACTTTGACGCCCCGCCCCTGGACATGGGCAACGATCTCAGGCGCCACACCATCTTCGCCCTGGAGCGCATGGGGGTGCGCATCGAGTACAGCCACCACGAAGTGGCCGCCTCCCAGCACGAAATCGACATGCGCTACGACGAAGGCCTGGTCATGGCCGACAAAACCATGACCCTCAGGGCCACGGTGAAGGCCATCGCCATGCTGAACGGGGTCTATGCCACCTTCATGCCCAAGCCCATCTTCGGCATCAACGGCAGCGGCATGCATACCCACCAGTCTCTGTTCAAAGGCAAGAAAAACGCCTTCTACGATGCCAAAGACCAGTATCACCTGTCGGCTGAGGGCAAAAGCTATATCGCCGGGCTCCTGAAGCACGCCCGGGAAATCACCGGCATCTGCAGCCAGTGGGTCAACTCCTACAAGCGCCTGGTGCCGGGCTACGAGGCTCCGGTGTACATCTCCTGGGCCCGCCGCAACCGCTCCGCCCTGGTAAGGGTGCCTATGTACAAGCCGGGCAAGGAAGCGGCCACCCGCTGCGAGTACCGGGCCCCGGACCCGGCCTGCAACCCGTACCTGGCCTTTGCGGTGATGCTGGCCGCCGGCCTCAAGGGCATCGAGGGCAACTACCCCCTGCCGGAACCGGTGGAAGTGGACATTTACCATCTGTCCGCGTCGGAGCGGAACCGCCATGGCATCAAGGAGCTGCCCGGGAGCCTGCACGAGGCGGTCACGGAAGTCGAAAAAAGCGCCCTGGTGCGGGAAGCCCTGGGAGACCATATTTTCGACAAGTTCCTGGAAAACAAACAGATCGAATGGGACCGCTTCCGGATGCACGTCAGCTCCTACGAGATCGAGCGTTATCTCCCGATTCTCTAGCTGGTTATGGCAAGTCCATAACAGGTCTGTAAAAGTCGTCAGCCGCGGCAGGCAGGGCAGGGCCAACCCTGTCCTACCATGGCCGTACCTCGATGCGGCCTGGCGCTCTCCGTTACCATGGATGTCAAACTCTTGACCGCCAAGTTATAAGGAGAACTAGGGGGAGATGGAAAACCTTAATAGCGGCGACACCGCCTGGCTCCTGGCTTGCTGCGCCCTGGTGCTGATGATGACTCCGGGCCTGGCCTTCTTTTACGGAGGCATGGCGCGGCGGAAAAACGTCCTTTCCACCCTGACCTTGAGCTTCGCCTTCATGGCCCTGGTGGGGGTGCAGTGGGTGCTTTACGGCTACTCCCTGGCTTTCGGGCCGGACATCGGCGGCCTCATCGGCGGCCTCAACTTCCTGGGCCTCAACGGGGTGGGGCCGGCGCCCAATCCCGATTATGCCAAAACCATTCCCCACGCGCTGTTCGCCGCCTTCCAGATGATGTTCGCGGTGATCACCCCGGCCCTGATCACCGGCGCCTTCGTGGAGCGGGTCCGGTTCAAGTCCTTCCTGCTTTTCAGCCTCATCTGGGTCACCCTGGTTTATGACCCCCTGGCCCACTGGGTCTGGGGCAAGGGCGGCTGGCTCAATCAACTGGGGGTCCTGGATTTCGCCGGCGGCACCGTGGTGCACATTGCCGCGGGCTATTCCGCCCTGGCTTTCGCCCTGGTCATCGGCCCCCGTAAGGGGTTCGGCAAATTCCCCATGGAACCTCACAACATTCCCCTGACGGTCCTGGGCACCGGGCTTCTGTGGGTGGGCTGGTTCGGATTCAACGCCGGCAGCGCCCTGGCGGCCAACGGGGTGGCGGTGAACACCCTGTTGACCACCAACACCTCTGCGGCCACTGCAGCGTTGGTCTGGATGCTGCTGAGCTGGGTGGACGGCCGCCCCAGCACCTTGGGCATCGCCACCGGCGCGGTGGTGGGCCTGGCCGCGGTGACCCCGGCTTCGGGGTTCGTGTCTCCCATGGCCGCCATGGTCATCGGGGCCGTGGCCGCGCCCCTCTGCTATTACGCCATCCGGTTCCGCCAGAACCGCGCTCTCGACGAGTCCATGGACGTGTGGGCCTGCCACGGCATGGCCAGTACCTGGGGCATGATCGCCACCGGCCTGTTCGCCGCGGTGGAGATCAACGCCGCCGGGGCCAACGGCCTCTTTTACGGCAACCCCTCCCAGGTGGCCATCCAACTGCTGGCCGTGGCCGTCACCATCGCCTTCACCTTCGTGGTCACCTTTGTGGTGGCCAAGCTGTTGGATATGAGCATCGGACTGCGGGTGACCGGCATGGAAGAGGAAGTAGGCCTGGACATCAGCGGCCACGGGGAGCGCGCCTATTCTTAAGACTTTAGCATTTAATCAAGCTTTATCGGATGGACGGATTATTTCCCTTTTAAGAGGTTGGGGGGAAAAGGTTAAAAGGCGAAAAGGCGAAAAACGAAATCCAATTTTTAATCCCGTTTCCCCTTTTCTGCTTTTCCCTTTGTCGCCCAATTAGGATGTAGCCATGCTAAAAAAGATTGAAGCCATCATTCGGGAAGATAAGCTGAACGACGTCAAGGACGCCTTGCGCGCCATCGGCATCGTGGGCCTGAACGTCTTTGAGATCCGGGGCCACGGCCGCCAGGGAGGCATCACCCTGGCCGGCCGCTCGGGCACCTACCAGGTGGACATGCTGCCCAAGATTCAGGTCAACATCATCCTGAGCGAACACAACCTGGAGGACACCATCGAGGTCATCCTCCAGTCGGCCTCCACGGGAGAGAGCGGTGACGGCCTGATCTTTGTCTACCCGGTGGAAGAAGTGATCCGCATCCGCACCCGGGAGCGGGGCCACGAAGCCGTGATGTACCCCGGAGACATCGATGAGCGCAAGGGTCTGAGTAAATCCTTGAGTCAATCATAAGTAAAAGCTATATATTGAAAAATAAGCCTCCATGGTTGCACGGCAGGGGACGGAATGACATAATCTAAACAGTTTGGAATAAATTTCGACCAGAGGCGGCCAGGGGTTTTCCCTGGCTTAAATTTCCCCGGGCCGGCGCTTGCCGGCTTTTTGAGGCGCATAGTCCATGTCTAGGGAAGTGGTTATTTATGCCTGTCAGCAGGCGGTGCCGGCCCCGGAGGTCCTGCGGGCCGGTTTCGGCCCCAGCGGCATCAAGGTGCAGGTGATTGCCGAGCCCTGCAGCAGCAAAGTGGAGGCCTTCCAGCTGCTCCGGACCCTGGCCGCCAAGGTGGACCTGGTTTGGGTCATGGGCTGCCCCGAGGATCTCTGCCGCTACGACGAAGGCAGCCAGCGCCTGGGAAGCCGGGTGGCCTATACCCGCCGCTACCTGGAGGAGATCGGCCTGGAGCCGGACCGGCTGGGCCGCTCCCTGGTAACCCCCGGCGACGAGGCCGCCCTTAAGGCCGCGGTGGCCGAAATCAAGGCCCGGCTGGAGACCCTGGGGCCCAGCCCTTTGAAAAGCCAGGGCGAAAAGACCAAAAGGGCAAAGGCTAAATGAACCAGGGGAAAAGGTTAAAAGGCGACAGGGAAACTGCAGAAATCATCCCCCCATTTCTTCGCCTTTTCCCCTTTTCACCCCAAGGCTTTTACCGTGAAAGTCCGGGTGTAGGGGCGGGTTTAAAACCCGCCCCTACAGAGGCTTTCATTGTTGGGGGTGGCCCCAATAGGGTCATGGTCGTTTAGAAGCTGAAAGCAATTGGGGCTCAAGGAGTTGGGAGGAAACCTTGCCTGCTAAATACCACATTAACGTGCGCCGGGTGCCGCCCCGGTTCACGCCCCTGGCCAAGAGCACGATCATCGATTGGAACGAAGGCTGCCTCAGGTGCGCCCGCTGCGTCAAAGAGACCTGTCCGGTGGACGCCTACCGGAAACGGGACTTTGACCGCACCCAGTTCGTGGACACCATTGATGAGCTGTGCCGGGACTGCTACCGCTGCGTCCAGGGGTGCCCCCGGGGCTTGATCTTTAAGGCCCTGAACCCCTTCTACCGCCAGCTGGGGGACGACTACTGGACCCCGGAGATCATCACGGTGACCTGGTACCAGGCCGAATCCGGCAAGATCCCGGTTTCCGGAGCCGGCTACGGCGGCGTCTTCGCGGGCGAGGGTTTTGATTCCCTCTGGACCGACATGTCGGAAATCGTCCGCCCCACCCGGGACGGCATCCACGGCCGGGAATATATCAGCACCACCATCGACGTGGGCCGCAAGCCCATGTTCCTGACCTTTGACGACCAGGGCGAACTGCTCATCGAACCCCCGCCCCTGTTGGAACTTCCCATGCCGGTGGTTTTGGGAGAGCCGCCCCTGGGGACGGACCTCCCCCGGCTGCGCCAGATTATCGCCCAGGCGGCCCAGGCTCTCGGCACCCTGGCCATCATCCGCCGGGAAAACATCTCTGCCAAGCTGACCGAGGCCGCGGCCTCCCTGGTGCCTTTCTACGCCAAGGAGCCGGACCCCAAAGACCCGCTGCTCCCGAAGCTGCGCGCCCTGGAGCTGGTGGACCACCCCGGGGCCATCGGCCGGATGGAGGCCCTGAAGCGGCGTCATCCTCAGCTCATTGTCTGGATTAAAGTGCCGGCCGACGAGCAGGCCCCGGAGCGGGTGGCGGCCCTCAGCGCCGCGGGGGCGGAAGTTCTCCACCTGGCGGGCTCCGACCAGGCCCGGGGGCTGGGCGGCGCCCAGGACCTGCACCTGAAGGACCTGATCCGCCGCTGCCACCTGCGCCTGGTGGAGGCAAAGCTGCGGGACGCGGTCACCTTAATGGCCGGCGGCGGCATCGCCCTGGCGGAACACGTGGCCAAGGCCATCCTCTGCGGCGCCGACGGCGTCATCGTCGACCTTCCCCTGCTGCTTTCCCTGGAGTGCCGCCTGTGCCGGCAATGCGGCGGCGACCAGCCCTGCCCCGTGGACCTGGGGCACCTCAATCTCAAGCGGGGGGCCCAACGGATGGTGAACCTCATGGGCGCCTGGAACAACCAGCTCCTGGAAATCCTGGGCGCCATGGGGATGCGGGAGGTGCGCCGCCTGCGCGGCGAAGTGGGCCGGGCCATGTTTAAGGAGGACCTGGACAGAGAGATCTTCGCCCCCCTCTTCGCCCGCCCGGAGGGCGAAGTGCGGCGGCTGGGGGAGTGAGGACGGTTTTCCGTTTTCCGTTTTCGGTTTTCGGTTAAAAAGCGTTACAGGCGGTTTCAAGACCCTGGGGTACCATGAAATGTCATTCTGAGCGAAGCGAAGAATCTCATATTTTTAATATCTTGAGAGCCTTCACTTCATTCAGGATGACAGAATAAATCGGTTCTTAAGGGCACTCGCCACAATTTTTATTCTTTTACAGAAAACAGGAAACAGAAAACAGAAAACAAACGTTGGATAGCGAATAATACTGGATAAGTAGAATTACAATGGCAAAACCCAAAAAAGTCATTGCCTTCGAATCAGCCTCCCAACCCTGGCAACCGGTGCCCACCCCGTCCCGGTTCCGCACCGCCCTGAGCAAGTACCGGGTGTGGCGCAATGAGTCCAGGTGCATCAAGTGCGGCAAATGCGTGGAAGTCTGCCCTTACGGGGTCCACGCCAAGGCTGGCACCTACTTGCGGCGCCCCAAGAGCCATCTGTGCCTGGGGCTGGCCTGCCAGGAACAGGAATTCTACTGCGTGCGGCACTGCCCGGCCCAGGCCCTGCGGGTCAGCCTCAACCCCGTCTACGGCACCCTGGGGGATGCCCGCTGGACCCCGGACTTGCTGCTGGCCACCTGGTGGCAGGCGGAATGGGGCAACCTCCCCTATACTGACCTGGAGTACCGCACCGGCGGCTCCGGCGGCGGCTTCGACCGGCTGCGCTTCCTGTTCCCCAAACACCGGCCGGACTTCAAGTTGACCCATGACGACATCTCCCTGGAGCTGGAGCTCAACCGCCGGGGCGACGGCCGGCCCCAGGTCAGGCTGTCGGTGCCCTGGTACGGCGGCGGCATGTCCTTCGGGTCGGTTTCCATCAACACCATCCTCTCCCGGGTGCAGGCCGCGGTGCGCTTCAACACCATGGTGTCCACCGGGGAAGGCGGCTACCCGGAGGAGCTGTACCCGTACGACGATAACGTGGTGACCCAGGTGGCCACCGGGCTCTTCGGGGTCCGGGAAGAGACCATCCAGCGGGTGCGCCTGGTGGAGTTCAAGTACGCCCAGGGCGCCAAGCCCGGCCTGGGCGGCCACCTGCTGGGCGACAAGGTGACCCCTGCGGTGGCCCGCATGCGGGAGTCCGTCACCGGCAGCGCCCTGTTCTCGCCTTTCCCCTTCCACAGCGTCTATTCGGTGGAGGACCACAAGAAGCACATCGACTGGATCAAGGAGATCAACCCCCGGGCCCTGGTGGCCGTCAAGGTCTCCACCCCCACCGACGTGGACATGGTAGCCGTGGGCAGTTACTACGCCGGGGCCCACGTGTTGCAGCTGGACGGCAGCTACGGCGGCACCGGCGCCGCCCCGGACATCGCCAAGAAGAACATCGCCATGCCGGTGGAGTACGCCATCCCCAAGGTGCACCAATTCCTCCGGGCCGAAGGCATCCGGGACCAGATCACCCTGATTGCCTCCGGCGGCATCCGCACCGCCTTCGACGTAGCCAAGGCCATCGCCCTGGGGGCCGACGGGGTGCAGATCGGCACCGCCGACCTGGTGGCCCTGGAATGCCTGCGCTGCCACAACTGCGAGTCCGGCCGGGGCTGCGCCCGGGGCATCGCCACCACCGACCCGGAGCTGGTGGACCTGATGACCGTCTCCTGGGGCATGGACCGCATCAGCAACCTGTACTACTCCTGGTCCTGGCAGCTGAAAGAGATCCTGCGCCGTTTGGGCCTCCGGAGCATCCGGGAGCTGGTGGGCCGCACCGATGTCCTGGCCCACCTGGATTACTTCGACCGGCCGGTCATGGACGACCTGCGCCGGGTGGTGTAGGGACTGTTTTCTGTTTTCGGTTTTCGGTTTTCTGTGGTTCGATTTTTCGGTTTTAAAATGTAGGGCGGGCACTGCCCGCCATAAACAAGGTTATAGGGCGGCCTGTGGCCGCCACGAATCGGCGTGCACGGCACGCCCTATGAACTGGCCACCCCTTAGAAAAGTGGCGTAATGATATGTTTTCCTTTAGAAAAAGAAGGTACTTAAGTCCCCCTTTTTTAAAGGGGGATTTAGGGGGATTATGATTGGGCTTTTTAAAGCTGACAGCTGACAGCTGATAGCTGAAAGCTTTGAAAATATAGAGGTTGAAGAATGAAAACCAATGGCAGTCTGAATAACCACCCAGGTCTCCGGTTACTAGACACCCGCCGGGATTTTACTCGGTCCTATCCCCCGGACCGGGCCCACAAGGCCGAGGAAGAAGGGGGCTGCGGGGTCACCGGCTTTGCCGCCAACGTGCCGGTGGCCGGCCGCCATATCTTCGCGCCCTCCATTCAGATGCACAACCGGGGCAACGGCAAGGGCGGCGGCATCGCCGCGGTGGGCCTCGTCCCCGAAGCCCTCGGGGTCTCCCAGGAGGTCCTGGATCAGGACTACCTGATCCAGGTGGCCTACCTGGACACCGAAGTCCGCCCCCAGGTGGAGGCCCGGTTCATCACCGCGGTCTTCCGGGTGGACCACGCCCGGCGCCAGCCCACCATCGACAACTGGCATGACTTGCCGGGTCTGATGGTCAAGCCCCCGGACGTCTGGCAGTATTTCGTCCGGGTGAAGCCCGAAGTCCTGCAATACTTCATCCAGCAGCACAAGCTCTACGACGTACTCTGGCGCAAGGTGGAAGACGAGTTCGTGGCCCAGAACTGCTACAAACTGAATGATACTTTTTACGCCTCCCTGGGGGAAAAGAAAGCCTTTGTCCTGTCCCAGGGGCGCAATATGATGATCCTCAAGATCGTGGGCTTCGCCGAGGAAGCGGCCCTCTATTACCGGTTGCTGGACTTTCAGGCCCACGTCTGGATCGCCCACCAGCGCTACCCCACCCGGGGCCGGGTCTGGCACCCCGGCGGGGCCCATCCCTTTGCGGCCCTGAACACCGCCCTGGTGCACAACGGCGACTTCGCCAACTACTTTTCGGTGAGCGAATATCTGAGCCAGCGCCACTTCTACCCGCAGTTCCTCACGGACACCGAGGTGGCGGTGCTCACCTTCGACCTCTGGCACCGGCTCTACGGCTACCCCCTGGAATATGTCATCGAATCCATGGCTCCCACCACGGAGCGGGACTTCGATCTGCTGCCGCCGGAGCGGCAACGGATTTACCGCCATCTCCAGACCACCAACATCCACGGCTCCCCCGACGGGCCCTGGTTCTTTATTATCGCCCGCAACGACCCCGAGCGCGACTGCTTCGACCTCATCGGCATCACCGACACCTCCATGCTGCGGCCCCAGGTTTTCGCCCTGCAGGAGGGCGAGGTGCAAATCGGGCTCATCTGCTCGGAGAAGCAGGCCATCGACGCCACCCTGACGTCCCTGGCCGCGGAAGACCGCCGTTTCTGCCCGGTGGCCGACCTCTACTGGAACGCCCGGGGCGGCAGCGCCACCGACGGCGGCGCCTTCATCTTCTCGTTGGAGGCCAAAAACGGCGGCCGGGTCCTGACCTGCCGCGACAAGTTCGGCAAGGCCAAGTCCGTTCCCTGGTACCAGCGGCCCTGGGACGGCACCGTCCTGGAGGTCAGGTCGGACGAGGATTCGGAAGTGGGGCGCCAGGTCAAGGCCCACCTGGAGGACGTCACCGGCCACCGGCTCTATCAATGGGTGCGGGACCGGGTTTCTGCCTGGACCTACGCCACCTTCCGGGAAGCCCTGGAGGTCACCGTGGCCCAGGCCCGGCGGGGCGACGGCCCCAAGGCCGCGGCCCTGTGCGCCCTCACTCTGCTCCTGGACCGGCGCTACGACCCGGGCGATAAGAAGCGCAGCCACCTGCTCCGGCTGCTCCTGGATGCCCTCAGCGGCCTCTTCCGGGACACCCCCAAGGTGGGAACCGCCAGCCCCAGCCGCTACCGCGGGGTGGATTGGGAGACCCGGGCTCACCTGGCCGCCCCGCCGCAGCCGGACGCGGTCCTAATGCTGGACGCCGCCGGCTTCCCCCCGGAAGGCGAAGACTGCGACGCCCGGTTCCTGTGCCGGGCGCACGCCCTGGGCTGGAGGCAGTTCATCGTTTACGGTTACAAAGGGCAGCGTTTCCTCGGCTGCGGCTTCGGCCCCGACACCGACCAGGTGCGCCTGGACGCCTACGGCAGCACCGGCGACTACCTGGCTTCGGGCATTGACGGCATGTCCCTGTATATCCACGGCAACGCCCAGGACCAGTTGGGGCAGATCATGAAGCGGGGCAAACTGGTGGTTTACGGCGACGTGGGCCAGACCTTCATGTACGGCGCCAAGGGGGGCGAAGTCTACATCATGGGCAACGCCGCCGGCCGCCCCTTCATCAACGCGGTGGGCCGGCCCCGGGCCGTGATCAACGGCACCGCCCTGGACTTCCTGGCGGAGTCCTTCATGGCCGGTAACCCCCACAAGGGCGGCGGCTTCATCATCGTCAACGGCATGGAGTTCGACTCCCGGGGGCGCCTCCGGGCCCAAATCACCCCTTACCCCGGCTCCAACCTGTTCTCCCTGGCTTCCGGCGGCGCCCTCTACATCCGGGACCCCTACCACCAGGTGGTGGAGGAGCAGTTGAACGGCGGCGAAATCGTCCCCCTGGGCGCCGCCGACTGGAACCTCATCCTGCCCTATCTCCAGGAAAACGAGCGCCTCTTCGGCATCTCCATCGACCAGGACCTGCTCATGGTAGAAGGCCACCTCAGGCATCCGGACCAGGTCTACCGCAAGGTTCAGGCGGTCAAGCTGGCGATCCTCACCCGAATCGAAGACGCCTGGGAATAATACCGTTTTCGGTTTTCGGTTTTCAGTTTTCGGTTAAATAGTCTTAGGAGCGACCCGACGGGCGGCCCCGGCGCATTTCTGCTCCGAAAGGTCTTTCCCTAGGGTGCGCCCTGCGCACCTGGTGCTTTAAAACAGCAAAAACTCAACATGATTAACCGGTTGACAGTAGTGATAAAATCCCCCCTTGCCCCCCTTTTCCAAAGGGGGGCATAATGGGTTGGGCAGATAAATTCCCCCTTTGAAAAAGGGGGATTTAGGGGGATTTCAAGTGCTTATAAAAATCCCCCCTGACCCCAGTAGTGTCCGGCAGGTATTTTGCATGACCGGCTCAAATCGAAAAATTGAAAATGTAGCCGCAGGCTTTGGCCTGCGCCGTCCCAAACTTTCAGCCAATACCCCTG
>Ga0315268_10005027_pt1 | contig 14261 bp, 17 predicted proteins | sample C1_top_MG_FD_204535 | JGI IMG/M metagenome (GOLD analysis project Ga0315268, IMG submission 204535) | Sediment microbial communities from Yellowstone Lake, YNP, Wyoming, USA - C1_top | ecosystem: Environmental > Aquatic > Freshwater > Lake > Sediment | place: USA: Wyoming | collected 2017-08-01
AGAAGATATCCGCCGAATCTGCGAAAATAACAACCGAGCTTGAAAAGCTCTGCGGAAATGACAAGGAAACCTACCAAGCGTTGCTCAACACAATGATCCTTGACCCGAGAAAAATAGGGACTTCCTTGAAGCAAGCGGTTGAAAATGCCAAGAAAGCTGAAAAAGAAAAGGATCCTGCAATAGCCCGAGAATGGTACAGAGTCGCTGGAAGCTTGGCGATTTATGAAGGAAACGCGAAAAAAGCAGCAGAATTCTTTAATGAAGCACAAAGAATCTTCCCCGACGAAAAGTTCCCGTTCCTGAAGAACCCTGAAAAAGCCGTTGCTAAGGCACAAGAATATTACAAGAAACATCTGACTTGACAATTCTCAGGAGCATTTGAGAATGTTCGGTTGAGAGCCGAACTATCCTTGTTTTTGCTGTTCTTCTTCCCCTGGATAACCGAGCAGGTTTCTGAGAGATTTCACTTCTTCGCGCATCATGCTTACTTCGCTTTCAAGGGCAGTTACTCTTGATTCTGCCACCTTTCTGAGACTGTCAATTTCAGTCATCAAATTCGAACGTTCAGTTTCCAACGTCTTTATCTTCTCCCGCAGGTTCTTCAAAGTCTGCATTAGTTCTCCCCTTATGCCCTTAATTCTTTCCACCATATTCTTAATACTTGCTGCCTCTCCAACTTTGACTTCAGGTTCCACAGCTGCCCTAAACCGAACCCCACAGCTTGGGCATTCAAATATGCCCACAATAAGTTTGGATTCTTTGCCTTTTCTTGATGGCCCTCTTGAAGGGATAGGCCACGTCTTCACCGGAGTCGCTACCTCAGTCTCACATTTCGGGCATTTGACCAAACCAGACCCCATCATAACTATCGCTGCCCGAGTCTAAAATGTGTTTTGCAAGAGGTTCTGATAAGCCTAGAGCAAGTTATTAATTGCAAACATGCAGAATATGCCATGAGCTGGCGGTTAGTTTGCAAGTCGCCGAGATGAAAAACAGACTAGTTGAAAAGATTAAGGTGTTGGAGAACGAGAAAAGCACGCTTTTGGAGGAGGTAAGACAGCTCAGGGAAGTGGTGGAGTTGAGCGAAAAGGCAAAGATTTTGGAAAATGAGGTTAACAAGCTGAAAGATGAAGCTAAAGTTTTGAGGGAGAGAATACCAAGGGAGTTTCTGCGAGAGTTGGAGCAGATTGCCTCCACCTCGCTAACGGAAGATGAAGCGGAAGCCTCAAGCGAGGAGTGTTCAAGCTGCAGAGAAGAAGAGTTTCTCTAAAACTGTGTACGTGACTAGCGAACAAAAAAAAGAGGTTGCTAGACGCTCATTTCGAACATTAACCGTTCAACAAGTTCTTTGTAACGATTTCGAATTGTAACCTCTGTCACCTGCGCTATCTCGGCTATTTCCCTTTGCGTCTTCCGTTCGCCCGTCAGCACTGAAGCTATGTAGCTTGCGGCTGCTGCTATGCCTGTTGGCCCGCGCCCTGAAGTGAGCTTAAGCTCTTTCGCTGTTGCCAGAATCTTATGCGCGATCTCTTCGACCTTTCCCTGCATCGTTAGTTGATTTGAAAACTTGGTTATGTATTGGCTCGGCTTCACAGGCGGGATAGAATAGTTAAGCTCCTTTATCAGAAAGCGGTAACTTCGACCAACTTCCTTCTTGTTCACGCTCGACGCCTGCGCTATCTCTTCCAACGTTCTAGCCAATCCACATTGTCTGCAAGCCAAGTAGATTGCCGCCGCAGTCACGCCTTGAATCGACCTCCCTCGTATCAGCCGCTCTTTCACAGCTTTTCGATAGATGACTGAAGCTGTTTCAAGGATGTTCTTGGGAAGATTCAGATTGTTGGCGATTTTCGTGATTTCAGACAGTGCAAAGGCAAGATTGCGTTCCGTTGCGTCCGAAACTCTTATGCGTCGCTGCCACTTTCTGAGACGGTAAACCTGTGCTTTTTGTCCAGGCGACAGACTTTTTCCGTAGATGTCCCGGTCATGCCAGTCAATCATTGTTGACAAGCCTTTATCGTGAATCGTGTAAGTCAAGGGAGCCCCAACTCTGGTTCTCTTTGCTCTCTGTTCATCATCGAAAGCCCTCCACTCAGGGCCTCTGTCGGCTATTTTTGCAGCCACTACGAAACCACAGTCCATGCAGACTATCTCTGCGCATTCGTAGTCTCGCATGAGCCTTGTGCTGCCACATTCTGGACAACTTTGAACTTTAACGGGCTCAGCATGTTGTGGCGGCGACGAAGAACTGGACCCCTCATGTTCTTCTTCGTAATCGCTCATTCAAGTTTTTCTCCTTTCTCCTCTTTGAGGGGAGCACATACAGCGTCCTATTCGTCAATTTCTCAGGTTCTTGGATTGACGGCCTCACTGCCGCGTAGGGTGATGACACCGAACCGAAAATGTCAAAAACCTTGCCGATAGGCTTCAGATTCTCGTCCACGACCGCGTCGCCAATTCGAGGCACGTTCTCGACCCTTGCTATTATGTTCCGACTTGGACTTATGTGAAGGACTAGGCCTAGTCTCTGCAAACTTTTAAATTCCCCTCACGAAAAGCATCATGGTTCAGCGGAACAGGTTATTTAAACTTTTCTACGCTTGACCATTGAGCGACGCCAGACATGTAGGAAAAGACAGAGATTGCTCTCCTCAATTGAAAGAAAAGCATGTCATCAGTGAACCTGTGCCCATTGCTGGTGTCTAGTTCGCGAACTAACGGATGCCCAATCAAATGACCCTTTGCAGGCGATGAGAACATCACTGGTGTCATCAACCTTTTCAGCGAGTGTGCCCCGCTCAAGCTATGTGCATCGTCAAAAAGACCAGAGTCGAGTCTGTTGCCAAGTAAAAAGTGAAATACAGGCGCCAGCCAATTGTAGTCGAAACCTTCATAAATAGGGAATGTTGATAACACTGTGCTTTAAAGGGTGAGGCTTATGTCCAAACCATTCTACGTGAAGTTTGAGGTTTCGAAGGAACTCGCAGATGCGGCCTATGAAGCCCTGCAAATCGCCGCAAAGACAGGCGCGGTTAGGAAAGGCACGAACGAAACAACCAAGGCTATTGAAAGAGCAAGCGCAAAACTTGTCGTGATAGCTGAGGATGTTGAACCGCCTGAAGTCGTGGCGCATCTGCCGCTTCTATGCGACGAGAGAAAGATCCCGTACATATTCGTCCCAAACAAGGAGAAGATAGGCACCGCAATAGGCATTGACGTCCCCGCTGCAGCGGCCAGCATTGTCAAGGAAGGAGATGCTGCGGGGTTAGTTAAAGAAATCGCCACGAGACTTGAGCAGCTTAAGAGAGGATCAGGCTGATGAGCAAGCAGGAAGGAAAAGAGGCGGTCGGAGAAGGGCCCACGCCTGCAGAAGTAATCCAAGTCATTGCACGCACAGGTGTAACTGGCGAAATCGCCCAAGTTAGGGTGCGCATTCTAGAAGGAAAAGATAAGGGCCGAATCATAACGCGAAACGTCAAAGGACCCGTGCGGGCTGATGACGTCCTAATGCTAAGGGAAACTGAGAGAGAAGCCAAGAAGATCAAGAGATAACGTGAAATCAAGCTCACAGAGAGGGAACACTTTTGCCTAGACCTAGAAAATGCTCGTTCTGCGGCAACGATTTTCCAGCAGGCACAGGTATGATGTATGTTAAGAATGACGGGTCAATTCTGTGGTTTTGCTCAAGCAAGTGCAGAAAGAGCTCGAAGTTCGGCAGAGACGCACGAAAACTCAAATGGACAGCATACTTCGGAAAGGAAGAAAAAGGAAGAGCCTAAACAAACCCTCGCCTAACACACACTCTCGTCTTATCTGTTCTTGGTTGGTAAATAAGCCGCGCAGAGCAGCCCAAAATACGTTGGTTTTTGGTACGATAAAAGCCGCGATCTCATCGAAGTATGTTCGAGCATCCCATGCAACATTGCCAGCTGCCAGACGCTATCAGGTTTCGCATCCTCTATAAACTGCGGCGACAAACTCAGCAGCGGAGCCAGATCATTCTCCAACACAGCACGCTTAACCATCTCGTCGAACTCCGCAGACGCAGGATTAAAACCGTAAGGTCCATCAGGCCTGTGAGCGTGACCCTGGTCAGCACTAGCCACGAACGCGACTCTTTTTCCCGAGGCTTCAGCAGTCTCAGCAACAACCCGACCAAATCTTACAAGGCTTTCCAATGGAATTTCCCTTGAAGGTGTAACTATGACGACTTTAGGCCTGTTTTGACCTTGCCCAACAAAAAACCATAATGGTATCAGAGTACCCCAATCCATAGGCATGCAAGAAGCAGGGCCTTCGCTTGTCCCATAGTTAGCGCCAACAACAGGAAGCCCCAGACGCTTTGCATTTCCAAGAATCTCATTTGCCAACTGCCGATCACATTCGCAGCGAAGCGCAACCTTCTTGCTGTTTGCCTCCAAAGTCCCGTCTGTGAACTCTGATGTTATCACTCCTATCGTTGCTTCTAAGCGCAGACCATGAGGAGTTACAATAACGACCGTTTCAGGTTCTCGTTCCTTAAACAGGCTTCCACATTCTTCCATGCTCCTCCGCGTCTCCGAAAAAGCCTCAAGCATGTCGCCAGCCAGTTCCCTGATAGCTTCGGCCCCGTGTGGCGCGATGCAAGCGAAAACGACACCCATTTTTCTTCCCTTACAATCTGCACTCTGAGACTCATGCGATAAACCTTATCGTTGAACGCATACCATACCTATCTCTTTTTCGAACACAGCCGCTGACGATCTGGTTCCTTCCATGCAAGCTTCAAGGGCTAGCTCAATTGCCCCAGGTCTTTCTCATGGTCTTCGTAGACCGTTCCAAGATCGCTGAAAAGCCTCTTGCATTTGAGGAGAAACACGCATTCCTTCGTTGATGAATTTTCTTTTTCGATTATGCTACCGTCTGAACCTACTAGTCCATCATTGGCATTCTGCTTCCGCCACCACCTGCTGCGCGGATGACGCATGGCCACGGATTCATAAGCGGATATCTGTCCTGATTGTTTGTGTCCACTATGTAGGGAGTATCGCCTATTCCATCGTGGTTAAGGTCAGAGCCATTATAGTCGCTCCAGTAGTTTCCACCCGAAGGATACCCATCATCCCATACGTCTGTCGAAGATTCTGCATAGGCTTGTTGCGTATTGTTAAAGTTGTTGTGGAAGATTCTGTCGTTTGCGGAGTATCCGCTATACAAGCCCTCATAATTGTCTACAATATTGTTTCCAAGAATGGTGTTATTTGATGAATGGGAGAGGCAGACACCATCGTACCTGTTTGCGGTTATGTTGTTTCCTGAAATAGTGTTGTGCGATGAAGAGTAGAGGTAGAGACCTTCGTAGTCGCTTGCGGTTATGTTGTTTTCAAGAATAGTGTTGTGCGATGAAGAGTCGAGGTAAATGTCCTCGTACCCGTTTGCGGTTATGTTGTTTCCGGAAATTCGATTACTAAAAGAGCAATATAGATAAATGCCCTGCAAGTTGCAGCTCGCAATTTCCATTCCGGAAACTGTGCTGTAGTTTGACTTAAATAGGTAGATGCCGTAATAGAACGCTTCAATTTTCATGTTGTTTAGTGTGACGTTTGTTCTTCCTGTAAGGTTTATTCCTGTAAGGTCTATTCCGCTTCCTTGAACGGTGTAGCCTGTTCCGTTAATCACAATGTTGTCTTTTTCAACCACGATTCCGAGGTAGTAATCACTGGTGATGTTAGCAGTCAGAGTATAGGTAACGTTGTCCACAGTGTAAACTGGTGCTGTTGGAGGATCGATGCCTCCGTTAGCCCTGATATAAACGGGTACCTCAGCCTTGATTGGTCGAATGATGAATAAGAACGCTAGGATGCTGATTAAGAGTGCCAGCAGTGCTGCAGAGGCTTTTCGGTTCAGCATCTCTTCCTTCTCCTATTAAGGCACCATATTACAGGATGAATTGAGGAACAAATATTGTTTGCGGAAGAATGTTCTATGACATTGTAAACTTCCTTTTTCAACTGTACTGTGTTCGGTCGTGTATTCTAACAGTGCTTCTCTTATTTCTCAAGTGTGCAATCACAGCAAAAAAGAGTTCTTTTTTAACATGGACCCTAATGATGTTTCTGGCATCGCCGGCACAGTAATCATCCAAGGGCGAGGGAAAGTCATAAGCACAAGCTGCCCTGCAAACGAATTTACCCATGTGAATTGTCTGCTCTTTTCTTATAAGCTTAACCTATCACCTATCCCATACTCCTTTTTCAAGCTGCAAGAAGGCATACCACTTACCCATGCGAGGCTCACCCTCATCATCGTTGCCCTCCGGCACCACGTTAAAGGGGCACACCGCATTTAGGAAACACGAGGCCATAACCCTCACAAATTCGTTTGCGGCTAAACCCCTTAACTATGATACGGCCGTTTCTCCTTCAACACCCAATAAGCAATCTTCAGCAGCTTCGCAGAAGCAATCGCCTTAGTCTTAGCTGGATTAGAAAGCACAACCCTATGCTTTCTGGATAATATTTCATACAGCCAATACCAAGACGACGAAGACTCCAACACCATATCGGCATTGTCTAGTCTGTTTGAGAATTCTTCGATCTGCCCTGGCTCATTCTCTATTCTCTCCTGTTTTTCTACAACTCCATCTTCATCGACAATTGCAACTTCACTATACTTTTTATGAACATCTAAACCGACGAACATACGCATACTATCGTCTGGATGCCTAATATCCCTCTTGTTCACATCCGATTAGGGACAGGCATGCACGCTATTGATAGCATGACCCTGCATACATGATGTCTTTTTGTCGATTACAGAGTTGCGGTTTGCATTGGAAAGCAACGGAGATTATTGTATTTCTGGCTAAAAAAATCCTAGAGCTATGTTCTACAAAGCTTAATAACCAATTCACATAATATTACAGCGAGAATCGGAGGAAAAAGACTTGAAGAAAGGAGAAGGCATTATCAGCATAGGGGTCCTAAGCTTTCTGCTGCTTTTCGCTTTTGCTGTTCCATTGGGCAATTCGGCGGGTGGTGCAGCATGGGACTATGTGGTGAATCCGAAATATGTTGATTTTGAACGGTACAGCAGCAGAGGCACTCTCTACAACAGTGTGGTTGAGCTTCGCAGAGCTTACGATTTGAACGCACTCTATTTAGCTGGATACGATGGAAGTGGCCAGACGGTGGTTATCGTCGACGCCTATGGTAGTCCAACAATCTATGACGACTTGCTGCTGTTCATACAGTGGCAAAACCTTCGTGGAGCAGGTTTACCTTGGACGACGATGGCGGATGTACAGAGTCACTTGCACGTTTATTATCCTCTTGGAGCGCCAACGTTCAACCCATTGAACGCGCCCAGGGCTGAAATCAGCTGGACCATTGAAACAACCCTTGATGTATGCATGGTTCACGCAATTGCCCCGGGAGCTGACATCGCCTTGGTTGTTGCTCCGAATCCTGGTGGAGACTGCCTCAACCTTGCTGTGCAATATGCCATTACTAACCACTTGGGATCTGTAATTTCTCAGAGCTATGGCATGCCAGAGTACCTGCTGCACGGCAACAATGGTCAGATGATGCAGGCTGACAACAACTACCAGCTAGCCGCTCAGCCAGATTACAACATAACAGTGTTTGCTTCGACAGGAGATTGGGGCGCAACAAACGGCGGACCATTCAACAACGCTCTATTCCCAGCCTCAGACCCGTACGTCACAGGAGTCGGGGGAACAAACCTCTTCATGCACTGCGCGGCTGTCAGTTACGACGAGGGAGCAGGAAACTGGTCCCACAGACCACCTTACCCAGCTCCTGTGGTTGGCACCTCATACTTCTACGAGATTGCTGGAAACGATTATGAGGCAATGGTTGCTGACGGGAATACAGCTCCAGTAGACATGGTCACCACGGGCGGGGCCATGAGTTCGTTGTTCCCACTACCATTTTGGCAAAGCGGAATAACCTTGACCGACACTGGTGGCGCAGCGATCACTCCAACTGGGAGATGCACATCGGACGTTTCGTTTGACAGCGGAGTCTACGGTGGCTTAGGCGCCATACCCTACACAGCTTACCTACCCTATGCAGGCTACTACATCATCGGAGGCACAAGTGCAGGTTCACCGTTCTGGGCTGCATTAACCGCTATCGCATGCCAGGCTGCAGGACACAATCTCGGATACATCAACCCGAGCCTCTACGCATTCTATTTCGGCGGAACAGCGTACTCCTCGGGTGCTTTCCATGACATAACAATCGGCGACAACACGTTCCCATACGACGGCGCTATAGCAGGTTACAGGGCAACTACAGACTGGGATGCACCTACCGGCATAGGCAGCCCTGACGCCTATATATTGGTTCCAATCATGGCAACTTGGTAAAGGCGTTAGAATCGCCCAACAACCTTCCCTTTTTCTCTGTAAAAGGCACATTACTGGTAGCACGCACTAAGCCATTTATTTGCAGGCAACACAAATGATGTTATCAAGGTTACCTTGGAGGTGACGAAGATGAAGAAAAGTCAACTTAGCGTCTCTTGGAGCAATCATAGAATGACTTTGCTGTTTGTCCTGATTTTCCTGTTAGCAGCGTCCAACAGGCTGATATTGACTAGTGTGTCGGCTTCATACATCGAGGTCAGCATAGACCATGCTGAGCTGTTTTTTAATGGTTATTATACGCAGTCTTCCGGCTCAGTCACTAGAACTATTTACATCTCAACCTCACAACAAGTTACGGGAAGAGCGCAAGGAATGATTGTGCCTACCCCGGGTAATACTACGTGTGCTGACGTGTCTGATTCTCCAGTTCGATACGGCAATCTTACGTCGCCCGGTCAAATTGTGGGCCAATTCACTTGCCTAAAGGAACCCGATCCATACCTTGGTATGCTTACAGCTTACGACATCACTTTCTACGTGAACACTCACGGCATCGTGACTTACTACGTCGCCGTAGACAACCCTGACGCAGACATTTCCTTCAGAGCATCAATCCTCATTCACTTTCTTAATGGAACAGAGGTCAATTATCCAATGCTAACAACACACAACTACGGTAATTGGCAGGATTCTCAGAACAGAGGAAGTGCAGGCGAAGCAGCAGAAATGACGCTTGTACCAATCACGGGCAATTACACCAACCTGCTAGACCAACTTACCACACTTCAGAGCCAACACAGTACCTTGCAGACACAATACTCTCAATTGCAAAACCAATTCAAAACAGCAGAGGCAGTCGTAGTAATTGCTGCTGCCGTCACAGGGATACTAGCGGCCTCAACAGGGTATCTCCTGATGAAATCAAGGAGAAGGCCTAAAACACGCGCTTCCAAGATGGAATAAGCTGTGACTGCACAGATTATTTACGCTTCAAAAAGAAATCCCAATTGAGCGTTGGCGTGCGCTGCCCATACCAGATTCAAATTAACTAGTTCACTTGATGTAGCGAAATTGAATAACAGCGTATAACCAAAATGCAGTCAACGGCTAAGATTACGAACATAGAAAACATTCTGCAAGTCTATTCACGGTAAACCGCAGATCGACCAAGCGCGCTTTTGGTGCAGCAGTCACAATCGCTTGCAAACACTTTCAAGGTCGGAGAAAGCCAAAGGCATTAATCACGCCTCACAGTAACACGCAAGTGGTTCTCATATGCTTTTGCCCTCGCGAGTGTGCTTATGACTTTAAATCAGATTACTGTTTTCTTCTCTACACATGCACACACAGAGATATTTTGTCGCTTTGGCCAAAATCCTTGTGAGAAGGCTACAAACTAATGGTTTGGGGGATGAAGTCTCCACCCATTCTCGCTAGTAGAATATCGTCATAAGGCGCTTTTCCTACATTGAACCATAACAGGCCATCAGAAACGACAACCACGAGGTCTCTTGTACAAAGCACGGTACGTCGGCTTCGTAGCAGGTGCTGTATACGTGAATGTTAGGTGGAAAGTTTATCGTAAGCCCGAATTCCTTAGCGTCGAGGTTTCCCAGTTGAGTAGTGTGCGCTTCGGCGAAAACAGTCACATCCAGCTTGTCCATGAGATCTTGCGATAAGCTCTCAACGTACGGGTTGCCCGTTCTTTCCCCGACCAGTTGTGCAAAGTTGTAGAGATCGATATAGAAGTAAGTGCCCTCTGTTCCGAGCATGAAATTCTGCTGCGCATCGCTTCTGGCCCCGGCAATTGCTCCTTGATAGGCGTAAGCATTCACTTTCAGAGCATTTGCAAAGTTGTCTAGGCTTATGGCGAGGTTTGGAATGGAGGTTTCATTGATGGCTGACAGCTGAACTTTGGACTGCGGATAGAAAGCCACGTACTCCTTCACCAACTCGCCGCCAAGCCTGTAAGGATCCACTGTTGAATCCTTGGAAAGATAGGCCATCAGTTGCGTGTACGGCCAACCATAGCTTGGAATCACCATTTCCGAGCCCACAACAACGTCAGTTACTTCTTTTAGCTCGTAGCACACTTCCACCATACCCATCATGCACGCGTCAAAACCGACAACATCAACACGCCTTTTCACATTGGATTCAGCTGAGGCAACAGAAGTTTCTACGTCGTGAGGTGAAAGATGATGGCCGCTCGATTCGTCCCAACAGACTCCCCTGTATCCACCGCCGTGATCCCACAAATCCAAGAAGAAGCGGGTGGCCGGATACGTTTTCATAGCAAATGTGACAAACGAGGTTAATGTTTCAGGGCTACCCATGTCCACTTCCCCAGAGACTGAACTGTTTTGATTTGTTGATGCGCGACTTCGTACGTATATGCTGGAAGATTCAGTCTGTCCATTAATACGACCACGTTGACGCTTGCGCCAGGTGCTAGACCATCGCTCATCTGCTGCAGATTAATTGGACCGAACGAGTCTAGGCTGTTATCAGCATCCAAATACACCATAAAAGTCCAAGAGGCCTGAGAATTTTTTGAAGCAGAAGCCATTGGAGCCAACAGAAAGAATGTTAGTGTGATAGCAACGATAGATGCCAATGCCTTCGCATGTTGAACCTTCACTTTCAATTTCTCTCTCCAACGTGCAATGTAATTACAAAGACTAATATTGTTTTCTCTGCAAAACTGAATCAGATTTTTTGAAATATTCCATACCAAAATTTCTCGTAGGATCGAGTGCTGTCAGATCTCTTTTGAACCTTACGGCGAGGCAAACAGAACATTTATCAAGTCAACGTCTAGCCTCTTGTTTTTTGCTCTTTCCTTTGCGAATCTGAGAGAATACTTGTTAGGCTCGATCAAAATCGAGTGAAAACGTTGTTCAGCAAGCCACTGAGCATCGCGTCCATGGCCTCCGCCGATATCAGCAATATAGCCTGTTTTTTCAGGATCATTTTCCTGAGCAATCTCCTGCTATATAAGCAGATATTCCACTAATGATAGCTAGTTGATTTACACAGCCGAGAGCGAAAGAACATGCGTGAAGAACATGCTGAACACCGCGGAAACGCCTAGGAACCGAGCAACGAGCGCAAAAAAAAGGGATACGCGAGGACCGTCCAAGCTCTAAGACGAGGCCGTAACCTGGAAAGTCTGGAAGCCCTCACCCATCAGCCTGACGGTGTAATTGTCGCCAACTATCGGAGTCACAACCATCGCCGGGCCCTTCGTGATACCCATATCCGGCTGAAGCTCAATGACACCGCTGAAACTCAGCGTAGCATTCTGCCCAGGCTCCAAAGTCAACGAAGAACTCTCCATGCCCTCATGGTCACTGCCGAAAAGCGGGACAAGCGATGAACTGTTCACCTTGAAAGGAATCGTGTCCGGATGAATCCTCTCAACAATACGGCCCCTAGTCTCCCAAGTCCGTGTCGCGTTGAACTCACCGTGCAGCGTCAGCCCGAACACCCTGAAAGTGACGTTACCCTCATTCATCAGCTTCACCGAAAGACTCGTAACACTACCGTTCACTGAAAGCGAAGCCGAAACAATCGTCACGTTCTTCGAAAACTTCTCGATCACGCGCACCAGCTTTTCTCTGTCGTTTTGCCCAAGCTCAACAATAGTTCCGACCCTGACCTGCGCCTGGCTCAAGCTAGTCACGACCGTAGCAGTCGCGCTCGGGACCAGCACGTAATAGTTCACCAAGTTTCCGTTAGAGCCAGTCGCCTGGATCTGCACTAGCGTAGGATTGAAGTCAACGAGCACGCCTGAAAGCGTCTGATTCACCTGGCTGTTCGCGATCGATATCACCAGCGTGCTCGACAAGGCCGTCACAGGGTACACCGTTCCGTTAACCTTAGCCTCAGCACCGGCGATCGTGAACTGAATCTTGTCCACCGATGAACCACTCGGAATCGTCGTAGAAGCAATCGTCTGACTTATGTTCACCAGCGAGAACAGATTAACCGTCCCTGAAGCGTTGACAGGAAGCCAGACTGCAGTTCCATTCAGATAAGTCACGTGAAGCGAGACATTAGAGTACGTCAAGTTAAGCACCGTCGTCCCAGCAGGCACAGTCGGAGGATCAGTCAACATCACCAGAAAAGACGCTCCTCCTGAAGTTTGACTCGGCGTAATCAGAGACATCGGATTAGCAAACAAAGCAACAGCAATGACGACAATCGCCACGAGCACCGCGGCCAAACCATACTTCAAAGTCCACTTGCTCGACATGTTTCTTTTCCTCCCCTTCAGCATGCGCACGAAGAAATAAAAACCTACATTTTTGAAAATCTTTTCAAGATCGTTGAACAACTCTTTCAACAGTCTTTAACGATGCGCCCAACAGCACTCATCGCCCACGTCAGACGGCCAGCCTGCGCCAGAGCCTCACCGTCTCGTACCAGAACACGAGAACCATGGCAGCACAAACAGCCACCAAGTACACTGTGAAGCCCGACGCGTACAGGGCCTCGAACGAAAAGAACGCCGCGAGAATAGTGAAGAGCAACGTGAAAAAGAACAGCTGCGGCACGATCGCGGGCCCCATCTTCGAGTAACCCTCAAGAACCCTACCCGACGCTTCCCTCACCGCGAAATACCTCCCATGCTCATCCTGCATCACGAAGCCCGCCTCCGAAAGCTTCCCCAGATGGTAGGAAGCAAGAGAAGCTGAGGACAAGCCGACCCCACGCTGAACATCCCTAAGCTCAGACGGCCCGTGCCTGAGCAAGTACAGGTAAACCTTCAGCGCGTTACCCCTAACTTCCTGACTGACTGACATTTCAGAAAATAGATGAACAACGCTAATCATTTAACACTTACGATAGCCCAAACCCGTCAAGTTTTCCCAAGAGCAATATTGCAGGTTTTGGTAGCGGGGGCTAGATTTGAACTAGCGATCTCTGGGTTATGAGCCCAGCGGGTTAATCCTGGCTACCCCACCCCGCTACGTCGGGTTAATCTCCCAACCCAGCCGATTGAACGTTTGAGATTAACCCCCGTACATTTCAAAAGTATGAGAATTAAAGGTTTCTGGTTAGAAGAGGATGGTTTGGCAAACCGTTGCTTCATCTTCGAACCTGTCCAAAACAGGCGTTTTGCGAGGGCATTGGCCCGCCTTGATCGTCAGGTAACCGAGTGGATTTGCATTCTCAGCGGAATGGAGATATCTCCCGCAACTCCTTTTTTCATGTGGAGTGCCAGGTTCTTTTTAATCCGCCGCCCAAAGTATATCATAAGAATTCCCTCGTTTATGCGTTGAGTATTTAGGAGCTATCGCTTTGATAATCTATGTATAGCCGACAAGTAAGGGAAAACTCGATTCTAGACCAACACTTTTTAACACGGCAAGACGCGCGAGGGTAAAAGTAAGCGCAAAAGAACGGTTACGATACTTTATTTTGCTTCGCTTTGAGGTTCAAAACGGTTTTGACGAAAGTCAATCTGGAGCGGTGTTTTAACTTAAAACATAGCCCCATTTTTTGCAGCATGGATTCTTCAATTAGCTTTGCTCCATCCTCTCCAAACAACGACGTTATTGCCTTGCAGAAAGTTTCCGGTTTTTCAGGAATTTCAGTCTTCTTCAGCTGAAAATTCCTTTTTAGATAAAAGTACATGGCTTCTTTTGCACTCTCGCCAAATACTTGTAAGCCTTCATCTACGCATTGAATAATTTTTTTGTCAATGGTTGAGGCCACTTTCATAGAGGTTCCCTAACTCGGTCTTTTTCAAGAATCACTATACAATTTTTCAAGGAATCAAATAATAACTAAACTTTGGCAAATTTTGGTTTTGAATGCACTTATAACATAAAATCGAGATCGAGAAACATGAAAAATAAGCATCATTACGGCAAATCTACTC
>Ga0315268_10005028_pt1 | contig 14259 bp, 14 predicted proteins | sample C1_top_MG_FD_204535 | JGI IMG/M metagenome (GOLD analysis project Ga0315268, IMG submission 204535) | Sediment microbial communities from Yellowstone Lake, YNP, Wyoming, USA - C1_top | ecosystem: Environmental > Aquatic > Freshwater > Lake > Sediment | place: USA: Wyoming | collected 2017-08-01
TCCCTCATGGACTTTCGCCACGCCGTACTCCAGCGTGGTTTTGCTCTTGTATAATGCGATCGTGGCTATAGCACCGCTTTTCTTGTGCGAGCGGAGCATGTCGGCCATATCGATATTCGTCAGATGATCGCCCATCACAACCGCGAACGTCCCGCCGACCTCGCCCTTGTACGGCAGTATGGAGCCAGCGGTGTTCATCTTCTCTTTCTCTATGGAGTATTCGATCTTGATCCCGAACTTGCTCCCGTCTCCGAAATACTCGGTTATCTGCTCTGATTTGTAGCCTGCGGTTATCACAAGGTCCTTCATGCCCCAGCGCTTGAGGTTGTCCATGACATACCGCAGAATAGGCTTTCCGCCGAGCATGAGCATCGGCTTTGGCGTCGAATACGTATAAGGCCTCAGCGTCGTCCCTTCCCCCCCGGCTAAGATGAATGTCCGCATGTAAAACCCTCCATATATCGAGATATCGCGATCATATCGCTGTCTTTTGATTTTTAGCATCTTACGTTATAAAAATGATATATATACGATTAATTTTTTTTAAATGATAAAATAATACCCGATCAAAGCGCCAACGAGCGAGCAGACGAAGTTCGTCGTGCCTTTTGTCCCGAAACCGCGCTCTTCGAACACGCCGAAGATGGTGTCTGCGATCGAGCCGGCGAACCCTGCGAGGCCGATAAGGAATGCTTCGGTGGGATTTGTGGAAAATATGAAGATCGTCGCCGCGCCTATTGCTGTCGCGCCGGCCAGCGAACCGACTGTCCCCATCAGGCTCATCGCTCCGCTTGTGCCCGGCTTGGCCGGCTTGAATGTGAAGACCACGACCGGATCGTCCTTATCGAGCACGCCAAGCTCAGAGCCGAACTTGTCCGCGGTGACCGCTGCCACGCAGGACATGAACGGCATCGGGCCGATATACGGGCTTAGCACCGCGAGGAAAGACGGGAGCAGGCCGTTCGATAAGACGTTCTCCCAGCCCCGCTCATGCTCATAGAGGCCCATCTCTTTTTTGATCTCATAGCCGTATTTGGTCACGGCTATCGCTAAAAGGAAAAAGAAAAGCATAAGGGCGAGGAATCCTATCCCGCCGTAGACCAGCAGGACCGCGCCGAAAAAAACGGCGAGGATCACGCCCTTTTTGTCAAGGACACCTTTCATGAGATTACTTCTCGATCTTTATCTCGATCGAGGAGACCTTGTTCATGGAGCCGTCCTCGGAAGCGAGCTCTTCGGTCGAGATCGCGATATTGTTGATCTTGGCGCTCGGCATGAACCTGTGGCGCACGATCTCCACCACATCTACCGCTCTCGAGATCAGCTTTCCCCTCGCCTTGACGGTCACTTCGTTCGCACCGTTGTTGAACTGCGTGACCACTGCGAGCACATAGCCCATGGTGCCTTTCTTGCCCACATAGACCGTGTTCTCCTCGCGTTTGCCCATCGGATGGACGTGCCCCTCAGGGTGCGTGTGCCCTTCATGTCCCGGGTGCCCCTCGTGATGGGGGTGGCCTTCACTGTGCACGTGCTCGTGATGAGCGTGCTCTTCCGTTGGTTCCATCTCTTCTTGTGCTGTTTGTTCCATTGTCTGCACCTCTCGTTTATCTGAAGATGTAAGGCTTGTTAGATATATAAAGGTTGCTCATTGAGGCGAGAGGCTTTTCCCGAACCACCCGCAGACGATCTCTCTCAACCTTATAAGATCCTCATCCCTCCTGAATAGGTGGTCTGCGCCCGCTACGAGCTCGAGTGTTTTGGGCTCATGCGCCCAGCCAAAGAGCGATCTTGCATGGAAAGGCGCGATCACCTCGTCCTTTGCGCCATGGACGATAAGAAGGGGCTTTTTCAGCATGGCTACGGCATGGCCGACGTTGTATTTTTCCAGATCATGGAGGAACTCGCGTTTGAGGATAATGTCCCGTCCATAGACGAATGCTTCTGCTGATCCTTCGCGCTCTGCCTTCTCCACGACTTCGTCCGAGAACACCTCCCTCACCCTCGCCGCCTGCGAGCTTCCGGAGATGAATGCGACCGCATCGATGCGCGGATCCTCATGCGCGCAGAGCAGGCCGAGCATCGCACCCATGCTGTGGCCTGCGACCCCGATCTTCTTCATACCGCGCTTTTTGAGGAGCGAGACCGCGTCTTTCACCTCGCTTATCATCTTGGTGTAGGTCGATTCCTCGACCTTCCCCTTGCTCTCCCCGTTCCCGCTGAAATCGAAGCGCAGTACAGCGAATCCGCTGATGGCGAGGCATTCTGCGAGATTGCGCATTATCCGGTGGTGTTTTGTGCACATGAAGCAGTGAAGAAGGATGACGGCATGGCCGTTGGGTTTGCCCGGGATGCCAAGGATGGCTGCGACCGATTCGCCTTCGCGATTTCTGAAAAAGAACTTCTCGTCCATCAGATTTCGATGGCACAGCGGATAATAAAAAGCATATGGAAAAAAGGCGGATTCATCTCGTGCGAAAATCTCGAAACCACATTCTTCCGCCATTTTTAGTGCATTTTATGTGGTAATTGACGGAATATACATACTTTGCACACAAATATTATTATAAATATGTAAATTTACACATGAAATTTTAGAAAACATATAAATAGTACCATATGCATAATACATATTGAGAAGGGTGGCGGCGGAAGCCGCAAAGATTCCCGCATCTGCGGGAAGCTGGGAGGTGCGGGGTATGGAGCTTGGTCAGAAAGGGTCTATGAGCCTGGAGATCATCTCGGTTGGGCCTCAGTTCCGGGAGCTTGATTTTCGGGAGCTTTCAGGATACACGAAGAAAGCGCCGTTCTTCAGGAAGACACCGCTTGCTCATGGCCGCTCAGGCTGACCATACCTCCATTTTCTCTTTATCTTTCCGAGCATGCGTTTCGATTTTTCTTCCCTTTTATTCTAATTTTGCATGTATGCGCGATTTTATTGTTTCCCAGGCTTCCAGACAAGCTTATAAATGCTTTTAAACATAAATTATAACATGCAAAGGAAGAGAGGCAGGTCTATCAAAGCCCCAAACCCTACGACTTCGCAGAGGAGGAGCAGGAAGAGGCTGGATGGGCCGAATGAACCTATCGTAGAGCCCCCGGCGATAGAACTGCCTCCGGATTCGACCCTGGCCCCGTCGGCATACCAGGATGCGAAGAAGCCCGCCAAAGCGCCGGGAATACCGCAGGCGAAAAAGCAGGCGGAAGAGCGGTCGCTCATCGGGGACAAGCTTTCCGACAGATATCGTGTGATAGAGAAGATCGGCGAGGGCGGGATGGGCAAGATATATTTGGCTGAGGATGAGCGCCTCGGGAAGAAGGTCGTGGTCAAGCTCCTCCCAGCGAATTTCATCGGAAAGACCGATATCGTAGAGCGGTTCAAGCAGGAGGCGAAGATAGCATCGCAGATAGAGCAGGAAAACATCGTCAACATCACTGACCTTATCGTCACCAATCCGCCGTTCTATGTCATGGAGCACCTCAAAGGCACAGAGCTCGGCGCATCCATACGCGAGGAAGGATGCCTGAGGTGGGACGAGCATTCCAAAGAGATACTTATGCAGATCTGCAGGGCGCTCGGCGCTGCGCACGGGAAAGGTGTCGCCCACCGGGACATGAAGCCGAACAATATATTCATCAGCGAGCGGAGCGACGGGAAGGTTTTCGTGAAGATAATCGATTTCGGGATAGCCAAACTGCTCGCAGAGAGCGCTGAGGCAGAAAAGAGCAGCGGAGCGGATGATGGAGAGGCGGAAACCGCCGACGGACAGCAGGCTTTGAAATCGCCAGGCCTAACCAGGATGGGAGAGGTCTTCGGCACGCCTTTTTACATGGCGCCTGAGCAGGGAAAGGGCCAGGCCATAGATCATCGGGTGGACATCTATTCTGTCGGAGTGATGATGTACGAGATGTTCACAGGAGATCTGCCGTTCATGGTGGACGATCCGGATGTGAAGACAAAGGACATCCCGCTGAAGATACTTGCCATGCACTGCACCGAGGCGCCGGTTCCCCCGAGACAGAAGCGCCCCGAGGCGAGCATCCCCGAGGATGTGGAAGCGGCCATACTCAAGGCGCTGCAAAAAGATCCTGCGAATAGGTTCGCAGACATGAAGGAGATGGAGATCGCGCTCTCAAAATGCCCTGCGCCCAAGCACAAGCCGAAAGCCAGGATGCTTGTGGAGGATTTGTCTGGGGCGGGATCAGCGAGCCGGTCGCTCGAAGGCCTTATAAGGATACGAAAGGCCGACCATGAGCGGAAGATGACGAAGATACGCGCAGGTATAGCCGCTGGAGTGCTTGCTGCCGCGATTGGTTTGGCTGCAACGAACACGTTCCACAATAGCAAGCCTGCTCCGGAGAACGTACACAGCGAGAACGTGCAGACGAATGATGTGCAGACACAAACGGAAAAAAACTGGGTCATGCTTGATCAGAAAGCGCACCCAGAGGCACCGGATGCTGTGAGAGCGCCCGAGATGCAGATGAACGACAAAAAAGAACAGGCGATAAAGAGCGCTGCGCCTCCTCACGAGAAGGCAGCGCCGAAAAAGATCGAAAAGAAACCGAAGCCAAAAACAAGGAAACGAAACGGGAAGTAGCTAGAGAAGGAAAGTAGTTATATTTAAATAACATTTGTGTTAACAAAAGGATGGGAGAGAGATGGCGATACGGAAAACGCTGATGGGGAGCCGGGATAGCGGAAGGAGATCCACCCAGACTATGGCAGGCAGGGTTATAACGCCTCTGGAGGACAGGCTGTCAGAGGAGACCCTGGGCATATTCAAAGAAAGGCTCCAGAACAACAATATAGAGAGCGTGTTCGCAAGCGTCAAGGAGAACCCGGAAAACATCCCTTATCTCACCAAGCTTCTGCAGGACGAGGTGGTGCGCAAAGAGGCTGCCACGGTCCTGATAAAGACATATGTGGAAAACGGCGACGGGAAGAAGATCGACGAGCTCCTTACCTATCCAGAGACGCTGGTGAGAGCCTGCAGTTCATGGTTCATAGCAGAGGCGTCGGGCGCCAATGAGATCGATTTCGCGCTCCCTGCGATGGGAAACGCGATAGCCGATCCGAATGAGGATGTGCGCAAGAATATCGCGAAAGCGCTGTTGAATGCCGCATCCAGCGAGAAGACGCGCGAGAAAGCCGTATCAGTGCTCGCAAGCGCTCTTTCGCATGAAAGCGTGGAAGTATGCCTCAACGCGGCGAGGACGCTGTCAGCTGCCGCAGAGAAAAAGCAGGACGGCCAGGAAGGCATCGACATCACCGCTGCGATAAGAGAGCTCGGGAAGGCTGTGACAGACGAATCAGTCGAGCTGCGCGATGAATGCCTGGGAGCGCTTCTCAAAGCAGCAGCGAACAAGAGGACCAGGGATGACGCCGTCTCAGTGCTGAGAAACGCGCTCACAGACAAGAATGACGAGGTGAAGCTCGCGGTGGCCAGGGCGCTCAATTCGGCCGCAGATGACGGCATAGACATCTCGCTTTCCATTCCTGCCCTCGCGAACCTCTTATACGACAAGAATGCTGATATCAGGATCTCTGCGAGCGCCACGCTCAAAGCGGCTGCCGGGAAAGGCACGCATATCGCCTCTGCCATCCCGATGCTGGAGAACGCGCTTTCCGACCAGAATGTCACGGTGAGGGAGAATGCCGCCAGTGCGCTCGGCTCTGCTGTCGAGAACGACAAAACCAGCGAGATGGCCATCGAGGTCCTGAAGAACGGCCTCTGCAATGTGAAAAAGTATGCCAGGGAGCTGGCCGCGTCTGCATTGAAGAATGCCGTGAAGAGCGAGAAGCACAGGGACAGCGGGATCGCCGCCTTCGCCCAGGCTCTTCATGAACCCAATGTGGATGTGAAGATGCTCGCTGCGGATACGCTGGCTGATGCAGCATCAGAAGGCGTTGATATCTCTGCTGCGTTCGGGGATCTTGCGGATTCGCTTGTGGACGAGAACAAAGCGGTCCGAATCAATGCTGCGACAGCGTTCGGGAATGCCGCCCTGAACGATATGGACATCTCCGGAGCAATGCTCGTGCTCGGCAAGAACCTTTCAAGCAAGGATGCAGGCACAAGACTGGCCTGCGCATGGGCGCTCGCCTGCGCTGCGGAAAAAGGGCAGGATACTGAATATGCGATGGAAGCGCTGGCGAATAGCCTTGGAGACAAGAACAGCGAGGTCAGGCTCTACTGCGCTAAAGCATTTATCAGCTCGCTCGCGAACGAAAGGACCCAGTCGGATACCGTGCTGTGCCTGGGGAGGAAGCTTTCTGAGAAGGATGCGAGGGCAAAGGAGATGGCTGCGTGGGTTTACCTGAGCGCTGCTGAGAAAGGCCTGGATATGGCAAACATGCTCAGCGACCTCTCGAAAGCGATCGGAGACAGGAATAAGACTGTAAGATTCAATGCCATGCTCGCGATACTTTGCGGAGTGGAGAAAGGCATGGATATCGGCCCGATAGCCGCCGAGGTAGGAAAAAGGATTTTGGATAAGGACAGGGACGTGGCTTTGAACTGCGCCCGGGTATTGCTTTGCGGTGCAGAAAAAGGACAGGATGTGAGCGCTGCCAGGGCTTGTCTGCTAAAGGCGGTTTCTGACAAGAACCCGGATATCCGCAGGTTCGCAAGGAAGACTGTGGACGTAATCGAGAAGAAGGCCGCGTAAAGTATGCCTGCATAAAGGATGTCGGCATAAAGGAATATAAGCGGTTCTCAGCAATGATATTGCGATGCTCTCCTCAAATTTCTTAGCCCCTCTTCATGATTACACAGACCTGCCGTTCAGATTGCTCTGCCAGAGGTACGGCGCGGAATCCGCATGCGTCCCGCTGGTCAGCTCTGCGGCTTTAGCAAACGACAAAAAAAACCTATCGCTCGTTGATGCGCATCCTGATGAGCGCAATGCCGGGGTCCAGCTGGTGGGCGCGGATCCGGAGTCGATTGCAAAGGCAGCCGCCATCATCTCTGATTCCATGCCTTTTGTGCGGTGGCTGAACATAAACTGCGGATGCCCCTCAGTGCGGACAACCCTTTATGGCGGAGGGTGCGCGATGCTCAAAACCCCTCAGAAGATAGTGCAGGCGGTAGAGCTTACGAAGAAAGAGACCGGGGTTCCGCTTTCTGTCAAGATCAGGATCGACAAAAAGATCGAGAACTCGATCGCGTTGTGCAAAAAACTCGAACGATCTGGCGCGGATTTTCTGGTCATCCACGGACGGACCACGAACCAGGGGTATTCTGGAAAAGCAGACTGGGAAGCGATAAAAAAGATCAAGGAAAGCATTTGCGTGCCGGTCGTAGGCAACGGAGATATCGCCAGCGCATCAGAAGGATCTGCACTCGTCAAAAAAAACTATTGCGACTCGTTCATGATAGGAAGAGCTGCTATGGCGAATCCTCTTGTGTTTTCTGATAAAAAGCCGGAAAACCTCGCGGAGAGATTCGCGCTTCTTCGAGAATACCTCTCGCTCCACGAAAAATATATCGGCGAGCCGGAATTGCGGGATGTGAGGCTCAAGGCGGTCAGCATCATCAGCTGTGTCAAAGGCGCGTCTGTTTTGAGAGCGAAAATCTGCCTGGCAAAGACTGTCGATGAGATTTTCGCTTTAGACGCTTCTCAAAAACCGTAAAGCGGTCTTAACATGGGCCAGGGGCATGGTCTGGTCAGGGCGGTCGAAGTAGCCGTAGACTACCGGCCCGAAAGCGAATGAAGGCGAGAGGCGTCCATAGACATGGGCCTCGTCATGGCCGTGGAACCATCGGAGGCCGATCTTCGGATCCTTGAACCGGAGCGTGTAGAAGCGGGCGACCTTATGCGACCGCGGTTTTGCGAAGCCGTCGAGATAGCAGTGCGTAGTGTCGTTGACATCGAACAGCTCCGGATAAGGCCTGGACCAATCGAGCTTGTGCTGCGGATGGAGGAGGCGCGGGTACGTCACGTCGATCGCTACGCAAAGGTCAGGCTCTAAAGAGCGGCGCCGAAGCTCGTTCACCACTTCCCTGGCGCTCCGGGCAAAGATCCTTGGGTTTCGCTTGTGGACTTCCTCTGACGCGGTGAAGACGTATATCGCCCTGCCTTTTCTTGGGCCTCTCTGCGCAAGAAGCATATTGATGTAGCATCCGACAGCATTGTCAAGGACCCCGCTGAGCATGATCCGGTTTCCTGAGCGCTCTGTCTTAAGATCGGTCCGGCGTATGCTCGGATCCACATCCAGATGCGAGGAGAAGAGAACGGTCGGAGAGCCGGATCCTTTCTCGACCCAGATGTTGCTGTGTTGGTCTACTACTGGTCTGCAGCCCCTGCGCTTGAGTTCGGATATGATATAGGCGTGCCTGGGCCCTTTCCTTTTGTCGCCGTCGTACGGCCTTTTGGCTATGTGCTTGATCCAGCCGACCATTGCGAATGAGTAGGGATGTGCTTCCTTAAAAACCTGATATTAATCTGAATCTTAGATCTACTTCGCAAACTTCGACAATCTTTTTCAGTCCGGTAATCCGGAGGTTGCTCGCTGCAATCATGTTCGGCGAACCGAACATGGTGCGCAATGTCATGGTCGACGAATCGACCACGGCAGGGAACGACGTTTCGTTCCCTGCGCACCGAGAAAGCTTTGCTTTCTCGATTGTGAGCATGTTCAGGAACGTTTCGACGTTCCTGACACGTCAGCTTTTTCTGCCGACATTGCCGGCACAGCGTTCCACTCCGACCGCTCGCAAAGCCGGGACGGGATATTCTTCGGGAAAATTAAACACGTGCCTCCCACACATATAATAAACTTTTTCGTCGATATTTGAATATGAATGAAAACAATCAGCAGAAACCGAGGCTGAAATTCCTGTTTGTGTCTATCGATGCGCTCATCGGCGATCTTGCGTGGGCTGTGAAAAAAGAAGGGCACGAAGTGAAATATTTCATCCAGGAGAAAACCCAGAAGGATGTCTGCGACGGGTTTTTGGACAAGGTCGACGACTGGAAGGCAGAGACCGGCTGGGCGGATGTCGTCGTCTTCGATGATTTTGGATTCGGGGAAGATGCTGAAAGGCTGAGAAAAGCAGGCAAAGCCGTGGTCGGCGGAAGCATCTACACAGACAGGCTGGAGATGGATCGGGAGTTCGGCCAGGCTGAGATGAAAGGGGCCGGCATATCGATCATCCCGAGGTGGAATTTCACGAACTTTGACGAAGCGATCGATTTCATCAGGAAGAATCCCGACCGGTATGTGATAAAGCCGAGCGGCCTGGCGCAGAATGAGAAGGAGCTCCTTTTTGTCGGCCAGGAAGAGGACGGCAAAGACATCCTCGAGATGCTCGAGCGCTACAAAAAAAACTGGGGCAAGATGATAAAGGCGTTCCAGATGCAGAAATACATCTCCGGTGTCGAGGTCGCTGTCGGGGCGTTCTTCAACGGCGAGGATTTCATCTACCCGATAAATGTGAATTTCGAGCACAAGCGCATGTTCCCAGGCGAACTCGGCCCGTCCACTGGAGAGATGGGGACCAGCATGTTCTGGACTAATCGGAGCCCGATATTCGATTCGACCCTGCTGAAGATGAAGGATATGCTCGCAGCCTCCGGGTATGTCGGATACATCGACATAAACTGCATAGTGAACTCGCGGGGCATCTATCCCCTGGAGTGGACGACCCGGTTCGGATATCCGCACATCAGCATAGCCATGGAGGGCGTGCTCAGCGAGTGGGGGGCGTTCTTATACGGGATCGCTAAAAAGGAGAAGCCGGAATTAAGGACGAAGCGCGCGTTCCAGGTCGGCGTGGTCGTGGCAGTGCCCCCGTTCCCGTTCCATGATCCGGATGCTTTCAGGAGATACTCCGAAGACGCGTCCATAATATTCAAGAAGCCGGTATTCGACGGCATGCACCTGGGCGATGTGAAGCTTGTGGAGAACGACTGGCGCCTTGCAGGCAACAGCGGATACGTGCTCGTCGTCACAGGATCCGGAACGACGATGGATGAAACGAGGAAGGTCGCGTATAACCGGATAAAAAACATAATGATACCGAACATGTTCTACAGGACGGATATCGGGTCGAGATGGAACGAAGACAGCGACAGGCTCGTGATGTGGGGCTACCTCTGAAGCGGGAGAGAGAATGGACGTATTGACCAGCGTATTTATCGGCATCGGGCTCGCGATGGACGCATCAGCGGTATCTATCGCAGGGGGCGCCAATGCGAAAAAGAAAAAGACCGGCATCCTCAGATCCGCCCTCATGGCTGGGCTGTTCTTCGGCGCTTTCCAGGCAGGGATGATATTTTTAGGCGGGATCGGAGGGGAGAGCGCAAAGGCGCTTGTTTCCGGGATCGACCATTGGATCGCTTTCGCTTTGCTCGCTTTTGTCGGGGGGAAGATGGTCATCGAAGCGTTCAGGGAGCCGGAGGAAAGGAAGGTCGACCTTCTCCATATCCGGATGCTTTTCATCCTCGCAATAGCCACAAGCATCGATGCGCTCGCGGTGGGCGTCGGGCTTGCGTTCATCGACCATTCGCTGATCGCTAGCGCTATTATAGTCGGGATAACCACCGCATTGATCTCGATCGCATCGGTATTCATCGGCCATTCCTTCGGACACAGGATCGGAAACAAGGTCGAGATAGTCGGCGGGATGATCCTGATAGCGATAGGGGCGAATATCCTGCAGAGCCATTTGTTCGCATAGGGTTTTGGATGGCAGAGGGAGCGCAAGGAGCGCTGTATTTAAAATTTACTGCGCGAAAGCAATGAACAAAATATTCAAGGTGTAGATATGGGAGAATATAAGACATTGGAGAATCTGGCAAAGGCGTTTATCGGCGAAAGCATGGCGAGGAACCGCTACACGATGTATGCGGGGATCGCGCGCAAGGAAGGGTATATGCAGATCGCCGAGATATTCATGACTACGGCCGAGAATGAGCTGGAGCATGCCGAATGGAACATGAGGATGCTGAATTCGCTTGTTGAGAAGACCGGCTCTAAATACGAGGAGCCAGTGGTGGATTTCGGAGTCCCGCATCTGGTGAAGACGACTGTGGAGAATCTCGCAGCAGCTATAGCAGGCGAGAACTACGAATACACTACGATGTATCCAGGCTTCGCCGACACGGCTGCGAAAGAAGGCTTCCCGGAGATAGCAACACGGCTCCGCTCGATAGCCAAGGCAGAGTGGCACCACGAAGACAGATACAAGAAGCTGATCGGGAACATAAAGAACAAGAGCGTTTTCAAGAAAACCGAGAAGGTCAGGTGGACGTGCCTAAAATGCGGGTATGTGCACGAAGGGACGACGCCTCCGTTGAAATGCCCTGCATGCGACCATGACCAGAGCTACTATATGCTCCTCAACGAGAACTACTGACAGGATCAGCAGGGGCATTCTCAGAGCAGGAAGCCCCAGGAGTTCTCCATATTGCCCCAGCCCATCTCAAGCTCGATCGTTTTTCCTTCTTCTGTCTTTAGCGAGAGGCGCTCGAGCACAGCGGGATACTCATTGTACTTGAATGTGGATTTGATAGGGAGCGGACCCAGGTTTTTTTCGAATCTCCAGCAGGAATGGGCATATGCGCGTGCGAATGCTTCGATCTCGAAATCCTTTCCTTTTCCTTTGATAGTGTGCGACCAGAGATCGTTGCCTTCGTCTTTAGGCATCAGCGAGACGTTCTTCCCATGGTACACTTTTCCGCTTGGCGCATGATAGAACGCGATATCCTGGCTGATGGGAAAGAACGGTTTGCCGAGGTGCGCTCCTTTCCAGGCATTATCTGCCAAAGCCGCCTGCCCTGCATAGGTCACCATGAAGTTGAAGATGCTCCCGTCTTTGAAATGATACACCCCCCAGTACCACTGCGGAGGCGGAGCGCCTACCAGGATTTTCTGGAAGTATGCGCTCCCTGTTAGAGGGATCGTCTTCCCGTCTTTGATCTCTGTGCCTGAAAGAACAAACCTCTCGATCATGGTTCCTCCGACTTCCATGCCCAAAGGAAGTTTGGTCGTCCCGCGAACCGGTCCGACGATCGGGTTCATATCTACCTGTCTCGCGCGGAATTCGAATTCATGCGGGCCGGAAGACGAGTTGGTTTTTATCTTGGTCACGAACTCGCCGTTTTCAAGAAAAAATGAGGATGGCGTGCTTCCAGGCGCGATGAGGGAAAGCTTTTCGCCATCCAGCTCCATGCTGGATTTTTCAAGGACGAAATCATCATGCATGCTTTCTCCGTCGAAATACCATGCGGCTGCTGCGCCATTGAGCGTCCAGTGTAAGTCGTTTTCGCGCTCGATCTGTATGGGGATCTGTATGTCAAGCGAGTTGCACGATATGCGCTTGTCCTTTTTTATGGACCAAAGAATCATGAGCTGCCGGCATCTGCCTGTCTTTTCGGTGTTTTCATCATGGATGAAGAAGAGCCAGAACCACCAGAACCACGTGCCCGGGAAACTCCACGACGAGGGCGGGGTCCAGATGCTCTTTATCAGCTCTTCTCTTGATTCGCTCATAACTAGTGGATGGAAAAGAAAATTTATTAGGGTTATGATGTTCTTAGCCCCAGAGAAATCTTCCTGCCACCAGGCCGCCGATGACTGTGAACACGAAAATCAGGAGGACATAGATCGCGGTTTCCTTATTGCCCATGATCTTGCGGACGACGAGGATGCTTGGCAGGGAGATGACCGGGTCTGCGAGCATATAGGCAAGAAGCGGGCCTTTGGCCATCCCGAGGTCCAGGAACATCCTTGCCATGGGGACTTCCACGAGCGTCGGGAAGTACACAAAGATGCCAAAGAGAACCGGGATAACGACGGCTAAGAGAGAGTTCTGGCCCATGAGGCTAGGTATCAGGTCCGGGGGCATGAGAACGCGGATTATCCCGGATGCGAAGACGCCGATAAGAAGCAGGGGAGCGATGACCTTGGCAAAGCCCCAGGTCTCTTCCATCCAGCTGCTTGTTTCTTCCTTTGTGAAATAACGTGTCGAAATCCACCACGTGAGAATGATTAATCCTGCCACAACCGGGTATTTGATGGATTCCTCGCTGATCCGGGTGCCGACCAGCAGGATGCCAAGAAGCGCGCCCAAGAGCAGGAATAATCTCTTGGAATCCGCGCCATTTGTGTGTTTCTGGAAAGCTTCCGCACTTTCGGCTTTGTCATCGTGATCGGTTATTTTCGAGATTATATAGCCGATAATGACCGCGAAGAGTATGGAGAAACCTATGCGCGCCAGGGCGAAATCCCATCCGATGAGGCTTCCGGTGTAGAGGATAGCCATGATGTTCGTGGCCGGGGCCGTGTAAAGGAAGGCGATCGCAGGCCCTATGCCTGCACCTCCTTTCCGGATGCCTGCAAAAAGGGGCAGGACAGTGCAGGAGCAGACCGCCAGCAGAAGGCCGGCGACAACCGCGATAGGATAGGCGATGTATTTCGGCGAGTCTTTCCCGAGGTAGGGAAGAAGCTTGCCTTTTGGGATCAAGGCCGCCATCGCGCCTGCGATGAAAAAGGCCGGGACCAGGCAAAACAGCGTGTGCGCCAGGACATAATCGTAGATGGCCGCAAGGCCTGCATCCAGCAGTACCAAGAGGTCCATCATGCCGCCTTGCTCCGGATCAGGCTGATAAGGTATTCCGTCGTAGGCAGCATCCCGCTAAGGATGACTTTCCCGTCCATCATAAGCGCCGGGGTGGAGACGATCCCCATTTCGGCTATCCGGCTGATGTCAAATATATGCTCGACATCCGCGTCGAGGCCGAGTTTCGATACGGCTTCCTTCACCCGCTTCTCAAGCTCCATGCATTTCCTGCATCCGCTTCCTATGACTTTAAATTTCATGCTACCACTGGTTTATCTGATTGAGTATCTTCTTTCCTGACGATGAGAGAGAGTAGAGGCGTTTTGCGCCGTCTTTGCGCATAGTTACCAGGCCTGCCTTGTGCAGAATCTTCAGGTGAGACGAGACAGTAGGCTGGGTCTTTTTCACTAGTCCAGGCAGGACGCATGCGCAAAGCTCGCGCTTGCCTAAAGCCTGCAGAAGAGACAGCCTCGACGGATCCGCCAAAGCCTTCAAGATATCGATTTTCACAAATATTTATCTGCATCTATATATTTAATTCTTCTCCTTGGAAGATTGGCGATCAGAACAAGCATCCGCCCTCAATGGCAAGAACGGTTCGCCGTTCAAAACAAGGGCGGATCAGTGAACAAAAATTGCAGGGGGATGTAGGACGTAACCACATTTCAGGGCAGGTGTCCTCAGAAAATATCCC
>Ga0315268_10005030_pt1 | contig 14256 bp, 7 predicted proteins | sample C1_top_MG_FD_204535 | JGI IMG/M metagenome (GOLD analysis project Ga0315268, IMG submission 204535) | Sediment microbial communities from Yellowstone Lake, YNP, Wyoming, USA - C1_top | ecosystem: Environmental > Aquatic > Freshwater > Lake > Sediment | place: USA: Wyoming | collected 2017-08-01
AACCGGCTGACCGACGGCAGCGCGGCCGATCCACCCGAATACGGCAACCCTTTCGAGGCCTGGACGGGCATGGCGTGGATGGCCACCAACGGCTTTGCCCCCGTGTTGAACGGGCTCAATCGCAGCGGCGACCCCACCATCCCGGATGAAGTCGGCGTGGACGAAGGAGGCGACGGAGTTGGCGCCGGGGCGGGCATAAACCAGTATTCGTCAGTCTATTTCAAGCAGGTGGAGGCGGGGACCTTCACCCTCTATCAGGCCGACAATGCCGGCCGCAACATGTACGGCGTCGTGGTCAAGCGGCTGCCTGGCTCGGTCAACAATCCACCCGAAATCACCGACCTGGCCCCCGCCAATAACAGTCTGTTCTACGCCGCCGCCGGCGGGATCAGCTTCACCGCCACCACGATCGCGCCCAACCGGCTTGAGCCAGCGGGCATCAAGTTCTTGCTCAATGGCGTTGACGTCTCGGAGAAACTCGCCATTAGCGGCACCACCACAAGCCGGTCGGTGGCCTACACCGCGCTGGAGCCGAACACCATGTACAAGGCGCAAATCTCGGTTTCGGACCAGGCCGCGCGCACCACGACGGCGGATTGGGTCTTCGACACGTTCGACGCCAATACCGTGGTGGCGATTGAAGCCGAGGACTACAACTACGAGGGCGGCCAGTTCCTGGCAGCGCCTTCGCCGGGCGGTTACGCCGGGCTGGTGGGCACGCCGGAAGTTGATTACCACGCCAACAACACCGCCACCGCTGCCACCGATTACCGCCTAAGCGACTATGTGGGCCTGGCCGTCACGACCGACAGCCAACGCCCGGCCTTCGCCAGCGCCGGCGCTGTGGACTACCAAGTCGGTGGATTCCTGGCTGGGGACTGGATGAACTACACCCGCGCCTTCCCCGAAGGCAAGTACGTGGCGTACTTGCGCGCCTCTTCCACGGTGCCCCAATCAGTGCGTTTGGACAAAATCGGGGCCGAGCAGGCGGCCTTCGCTCTGGGGAACTTCGCCGCCGGGAGCGTCGCGGCGACCACCCCGTTTGCCTACGTGCCGCTGACGGACGACGCCGGCAACCCGTTGGTCCTGGCCATGTCTGGCGTTGCCACGTTGCGGTTGACCGCGCTGATGGCGCCCATCCAGAACATGCAGGTCAACTTTTTGTTGCTCGTCCCGACTACCGCCGTCGCCGGGCCGCCTTACGTCAGCGCGGTTTCGCCGGCCCCTAACGCGGTGGACGTGGCGCTGGAGGCGCCTGTCAAAGCCACCATCGCCAACGGCGGCGCACAGGTGGCGGCTGGGAGCGTGACATTGAAGTTCAACGGCAGCGACGTGACCAGCGCCGCTTCCATCGCCACCACCGCGGACGGGGTTCAAGTTGCCTATGACCCGCCGGGGTCGTTACCGTTAAACGCGGCCTGCGCTGTAAGCCTCGGCTGGCTCGACACCGCCGGCGCTTCCTTCACCAAGGAATGGAGTTTCACGACCCTGCCTTTCAAGCCCATTATCACGGGCGTGGTGGAGGCTGGCGGAGATGACTCGCTCAACACCCCGGCGCAATACACCGGCCAGACCTTCAGTCACCCGAACCTGGGCACTCTCACCGTTGGCACCTTCCGGGAAGACATGCCCGCGTACCGCGACCGCGTGCACCAGTGGAACGGCGCCTCCACAACGCTGCCGTTGCCCGATTACCTAGTGGGCGGAGACTACATCATGATCCGCAACGACAACCGCGACAATTCGCCGTTCCAGGTTGACGTCACCGTCTCGGAGCCGGCGCTGGTTTACGTGCTGGTGGACAACCGGCTCAACGACGGTGACGCGACCACGCCACCCGATTTCTCCGCTGGGAACATGAGTTGGTTGCTGGACGGCGGCTGGGCGCCGGTCGTCACCGGCTACAACCGGGTCGGCACACTTAACGTGCCGGATGAAGTAGGAGTGGACGAAGGCGGCGACGGAGTCGGCCCCGGAGTGGCCTTGAACAATTACTCATCGGTCTATGTGAAGGAAGTTCCGGCGGGGACCTTTTCGCTGTATGCCGCCGACAACTCCGGCCGCAACATGTATGGGGCAGTCGTCCGGGCCGTGGCGACGCAGCAGTTCGCGCCCACCGTCAGCATCACCAGCCCGGTCAATGACACCGCCCATCCAACCGCGCCGGTTGACATCACCATCACGGCCGATGCCGCCGTCAAGGACAGCAGCATTACGAAGGTGGAGTTCTTTGCTGGCGTGCCCGTTAAGAAGATCGGCGAAGCTGCCAGCGCGCCTTACGGCATGGTTTGGCAGGGCGTTGCCGCTGGCCGGTACGCGCTGCGCGCCCAGGCCACCGCCGCCAATGGCCAGAGCGCGATGTCCGCGCCCGTCGGGGTCACCGTGGGCAAGGTCATCAGCATCAACTTCCAGGCGACCACGGCCGAGGTGCCGCCGGGCTACATGGCCGACTATGGCGATGTGTTCGGTGATCGCGGCAATGGGTACAACTACGGCTGGGATGCTGACAACACGGCCAACGCCCGCGACCGCAACAACGTGAGGTCTCCTGACGAGCGCTACGACACGTTCAACCACATGCAAAAGGCGCTGCCAGCCGGGCGGGTTTGGGAAATCGAAGTGCCCAACGGCCGCTACCACGTGCAAGCGGTGGTAGGCGAGTCCGACAACCAGGACAGCGTCTATGACCTGCAGGCCGAAGGCGTCACCATTGTGGCGGGCATGCCGGGCAGCGACTTGTGGTGGTTCGAAGGAGAGGGAGTGGTCACGGTGAGCGATGGGCGCCTGTCCCTCAGCAACGGCCCCACCGCCTCGAACAACAAGGTTGATTTCGTGGACATTGCCGAGCTTCCGCTGCCGGCCAAGCCCGTCTTCAGTCAACCGAGTCTGAGCGCCGGCACGGTGACGATCACCTGGACCGGCGGTGGGAAACTGCAAGAAGCCCCTGAAGTGACTGGCCCTTGGACTGACGTGGAAGGCAGCCCGCAGAGTCGGTATGCGGCGCAAACAACCGCCCTGCGCAAGTTCTACCGCGTGCTCGTCCCCTAAACCTGCACTTGACCAGAAAACGCTGACGGGTGCGGGCAGCGCGAAGCGTTTGGCGCGCAACCACGCCCGGAGCGCTCTGGCGTCACAGGAGGCAATTGTGGCGGTTTCAAAAACGCCGACGAGTTGGCGGTCCAGAATCGAGACTGCTTGGCCTGAAGGACTTGAAGACACCGACTTGGTCCCCGCCGTGCTGAGCGCAGGCAGCATCATGGCCCAGAACAAGGCCAGTAGTAACAGACAGATGATGACAGACGCGCGCCCCTTGGTGATTACGATAATGAAAATGACCAGCATGCCCCCGAGGATCCAGAGGTAGTAGCTTCGGACGTGGTGCGTGATTTGCGGCTGGAAGGGGTGTTGCAGGGTCGGAAACAACCCAGTCGTGGCCTGTTCCACCACGGGCTGGCTGGGCAACGGGATGACCCAGGCGAAGTTGGTGCCGGAACCGGTGAAGCGCGTCTCGATTACCAGGCGCTCAGCGCCGTTGGTGAAGTGGATGAGCGCCCGCTGGTCGGGGATGGTGACGTTAGCCGGCATGGCGGTGGGAGGGAACACTTTTCCATCCGCCAGCGCCCCCACCGGCAGCAGCAGCAACAGCAACGATGCGACAATCCTCTGCGCCCTTGAGGAGAAGCTTACACGGACAACTAGACGGGTCAAGTAGCCCGAGGCGCGATCCATCCAGACCGATGGCTTGCCGTGCCGGGGCCGGGCCGCTAACCTCGGCGCATGGCGCAACGCGATCTTGTCCTTGCCCGGTGCGTGAGTCTGCTGGTTGGGCTGCTTGCTGCCGCGAGCGGCCCCGGCGCCGAAGCCGCGGGCGCGTCGGCGGGCAAACCCAACATCCTGCTCATCGTCGCCGATGACCTCGGCTTTTCCGACTTGGGCTGCTACGGGGGCGAGATTCAGACACCAAACTTGGACCGGCTGGCCGCCAACGGGCTGCGCTTCACGCAGTTCTACAACACCGCCCGCTGCTGGCCCACGCGCGCCTGCATCCTGACCGGCTACTACGCCCAACAGGTGCGCATGGACCCGCCGCACGGCCGCTTGCCCCAAGGCACGCGCGTATTGCCGCACTATCTCAAGCCGCTGGGCTACCGCTGTTACCACGTCGGCAAGTGGCACCTGACGGGCGCGCCCAAACCCGTGGCCGACGGCGGCTTCGACCGGTCGTATTGGTTCGAGGACTTTGACCGGTATTTCTCGCCGGCCAAACACTTCGCCGATGACCAACCGCTGCCGCCCGTCAGACTCGGCAGTGGCTATTACGCTACTACGGCCTTTGCGGACTGCGCGATCCAGTTCCTCAAAGAGCACGCGGCGCAACATCAGCAGGCGCCGTTCTTTCTCTATTTGGCCTTCATCGCGCCGCATTTCCCGCTGCACGCCTTGCCGGAAGATATTGCCCGCTACCGCGAGCGCTATCTCCAGGGGTGGGACGCGGCGCGTGAGGCGCGCTGGAAAAGGCTCCAGAAAACGGGCATCGTCAATTGCCCGCTTCCGCCGCTGGACACCAAGCTCACCCCGCGTTACCTGAAGCCGGAGCTGCCCGATCAGATTGGTCCGGGCGAGGTGCTTCACGCTGTTCCGTGGGCTGAGTTGACGCCGGAACAAAAGCGATTCCAGGCCGTGAAAATGTCCGTTCACGCCGCGATGGTGGACCGTATGGACCGCGAGATTGGCCGGGTGCTGGCGCAAGTCCGCGCGATGGGCGCTTTCGCCAACACCATCACCTTCTTTCTTTCCGACAATGGGGCGGACGCGACCTTGCTGGTGCGCGGCGATGGGCACGACCGCGCGGCCGCGCCCGGCTCGGCGAAGTCGTTCCTGTGTTTGGGCCCCGGCTGGGCCAGCGCCAGTAATACGCCGTTCCGCCGCCACAAAATCTGGGTCAACGAAGGCGGCATCGCCACGCCTTTGATTGTCCATTGGCCCAACGGCATCCAGGCTCGCGGCGAGCTGCGGCACGACCTGGGGCACGTCATTGACTTTGTCCCCACGCTGCTGGAGCTGGCGGGCGGCGCCGCCGGCAATCGCGCCCGAGCCGTGGAGGCTCCGCCCGTGCCCGGCCAGAGCCTGGTGCCGGCTTTTGCGCGCGACGGCGCGGTGCGGCGGGACTTCCTGTTTTTCCGCCACGAGGGCAACCGCGCCCTGCGCCTGGGCGACTGGAAGCTGGTTTCGGCACAGGAGGACAACGACACTTGGGAATTGTTCGACCTCCGAACCGACCGCGGCGAAACGGCGAACCTGGCGCCCAACCAACCCGAGCGCGTAAACGAAATGGAGGCGGCCTGGAAACGGCTGGATGAAGAATTCCGCCGCCAAGCTGAAAGACCTTGACGTTTGACCCGAGAATGCGAGCTGCAGTCCAGGGACGCCTGCAATGAGAGACCGAACATCGAACATTGAACATCGAAGGTCAAATGACCAACCGACGTCCCCGGCGAGGTTCGATGTTGGGCGTTCGATGTTCGATGTTCGATGTTCCAGCCATACGCCCGTGAGCGGAAGCAAGATGCTGCGGCGCCGGGGTCTTGGGGCATTTCATTTTCTGTGGCGCGGCTCGCAGGGGACTGCGCTTCGCGGTGAATGCGGCCCCTGAGGCAGGCGTCTGTTGATGCAGAAGAGGAGAAAAGACTGTGAAAGCGAAGAGAATTTGCGGAGTGGTTGTGCTGGCCGGGCTGGCCGTTGCGGCCAGCGGCTGCGTAGAGCGTCGAACGGTCTATGTGCCGGTCTATCAGGGCGCTCCGGTTGCCGGGCAACCGGAGCCGCCGGGGGCGCCAACGGCGACCAACGCGCCGCCCCCCGGCCCAGCGCCCACGACGGTAGTGACCCAGGCGCCGCCGCCGCCGCTGGTGGAGGTTGTTCCCGTGGCGCCAGGGCCCGATTACGTCTGGGTGCCAGGCTACTGGGACTGGCGAGGCGGCTGGGTATGGGTGAGGGGCGTGTATGTGATTCGGCCCAGGCCCCGTGCGGTATGGGTGGGCGGGCACTGGGGAAGAGGCCCCAGAGGGTGGATTTGGTTTGGCGGCCATTGGCGGTACTAGCAGCTTGCGCGCAACTCGACCAGCCAGTCTCGGCGCCCCTGGCTGCGCCAAGCCGGGCGAAAGCGGGCGCTCCGACCCACCATCGGCAGCGCCGATGTCCGCACCGGCTTCGGACGCGTCAGGAAACACGCGGCGCCCATTTTGCCGGTGTGAACGCCGTAAGCCCGCTAGAAACCGGCGCTCCGGTTCCTGGAAAGAATGGGCGGGAGTCTCCTCTTGGATCGCTTGTCTTGCGGTGCTCGCTGGTTTGGCGGGGGGCTGCGCCGGCCCCGACAGACGGGAAGGCGGCCCGGGGTTGATGCGGGACACGGCGGCGCCGCAGCCGCCCCCGTTTGTGAGCGGCCCAGTTGCCCTCCTGCTAACCAACGTGGAGGGTTTCGCCGGAAGTGTGGTGATGGAGACCCGCTTCTCCTCAAACAAAGTCAGGTCTCGGTCAGGCGAACTGCTGGGTCGGGGGGGCAAGCTGCTGTTCGTGCCTGAGGGCAGCGCGTCGGGGCGCCGGGGCGCGCGCGCAGGCGGCTTTAGTTTTGTCTGGGACGTCGGCAAGAACAGCGGCTACCTGCTCAGCGAGGCTATGCAAGCTTACGCTCCGATTCCTTCCGGCGTGCGGTTCACCAATATCGTCGCCAAACCCGCGGCAAGCCCATCTCCTTCGGAGAGGATCGAGGGGCATCCGTGCGAACGACAGGAGACTGTGGTCTTTTCGAGCGACGGCGCGACGGTGGAATTGCACACCTGGCGGGCGGCGGATTTGAAAGGGTTCCCGGTTCGGATCAACTGGGCAACCAATTCAACGTCTTGCGCCATCAGCTTTTCCAGACTCCAGTTGCAGAGCCCGCCAGGCGAGCTGTTCCAGCCCCCCGATGGCTTCACCAAATACGAAAGCGCGGAAGTTCTGATGAATGAGTTGCTGTTGCGGCAACGAAGCGGCCGGCGCGGATCCCCCGGCGGACCAGGCGGCCCGGAGCACGAGGGCGGCCGCGAAGGCCACCCACCCAGGGGCCGGTATTGAGGCTCAACCGCAGACCCGCGCTTTCCGGTCAGACGAAATGCCACGAGGAGGCGCCACAAGCGGTGAAAATGGGACGGGCGGCTGGGCGACGCGAAGCGTCTTGGACTGCGGCAGTCCTCTGCCGCTTTCCCGCCGCTCGCCCCCAAAGCGCCAGAGGACTGGCGCACTCCACAAGCTTCGCGCGGTGCGCGCCCGCAGCCATTTTCTGGTCACACGCGATGCCACAGCGTGGCGGCGCGAGAGATGAAAATGAAGTCAGAGCCTTCTTACGTCGGCTCCTACGCATTTTCGGGTCAGCCTACTTGACTTCGAACTTGATGCCCCGCTCCTCGAGGATGGAGCCTTCGCTCAAGGCCAGTTGTGCCAGCGCGATGTTGTAGGTGGTCAGCGCGCCCAACTCGGTGCTCAGGCTCGAGGTGAGGTTGCGCTGGAGCAGCAGCACCTCGAAGTTCGTGCTCTTGCCGTTTTCCAGTTTCTTCTGCTCGGCGGCCAGGGCGGCTTCGGCGTACACGCGGGCTTGTTTGGTGGAGCCGATGCGGGCGAAGCTGGTGGCGGCAGTCGTGATCGCGTTGTCAATCTGGAGCAGGATGAACTGTTCCTGCTCCTTGAGCCGCAGCAGGGCCTGCTGCACGTTCGCCTTGGAGGCCTTGTAGCCGTAGCGGGCGGCGCGGTTGCTCAACGGGAACGTCAGCACTGCCCGGAAAGAGTACATCGGGCTGCTGCAGTCTTGGAGGTTGCCCAAGGCGCCGCTGAATTCCTTGCCGGAGCCATTCATGCCGTAGCTGCCCTCCAGGTTCAACTGCGGGAACAGTTGGTTGTAGTCATAACGCAGGTGGATCCTCTGCTTCTCCAAATCAATCCTGAGTTGCTTCAAATCGGGCCGCATGGTCATGCCTTTCTGCCAGCTATCAGCGCGGTTGAAGACACGCACTGGGGCGCTGAGCTTCTCCGTCGGCTGCGGCTCGGTGTTCTGCCAATCGGCATAGTTGTCGGTAAGCAGGGCTTTGAGGCCGTTTTGCGCCTTGGTGAGGTCGCCGCGCGCGCCCATAAGATCAGCGCGCGTGGCCTCCAGTTGGGCTTCGGCCTGTTTCTCGTCCAGCGGGGCCAGGACACCGACCTCAACCTTCTTCTTGGTTTCGCTCAGGAACTGCTCCGCCCATTGCAGCGAGGTCTCCTGGACTTTGACCTGCTCCTGGGCGGCAATGAGCAGATAGTAAGCGTTAATGACGTCGGCCACTTTACTCATGATCGCGTACTCAAGGCCCAGCTCCGAGCGTTTGAGGTCTTTCTTTGCCAACGTGATGCTCAGCCGCGCGTTGTCAATCCAGAGATTCTTGAGCAGCGGCTGGCTCAACTGAATCCCCACCCAGGCGGTGCTCCTCTCGAAGGGGTCGCGCGTCTGGACCATGTTAGTGTACTGAACGAACGACCCAGTATGGGTGTCACCGGTCAGCCAGTCCGTGAAGGTGTTCGTGACGATGGTGGGCTTACTGTAGTCGGGGGCAGCGCCGGGCGTGAAGCCGTAGCTGTCGGTGGTGGAAGTGCCGAGGCTGTAGCTCAGGCCGGTGGGCAGCATGCCGGTCAGGCCGCCCGTCAACCCGTCGCTTTCGGTTTCACTACTCCCGAAAATCCTGGCCTGGGGGTCAACGCCGCCGGGAGAAGAACTCGAGTTCTTCTGGTAGGCGAGGCTCAACGACGGGTCGTAGGCCGCGTAGGACCCATTAAGGGCATAGCGGGCCAGCTCCGGCGCAAGGCGTTGAACGCGGAGCGCCAGACTGTGCTCGAGCGCCATCTGGATGCAGTCATCCAGCGAGATGGGCCGAGGCGTAGTGGTCGCCGCACCGCGGGCGGTGCAGGCGCTCCCAATTACCATTGCCACACTAAGAATTCGCGTCAATTGCATAAGGCATTCAAACTGCGTCATTCGGCTTCGTTCGTCTAATCCTTGCCGGGCGAGCGAGGCATTCGCGCGGCCGGCGCCGCCCATTTCACTCACCTCCGCCCGCCGCCAGCAAGGACAAAAGACCCCGCTCCATTTACTTTGCTAATTGACACCGCACCCGGGCCAAAGGTTTCGCTCTTTGTGCGCCAGACGCCAGGCTGCCGCGGTGAACCACAAGCGATAAAAGTCGGAAATGCAGGCCGGGGCGGCTCGCAGCGCAGTTTGTTATTGAATGAGAAACCGAGTCCCCATTTCCGTGTTTCATCCGTGTTTCGTCCGTGGCCGACCCATCCCGGTCACTCCTTGACTATCCAGCCGTCGTGGAGTTTGACGATCCGTTGGCTGTAAGCCGCGTTGGTTTCGGAGTGGGTGACTTGGATGATGGTGGCGCCCTCCTGGTTGAGGCGCTTGAACAGCTCCATGATTTCCTTGCCCTGGCTGGAGTGCAGGTTGCCGGTCGGTTCATCGGCCAGCAGCAGGCTGGGCTTGGCAATGACGGCCCGCGCCACCGCCACCAGTTGCTGCTGGCCCCCCGACAACTGGCTGGGGAACAAGTCCTTTTTGCCCACGATGTTGAAGCGGTCCAAGGTGTCCGCCACCAGGGCCTCGCGCTCGGACTTTTTGATGTTCCGGTAAGAAAGCGGGATGTCCAGGTTCTCGGCCACCGTCAGGTCGTCGAGCAAGTGGAACTGCTGGAAGACAAAGCCGATGTAGCGTTTGTTGAGCGCAGCGCGTTCCTTGAGCGCCAGCCGCTCCACCGGCTGATCCATAAAGCGGAATTCCCCCTCCCAGTCGCTGTCATACATCCCAAGGATGCCCAGCAAAGTGGATTTGCCCGCCCCGGATGGCCCCATGATGGTGACAAACTCGCCTTCGGCAAAATCCAAGTTGATCTGGCGCAGGACGTACAGAAAGCCGGCCTTGGTTTTGACGCACTTTTCCAGGTTGCGCAGTTTGATCATGGGAGGGGAGGCGTGAAACGTGAAACGCGAAACGTAAGGCGTGAAACTGGATGCTGGATACTGGATGCTGGATGCTAGACGCTGGATGGACTGGGCGTGATATATGATACGTGAGTTCGATGCCGGACGAAGAGGCCGTCACCGGCAATTGGCTTTGTGCGGTGCCGGGTGGCTGGCGGCTGTGTCAGGTTTGCCCATATCGCGCAACGTAGCAGGCAATTAGTGTGCCAAGAATGTGTCTCGACAAGGTGTTGTTACTCAATTGGTTGCGCATAGGCGTCCGGAACTGCGCAAGGCGCGGATGTTCGTCTGTGGGATTACCTCGTCCCGAAAATGGGAAATGGGGAGGGGGGATAAGGATTACGAGTCAGACGACATGCCACGCCGCAAGGCGCCACAAACGATGAAAATGGGGAGTGGCGCGGGCGTAGGGCAGCCTTTCCAGGCTGCCGGTTTTGGCGGCTTTCCAGCCGCCAATTCCGGAGAGACGGGAGACTGGAAAGTCTCCCCAACCGGCAGACAAGAATGTTTGCCCGACAAGCGGCATGGGCCATTCTCTGGTCAGGCTGCTTGGCGGGTTCAGCCCGCGGGAGTGGCGGGCGCCGGCGGCGCAGGCGGTTCCAGGGGCGCCAACTCCTGGGTTTTGGCCCGCCGCAGGGCTTGGGCCTTCTCGAAGAGGGTGCGCCGGTGGCTTTCGGGCAGGTGCGGCTCGTCGAACCGCCGCTTCAGTTGGGCCAGTTGGCGGTCCAAAAACTCGTTGCGCAGGCCCTTGATGACGTCCATGAGCTGCTGCGCGCGGTTTTGCAGCTCCCGCTTTTCCGCCACCGCCTCAGTGATCAACTGTTGGGCGGCAGACTCCTCGAATTCCCCCAGCAGGGCGGCAAAGGCCGCCGGGCCTCGCCACGCCCCCGCCGCGCACGCGGCCAGCCGCCGCTCGACGATGCGCCGGACCAAGGGGTGCTGCATCCACTTGACATCAAGGTGCTCGGCCGCCCAGGGCACCAGGTTGTCGTCCCGCAAAAGCAGTTTGAGCAGGTCGCGCTCCAGGGGGGAAAGGGGCGTGGCCGTTGCGGGAGGCGAGGCCGGGCTGGCCGCTTCGGCAGGCGAAGTCGGGGCCGGTTGGCGCGGGATGCGCTTGAACTCAGCGCGGACGGCATCGGCGGCGACGCCCAGGCGCAACGCGGTTTTTTGCGCGTAGGTGTCGGCGAGCACGGCATTGGCGGTCTTGGCGACGGCTTCGGCCATGGCGCGCAGCACGGCGGTGCGCCCGCGGTCGGTGGCCACGTCGTTGGCCGCGCAAAGGCGGTTGAGCAAGAAATCAAAGAAGCCCTCCGCGCGCGCGAGCAACTGCCCAAAGGCCGCCGCGCCCTGTTCCTTAATGAAGCTGTCGGGGTCGTGGGGCGCGGGCACCGTGGCCACGCGGATGGCCAGCCCCGAAGCCAGCAGGTCATCGAGCGCGCGCACCGTCGCGTTCTGCCCGGCGGCGTCGGAATCAAAGCAGAGCACCACCTCCTCCACGTAGCGTTTGAGGATGCGGCAGTGATCAGCAGTCAGGGCGGTGCCTTGGGGGGCGACGACGTTCTGGACGCCCGCCATGAAACAGGCGATCAGGTCCAGTTGGCCCTCGCAGACCACGGCCGTGCCCGCATCCAGCAACGCCCGTTTCGATTTGTCCAAGCCGTAGATGACCCTGCCCTTGGTGAAAATAGGCGTCTCAGGAGAATTGACGTATTTGGCCGTCTTCTCGTCCCCGGCAAGCACCCGCCCGCTGAAGCCGATCACCCGGCCCTGCTCATCGCAGATCGGAAACATCAGCCGCCCGCGAAACCGGTCGTAGTAGTGGCTCTCGCCTTCTTTGCGGATGATCAGCCCCGCCTGTTCCACTACGGCCAAGTCGTAGCCCTTGCTCTTGGCCCAGTTGACGGTGTCGTCCCAGGCCTCCGGGGCGTAACCGAGCCGGAACAGGCGCACGGCTTCGTCGGGCACGCGGCGTTCGGCCAGGTAATCGCGGGCAATCTGGCCGGCGGCATCGTTGGCCAGCGCCTGCTGCCACCGCTGGGCAATCTGTTCGTGCAGTTGCCAGAGCGTCTCCTTCAGGAAACGGGCCTGCTGTTGGGCTGGGGTCTGCTCGAACTCCAACTGGATGCGCGCCCGTTCGGCCAGCCGCCGCACCGCCTCGATGAAGCTCAGGTGCTCGTACTCGCGCACAAACGCAAACACGTCCCCGCCTTTGCCGCAGCCGAAGCAGTGGAATATCTGCCGGTGCGGATTGACGCTGAAGCTGGGCGTTTTCTCTTTGTGGAAGGGGCAGAGGGCGACGAAATTGGCGCCGACCCGCTTCTTCAGGGGGAGGTAGGAATTGATTACCTCCACAATGTCGCTGGCGGCGCGAATCTGCTCCAGCTTGTCGGGGGCGATCAGGCCTGGCATGAGGCGGCAGACAGAGGGGCAGCTACTTGGGGTTTATGACCTCGTTGACCGCCCGCTTATGCTTTTGGACGGGGCCTGTGGGCTTCGTTTCCTTGGACGGAGCGGGCGGGGCCTCAGGCTTGAGCAGCAACGTGCTAAGGTGCTGCCGGACGACTGGCCCGACGAACGACCGGCTCAACGCGGCCTGCTTCACAGACTCGGGCGACCACGAGTCCAGGAAGCCGGTGTCTGACTCCAGTGGTTTCGCGGCGACCGGTTTGCGGGTCTCCGGGACGTAAAAAGCGTGCAGGAGAGCCAGGCACATTAGGACCATGCACCCAAACCGCGCGGCGCCAGCGAACGTGCCAAAGAAGTACTCCCCTTTCCCAAAGGCGTTCGCGGTCAAGAGTCTGTCGCCCATGACGTGCTTAAGGGCCGTGAAAATCCATTTGAGCAACACAGCCGCGAACAGATAGACGGCGAGGCGGCAATAGACCAGTGGCAACGCGGAGAAGGTGTGGAGAAACCGCCCTGCCGGTTCATTGGTGTAGGCGCCAACAAAGAGAATTGACAACCATTGCAGCAATGGCAGCAATTCCTCTGACATGCCGCGCATGCGCCCGCGAATCATTCCGGCCATGAGCATGGCCAGCACCACAAGGTCAAACCAATTCGTATCGGGAAGTTTCATAAACAGGCCCAATCGCGCCGATTGGCCATGAAGTTACCTCCCCGGCCGGATTTTGCCAGCCTTAAGTTGCGTCGAGGCAAAATCTCCGCTCGGGCCGGTTGGCGGAAGCAATGACCAGCCGCCGCGCCGGACCGGGCCTGCGGAGCGCCGGCTTCCAGCCGGCTTTGCGCGTCCGCGGTGGGGGCGCGCCGACGAAAATCGGTGACAATCCGGCCTCGGGCTGATAAACCTCGGTTCGCGAAGAAACGATGAGCGAAGCCGCGAGGCTAATGGTCGGGCCAGTGGCGGTCGGCGCGCCGCTGCCAGGCTGGTTGGACTTGTCCGACCAGTCAGACGGGCCAAACCCGTCCGACCAGTCGGACAGGTCGGACTTCGCTGATCGGCATTTCCGGAGGGCGGGTCTTCTGCGTTCCCATAATGTCGGACCGTGACCATCAAGTGGCCCTGGTTACAGGCGCCTCGCGCGGCATCGGCCGCGGCATCGCGCTGGCGTTGGCCAGGATCGGCTTTGACCTAGCCATCAACTACGCGGCCAACGCGCGCGCCGCCGAACAGACCGCCGCTGATTGCCTCGCCGCGGCGGCGGCGCACAAACATCTCATCCGCGCCCGAACTTGCCGCGCCGATATTGCGGTCGCCGCCGACCGTCAGGCGTTGATCGCGGGCGTCAAGGCTGCCTTTGGCCGGCTGGACTTGCTGGTGAACAACGCCGGGGTCGCGCCGAAGGTCCGCGCCGACCTTCTCGAAACCAGCGAGGAAAGCCTCGACCGGGTCCTGAGCATCAACGCCAAGGGGCCCTTTTTTCTCACCCAACTTGCCGCCCGCTGGATGATCGAGCAGGTGACCGCGCGCGGGACCGGCCCCGACCAATCAGGGCCTCCCCGCCCGAAGATCGTCATTATCTCGTCGGTCAGCGCCTACGCGGCGTCAGTCAACCGCCCGGAGTACTGCCTCGCCAAGGCGGCGCTCTCCATGCTTACGCCGCTGTTCGCGGCCCGCCTGGCAGACTACGGGATAAACGTCTATGAAATCCGCCCCGGGATCATCGCGACTGACATGACCGCGCCGGTGAGGGACAATTACGACCGCCTGATCGCCGAGGGCCTCACGCCCATCCGCCGCTGGGGCACGCCAGAGGACGT
>Ga0315268_10005031_pt1 | contig 14256 bp, 10 predicted proteins | sample C1_top_MG_FD_204535 | JGI IMG/M metagenome (GOLD analysis project Ga0315268, IMG submission 204535) | Sediment microbial communities from Yellowstone Lake, YNP, Wyoming, USA - C1_top | ecosystem: Environmental > Aquatic > Freshwater > Lake > Sediment | place: USA: Wyoming | collected 2017-08-01
TGTGGGGCGTGATCGTCGGGCGGAGCCTGTATGAGGGGAAGGTGGATTTGAGGGAGGCGATTGGGGATTGCAGCAGAGCGACAGAGCGACGAAGCGACGAAGCGACGAAGGGGACGTGAGCTCTCTGGATTCGTTGGGCGGGCACACTTCAGCCGCCGCAAGGCGACGGGGCGACGGAGGGGCATACTTCGCCCATCTTTCCGAAGGCGACTCACGGGCGGCACATTCTGCCCATCTTGCCATCGCTCGCCCGCTGCGCCGCGGGTTTCCCGCCGCCGCCATTGGAAAGCCGTGGTAGGATATTGGATATATGAGGTCTGTCCGTTTCCTGCCTCTGGCCTTCATTGCGGGCGTTCACGGGTTTGTCATATTCGCACCCTACGCCGCGTTCATGCTCCTGGCGGGCGCGCTGCTGCGCGGGCGGCTAAAGAGCCGATGAGCACGTATTCAGAAATTGGGGCGGGACCCGTCTGGGATCATGGCCTGAGTATAAGAAGTGCCATTTTCAATGCAAATTAGTACAGGCTGCCCGAAGCCGGCACCAACTCCGGGGCCGCGGCCGCTGGCAGCTTCGGGCGGAGGTATTGCCCGGTGTAGCTCCCGGGCACGTTGATGATCTCTTCCGGCGGGCCTTGGGCGATGATCCGGCCGCCGGCGTCGCCGCCTTCGGGGCCCAGGTCGATGATCCAGTCGGCGCACTTGATCACATCCAGGTTGTGCTCGATCACCACGATTGTGTTGCCCACGTCGGCCAGGCGATTGAGCACATTCAGCAGGTTGTGGATGTCGGCGAAGTGCAGGCCGGTGGTGGGCTCATCCAGGACATAGAGCGTGTGGCCGGTGGCGGTCTTGCCGAGCTCCGTCGCCAGTTTCACGCGCTGCGCCTCGCCGCCGGAGAGCTGGGTGCTGGGCTGGCCAAGCTTGATGTAGGAAAGCCCCACGTCGTTGAGGCATTTGAGCATCTGCTGGATGCGGGGGAAGTTCTCGAAGAACGAGCAGGCCTCCTCGACGGTCATGTTCAGGACGTCGGCGATGGTCTTGCCGCGATAGTGGATTTCCAGCGTCTCGGCGTTGTAGCGCGTGCCGTGGCAGACCTCGCAGTCAACGTAAACGTCGGGCAGGAAGTGCATCTCGATGCACTTGGTTCCCTGCCCCTGGCAGGCCTCGCAGCGGCCGCCTTTGACGTTGAAGCTGAACCGCCCGGCCTCGTAGCCGCGGAGCTTGCTTTCGCGGGTCATGGCGAAGACGCGGCGGATTTCGTCGAAGGCGCCGGTGTAGGTGGCGGGATTGCTGCGGGGAGTCCGGCCAATAGGGCTCTGGTCGATCTCGATCACCTTGTCGATCTTCGTGGTGCCGACGAGCTGTTTGAACGCGCCGGCCTTGATGCGAGTGGAGTAGAGCTTGCGGCGAAGGGCCGGCAGGAGCGTCTGGTTGACCAGCGTCGACTTGCCCGAGCCGCTGACGCCGGTGACGCACACGAGGCCGCCCAGCGGAATCCGCACGTCGATGCTCTTGAGGTTGTTTTCGCGGCAGCCCTTGATCTCGATGCAGTTCTTCTCGACATCCATCGCCCGGCGCCGTACGGGCGGCATGATCGACAGTTCGCCGGTGAGGAACTTGATCGTGGTGCTCTCGCGATGCTCGAATATCTGCGGCACCCGGCCGCAGCACACGATCTTTCCCCCGTGATCGCCGGCGCCGGGCCCGATGTCGATCATGTAGTCGGCGTGGCGGATGCACTCCTCATCGTGCTCGACGATGATGACGGTGTTGCCGATGTCGGCCAGCCGGCGCAGCGTGCGGATCAGCCGCTCGTTGTCGCGCGAGTGCAGACCGATCGTGGGCTCATCGAGAACGTAGCAGACGCCGACAAGTCCGGAGCCGACCTGCGTGGCCAGGCGGATGCGCTGGGCCTCGCCGCCGGAGAGCGTGTGGGTTTTGCGGCCGAGGGTCAGGTAGCCCAGGCCGGTGTCCTGCATGAATCCGAGGCGATTGATGATTTCGCGGACGATGGGCTGGGCGATGACGGCGCGTTCGGGGGAGAGCTTGAGGTTTTCGAAGAAGGCGCGGGCCTGTTCGACGGTGAGGTTGATGACGTCGTTGATGTTGAAGCCGCCGTTGCGTGCGGCGCGGTCAAGGACGGAGGCCACCGCCGCCGGCGACAGCGCTCCGGGTGAGACGGAGGACACGGAGCGCACGGAGTTCCGAGAGGATGAACTCGAAAGGCTCCCTCCAGCGATCTTCTTTCCTTCTGTCTCCTCTGTGTTCTCTGTGTTCTCTGTGTACTGCGGGCCACGTCCCTGAACGCCGTTGGCCTGGATGAGCACCGCCAGCGCCTCCTTCTTCAGCCGCGTGCCACCGCAGGCTTTGCAGGGCTGCTCGGACATGTACGTGGCGAGGCGCGACTTCACGAACTCGCTTTCGGTGTTTTCGAACCGGCGCATGAGGTTGGGGATGACCCCTTCCCACCAGGTGCGCGTCCCCAAATCGCCTTTCCTGTCGGTGCCGAACATGAGCACCTGGCGCACCTTCGGCGGGATGTCCTTCCAGGGCATGCCGTAGTCGATGCCAAAATCGCGGCAGAAGGCGCGCAGCGCCCGGGCATAGTAGATGTTCATCCGCTTGCCGGCCCTGCGCCAGGCCTCGATGGCCCCGTTCTCCATTGACAGCGCTTCGTCGGGCACGATCAATTCGGGGTCGAACTCGAAGGTGGTGCCCAGGCCGTGGCACTGCGGGCATGCGCCGTGCGGCGAGTTGAAGCTGAAGATGCGCGGCTCCAGCTCGCCCAGCGACACGTGCGGATGCTCCGGGCAGGCGAATTTCTCGCTGAAAACCTGGTCGCTCCAGGCGCCTTCGCTGTTCTGGATCGAGGCGATCACCAGCCCCTGCGAAAGCTTCACGGCGGTTTCGACCGAGTCGGCCAATCGCGAGCGGATTTCAGGCTTGAGCGCGAGTCGATCGACGACGGCCTCGATGTTGTGAACCCTCGTCTTCTGGAGCTGGGGGATGGCGGCCGGCGCGCCCAGCTCGGTAATCTGGCCGTCAACCCGCGCGCGGACGAAGCCCTGCTTGTGGATGGCCGTGAAGATCTCGCGGTGCTCGCCCTTCTGCCCGCGGATCAGCGGCGCGAGGATCATCACGCGCGAGCCGGGGGGATTGGCCATGATCGCATCAACGATCTGGGATGGCGACTGGCTGCTGATGCGCCGGCCGCATTCCCAGCAGTGCGGCGTGCCGACGCGCGCGAAGAGCACGCGCAGGTAGTCGTAGATCTCGGTGGTGGTGGCCACGATGGAGCGGGGATTGCTGCTGGCCGACCGCTGCTCGATGGCGATGGTGGGCGGCAGGCCCTCGATCTCGTCGACATCGGGCTTCTGGAGCTGTTCGAGGAACTGGCGCGCGTAGGCCGAGAGGGACTCGACGTATTTCCGCTGCCCCTCGGCGTAGACGGTGTCGAAGGCGAGGGTGGATTTTCCGCTGCCCGACAGGCCGGTGATGACGACAAGCTGATCGCGCGGGATATCGACGTTGATATCCCTGAGGTTATGCTCGCGTGCCCCTTTGATACGGATGTATTTCAGGCTCATTGGGTTACAGCTTCGTCGAAGTCCTATGCGCTTCCGTGCGACACGTCGAAACTGGATATTATACAGAGCGGGGGGAGGGATCAAAACGGTGGGCGGCGAACGGCGGCGCTGGCGGCTGTCGCGGGTATCCCCGGAGTTCCGGGCGACCGCCAATGGACACGCTGCCCTGAGCTTGCCGTGGGTTGGGCACTCATGCCCGACATCGAATCGGCGATGCCTCTCGTGACGGGTCAAGAGTGCCCGCTCCAGGCAACTGGCCTGGCCAGGCATGGTATGATGTCCTGGGTCATGGCCAGGAACGACATGCGAACTGTGAATATGAGACGCAAAGGGGGCGACCCTCACCCCAGCCCTATCCCAAGGGGAGAGGGAGAAACGCTCGTACGCCACGCCGGGCTCGGCCTGCTGATCATCTTGCCGATGCTGTGCGGCGCAGGCGCGGGCGCGGCTGAAGCGGACGGAGCCAAGCCCCGCGTGGCGTTCTTTCCGCTGGGGGGAGACGCCAAAGAGCAGCTTCGGCAGCAGTGCGGGCTGTCGCTGCGGCTCAAGCTCGATCGCACCGGCAAGTATGACGTGATCGACGGGCCGAAGATGCTGGAGGTCGCCGGCGAGGCGAAAGATCCTGTCATGTTTTCAACCGCGTCCAGGGACGTGATCGAGCTGGGCAAGCTTGTCGAGGCGCAGGTGCTGGTCTGGGGCGAGCTGGTCAACACCGCCGACGGCGCGACCATGAAGCTGAAAATGCTCGACCTGCGCGATGCGGACCGCCGGCCGCGGGAGCTCACGAAGGTCATCAGAGAGCCGACGGACCTGCGGTTTGTGTCGGAGGAGATCCTTGAGACGCTGCCGGGCGTGGGGAAATTCGAGCGCCCTGTGGACGAGCCGGTGACCAACGACGCCACGGCCGCCGAGCTCTGGAAGAAGAACCCCAACCTCGTCAAGAACGGCGATTTCGCGGCCGCGGGCCTGTGGAAGGGCATCTACATGTCCGAGTACTACGACGTGCCGCTCTCAAAGGCTCTGCCGGCCGAGGACAAGGTGGTGATCTATCCGCTCGAGGAGGGTGGAACGAAGAACAACGTGCTGGCGATGCGGCTTTCGAGAACGTGTGCCGAGAACAACGGGTTGGCGGCGCTCTCGGAGAGGATCGACATCGCGCCCGACACGCGTTATCGCCTGAGCTTCCGTTATAAGAGCTACGGGCCGACGCTGCACGTGTTCGTGAAGGGCTACACGCTGGCGGAGAACATCAAGGGACAGAAAGTGGAGCGGGAGATCTACCGCCGGCAGGTGCCGCCCAGCGGCTCGACGGATGGCAGATGGGTGACGATCGTCGACGATATGAACCCGCAGCACGTGGCGTTTCCGGTGCTGTATCTTCGGGTGGACCTGTACGCGTATCTCTCGCCGGGCACGGTGATGTTCGACGACGTGGTTCTGAAGGCAGTGGGCAAGCAGACGCACAAGGCATCGGATGACGCAATCAAGAAGCCGGTGCGGAAATAGAAACCACGGATGAACCCAGATGAACACAGATGAAGACGATGTGAGACCGCGAAGAGGCGAAGCCCTTCCCGGGCAACTGGTCCTTCTTTTCATCTGCGTTTATCGGTGTTCACCTGTGGTTCTGATTTCTTCGCCCGCACAATCTCCACCCAGTCATACACCCCCGCCGTCTGCTGGCCCGGCTCTACGATAAGGAAGTCGGCCTCGTCCCAGCGGCCCATGATGAGGTTCGCGATCAGGCGGATGCTGCCCTCGAGGCGAACGTACTGCTTGCCCTCGGCTTCGGCTTTCCTGCGGAACACCTCGGCGCAGCCCAGGTGGGAAGTCTGCGGCAGGTCGATGAAGACGGCCCGATGGTCGCCGGCTGGCGCCGAGGGCGGGTGCATCTGCTCCCAGACGTATCGTGCATCATCCTCGCCGTACCGGCGGACATACTCGGCGTATTCGTCACCATAATAGACCTGGCTCCCGCCGTCGGCGGTGCGCATGAAATAGCTGCCGCGCTCGACGTAGCCGGCCGACCCGAAGGGCGTGCTGGGGTCAGCCTCGAAATGCTGGCGGAAAGTTTCCTTCGAACCCAGCAAGATCGTGCAGCAGTCGTGGGCGCGGGGCATGACGAGCCTGGTCTTCCGCGCCTGAAGGGCGATGCCGGCGTTGCCGCAGACGCCAAACAGGATCAGGATGGCGTCATACCTGCGCGGGCCGGCGTCGGCGGCGTCGATCTTCGCCTGGATGGTCTTGCGCAGGCCGTCGCTGCGGGCGTGCTCGCCCAGCTCGGTGAACTCAACGTCGACCACGTGCGGCGAGCGCGCGATGCACCAGCAGGCTTCGCGCTGAAAGACGTTGCAGGAGACCAGCTTGAGCAACATACCGGGCTGATTATACGCTCGATAAGGAACCACAGATGAACATAGCGCGGCGGAGCCGCAACCAAAGAGGTAGAACCACGAAGACGCCAAGACACCAAGTCGTCCTTGTCGTTGGATGATATCCGGCGCATGAAGGACCCTTTGAAATCGGTGTCTGTTTAGCGTGGCGCTCGGCCATAACTTTCGATATTTCCGATGATTATGACGGTGTGGGTCGGGAGAAACCGCGAAATACAGACCTCCAGCCGGCGAAATCACGCGATTTTGGCTGAAATCCGAGGGCGCGACACGCTAAACAAGCACCTGAAATCGATTCTGCGCTTGCACAAGACTTCTTGTTGTTCTGCGCAGAAGTTCAGGGTGAGTAGTTCATCCGTCGTTCATCACGCTTGCACCTTTCCCAGATACTCCCGATTGTGCGTGCTCACGCGAACGGTGTCCCCCGTCTTGATGAACAGCGGCACGCGGATGGTCAGCCCGTTCTCGAGCCGCGCTTCCTTCAGAATGCTGGCCGAGTTGCCCACGGCGTGCGTGGGCGCGGCTGTGTCGGCGATCTTCAGCGCCGCGGAATCGGGCATGTCGAGACGCACCGGCTGCTCGCCGGCATAGAGCAGCCGATACTCCTGGCCCTCGACCAGAAACGGCTCGCCGCCGCCCAGCGCCGGCCCGCTCAATTCGACTTCCTCGAAGCTCTCTGCATCCATGAACACGCGCATGTTGCCCTTGGCGTAGAGGTATTACACATTGTGATAGCTGTGCGGCACCTCCTGCAGCGGCATGAGGTCGTCCAGCGCCCGGTCGACCTTCCGGCCGTCGGAAAGGGCGCGCAGCGCCACATGGAAGGTGGGCTTCATCTGCCCGCTGTGGTGCTCGACGACGTCTTCGACGAAGAAAAGATGCCCCTGGTGACGCAGCAGCATTCCGCGCTTGACGGGGACGTTCATGAGCGCCTCCGCAAAAATCCGCGTGCATTATGCTGCCCGAATGCCCACAGTTCAACGCGATTTCCACCACAGCTCCAGCATCAGCAGGGCATAGAGGCGCTCGGAGTGATCGGCCAAGCGCGATTCGTGTTCGTGCAGCAGGCGATCGATGCTCTGGCGACGGAAGAAGGCCCGGGCAAAGGAACCGGCCGCATCGAGCAGGTCGTGCAGCATCTCCCGCAGGGTCGTGCGCAGCCACTGGCCGATGGGAACGGCAAAGCCCATCTTCTTTCGGGAGAGGATGGGGGCGGGCAGGTCGGGGATGAAGGCCCAGAGCAGGAGGCGCTTGCCCAGCGATTGGCGGGCCGGCAGCGCGGCCGCGAAGTGAACCAGCTCGTGATCAAGAAACGGGCTGCGCACCTCCAGCGCATGCAGCATCGAGCAGCGGTCGAGCTTCGTGAGCAGGTCGTCGGGTAGATACAGAAGGCGATCAACCGCGGCGGTCGACTGCACCACATCCCGGCCGCGTGCGAGCAGTTGCTCTAATGGATCGATCAGCAGGCGCTCGCTGGAGCTGACCAGGGCCGCGGCTGAATCGCCGAGCAGATCGAGGGCAGTGGGCGCATCGAAAAGGCGAAGGTACTGGGCGTAACGCTCCGCCGGCGGAAGACCCGCGCTGGCCAGCAGCCGCTTGAGGCGCGCGAGCTTCGACTTGGGATGCGTGCCGGGCAGGAGCATCGCCGGCCGCAGGAGCCACAGCGCCCATCGGGGCAGGCGCTGCGTGATGGCCATGGCGCGGTAGCGATCGTAGCCGCCAAAGAGCTCATCGCCGCCATCGCCGCTCAGGGCCACCTTCACGAACGCGCGAGTTTCGCGCGAAAGATAATGCGTCGGCAGGGCCGAGGAGTCGCCGAACGGCTCACCAAAAGCACGCGCCAGAACCGGCAGATCGGCGGCCGCGTCGGGCCTGACAATGAACTGCCGGTGCTGGCTGCCGATGTGCTTCGCGACGGCCGCCGCGTAAGGCGTTTCGTCATAAAGCGGATCGTCGAAGCCAATGGAGAACGTGAGCAGCGGCTGATCAGGCGGGATCGAATGTCGCATGGCCGCGGCGATAATCGAGCTGTCCATTCCGCCCGAGAGGAAGCACCCGAGGGGCACGTCGGCGACGAGCTGGCGTCGAACGGATTCGAGGACGAGCTGTCGCGTGCGGGCAATGGCCTGAATGTCGCTGCGAAGGGGCTCGGCGGAGTCGTTGGGGTTGAAGTAGCGCGTTGGTCCTGGCGGACCGGCGATGCCGGGTTCGATGAGCATCCAAGTTGCGGGAGGCAGCTTGTCGATGCCGCGGAAGATCGTTCCTCGAGGCGTGCAGGCCCAGGTGAGGTAGTCGGCGACGGCCTCGATGCGGATGTCGGTGTCGATCCAGCCGAAAATGCGCAGGGCGGGCAGTTCGCTGGCGAAGGCGAAGGCGCCGGCCGGGTGGTGAGCGAAGTAGAGCGGCTTCTGGCCCATGCGGTCGCGGGCAAAGAACAGCCGATTCGCAAGCGCATCCCAGACGGCGAAGGCGAACATGCCGTTGAGGCGGTGCAGACAATCCGGGCCCCAGACGGCGTATGCGGCCAGCAGCACCTCGGTGTCGCATTGGGTTCGCCAGGGGTAATCGGGTTGGATGGCGGTGATCTGCTGCCGCAGCTCGCGGAAGTTGTAGATTTCCCCATTAAAGACGATCAAACGGCCCTGCGCATCGGCCAGCGGCTGATCAGCGCGGGGGTCTAGATCAAGGATCGAGAGTCGGCGGTGCACCAGGCCAACCTGCGGCGCGAGCGGCGAGATTGGGCCTGAGGCCGACAGAAAGCTGCCTCGTGCATCCGGGCCGCGGTGGGCGAGGCGCGCGGACATGCTTTCCATCGCGCCCGGCGCGATGCGGAAGCGCTCGTCCCAGCAGATGATGCCGCCGATCCCACACATGCCGCCGCCGGCCCAAACGAGGGACGATTGTAGAGGAATTGCCAGTAGGAGTGTATTGGCCAGGCGGGCGCGAAAAAAACCCGCGGCGGCAGCCGCGGGCGAGTGTTCTGGGTTTGCGACCGCCTATTCAGCCCGGCGCAGGCGACGATACAGGCCATACGCGCCGACGGCGGCGAGGAGGCCGAAGCCCATCATGGCCGCGTCGGGCAGCGGAGCCGACTGCAGCCGGATGGCGAAGTCGATTCCATTCGCATCCTGTGCGTTGCCGATGATCCAGCCGTTGTCGGTGATCCCAACGGCGTTGGTGATGGTGTAGGGGATGGGGCCTGTCAGCACGGTGTTCAGATCAATGACCTGGCCGTCGTGGAACAGGAAAGCTCGCTTGTTGGCGCCGCCCGCATCCCACATCTGACCGACGATGTCGCCTTGGCTGTTGATACCCTCGGCGCGCCCGCCGGCGATCGTTGCGTCGAAGCCGGGGATGAAGGCGACCGCTGCAGGGCCCAGGAGAGCCGGATACCAACCGCCGCCTCGGCTCGCATCCGGAGCATAGCCAACGATGACGCCGGCATCATTGAGGGCGTAAGCGTAGGCGTTGATCCCAAAACTGATGAACGCGCCGCCTGCATAGGCGTACGGGCTTCCAGCGGTGTTGCCGATGATCAAACCCGCATTGTTGACGGCTTGGGCCGGGTCGGCGACGGGATTCCCGCCGTTCATCAGGGGCTCAAGCGCGCCGCCATAGCTGACCGCGATAACGGGAGGAGCGGCCGGGTCGCTGCCGCCAACGACCAGGCCGGCATTGTTGACTCCGGAGGCGGTGCCCAGATAAAGGGCAGCTCCGCCGTTCTCAACCGTTCCCGTGGCGATGTCGTAGCGGAAGACTTCGTAGAGGCCGTTACGGCGATTGACAATCACTTTGCCGGAGTTGGTGATGGCGATGCCGGCGGTCTTGTTTGCGGTGGGATCGACGATGCCCGCGATGTCCTGGAAACCGCCGTTGTAGATGAACGCGTGTTCCTTGTCGCCGACACGGATGAAGCCGGTTGCCTGGCCGCTGTCGTTGACTGCGTAACCGGTGCTGCCCGCCCCAGCGACGATGGTGGGTTTATAACTGTGAGACAGGCCCGCATTGGCGCTCGACACGAACGCCAACGCGATCAAGCACGCAATGCCTGCGCTGCGAAGTGCTTTCATATACCGGCGACTCCTCTCCGCCATCACACAAAGCCGCACACCGACCTCGCAGAAACAGCCTGTCGAACTGCACCCAGAATCACTCGGGTCGGCAATCCCGGACAATCTACTCCGGCGCTACCTCTCTGTTTAGAGACAGACCTCGACACGCCACGACCGAGAATGCCGGGCATGCAATTATGCCCCATGTTCTGCATGCGGGCAAACGGCCGCGCCGAATTCCGGCGCGCTGCAATCCGAGGGGCATGCATCTTGGCGACCGGAGCTACCCAGTCTCCCTATTTTCCCCAGATTGAGAAGATCCCCGCGATTATCGCGCTGCGACGAGTTGACACAGTGCCGATGTCACCCGCTCGATCGGATCGGACCAGTCATCCAGCCGCCTCTGTCGGAAGAGGCGCATCGTCGGATACCAGGGACTGTCCTCTCTGTCCATAAACCAACGCCAGTCGGGCACATACGGTATGAGCGTCCACACCGGCCTGGCCAGCGCCCCAGCCAGGTGAACTACTGACGTGTCAACCGCGATCAGCAGATCAAGCTGCAGCAACACCGCGGCGGTGTCGGTGAAATCTCGCAGATCTGGCCCAAGATCGGTCAGGTTCGCTCCCGCAGGAGGCGCCTTGGCCTGCTCACCGGCCGAACCGACCTGCAGAGAGTAGAACGCGACTGCGGGTATCTTCAACAGCGGAGCGAAACTCTCCAGCGTGATTGAGCGGCGCTTGTCGCCGGGAAAACGAGGATTCCCCGCCCAGACCAGGCCCACGCGCAGGCCCGCAGGCTCGCCCAGCCGTTGTCGCCACCGCCTGACCACCAGGGGATCCACCTCGATATAGGGAACGGTTGCGGGAATGTTGCTCATATCGGTCTTGAAGATTCCCGGCAGGCTCAGCAGGCCGACCTGAATGTCGTAAATCGGCAATGCATCCCCTATTGCGACAATCGACCCGAAGCTGGGGTTCTGGCGCAGCAGCGACTCGAGTGGCGGTTGCGCCTCCAGCACGAGCTGTCCGCCCCGCGCGCTGATCATCGGCAGATAGCGCACAAACTGCAGCACGTCGCCCAAGCCTTGCTCGTTGCGCACTACGATGGTCTTGCCGTTCAGGTGCGCTCCGTCCCAGACTGGATGCTCCTGATCGAGACCGGCTCCGCGAAAGTGAGGGTGCCTCCAGCGCCACTCGTAATGCGGCCAGGCTCGTTCCAGTTCGCCGCGCCGCATCATCGAAAGGCCCAGGGCAACGTGAGCGTGCGGATAATCCGGCCGCAGCTCCAAGGCCCTCTCGAAGAGGCGGCGCGCCTCGTCGTACTGACCTTCGCGCTCGATAAGCACACCGAGGTTCAGTTGCGGGCAGGGATCGTTCGCATCCAGTTCCATGGAACGGCGATAAGCGGCGATGGCGTCGGGAAAATCTCCGGCCCGCTCGTGCGCCTGGCCAAGCCCATACCAGGCGCCCGCGAAATTCGGCGACAGCTCGATAGCCTTTTTGAAACCGCGAATAGCCGCATCCGTACGCCCCGATGCGCGTGAGATTTCGCTGAAATTGAGCCAGAAGTAGAGCCTGTCAGGAGCCAGTTCGAGAGAACGGGAGATCATCTCAAGGGCGCGTTCCGCGTCGCCCGCCTGATATGTCACCACCCCCAGAAGATGCAGAGCATCCGGATGCTGAGGGTATCGTTCAAGAACGGCCCGAAAATGGCCCTCGGCGTTGTGAAGATCGCCCGCGCCCAGGTACCGCTGGCCGTTGGCCAGCACTTCTTCAACAGTCTGCGGCTGCATCAGATAAGCCTGCCTTTGGGATCAGTCAAATCGTGGTTTGCCTTCGGCGGCGCGATTCCCCTCATACCAGCGCCCGGGCCTGAGGACGATCTTCCGCAAGCCCGCGCTGCGGCAGGCGATCAGCAGTTGACGCTGAAGCCCGGCCAGCAGGAGCTGCTTCAGATCATACAGATGTGAAGCGCTATCGACCAGCACGGTGAGCGTTCCCCTTGAGAACGAGTCAAATGCGCAATGTTCGGCAAGAAGCGGGGGCACCAGCGCCTGCCAAGCCTCGGCAAGCCGGACGAACTTCGTCTGCCGCCCTGCGACCGAATTGCGGAAGAAATCGACCACTTCGGGACCAAGCGGCGAAGCTGCGCCGCTGGGTCCCTGCTTGAAGCCGGCCAGCCTGCGGATCTGCTCCACTTGGCGATGAGACACATCCACAGTTCTTGCCCTGCCTACTGCAAATTGACCGGCATAATGACGTACAGGAAGTCCGGCCCGGCCTTCAGCAGGCCCGGGCGATTGGCGGCAGTCATCTCGAGGCTCACTTCCTCGGTGCTGACGACCTTCAGGGCGTCAACCAGAAAGGCCGGGTTGAAGCCGATTTCAACATCCGAGCCTTCGTACTTACAGGCGAAGTTGACGGTGGCTTCGCCTGCACCGGGAGACTGGCTGGAGAGCACAAGGCCCTTCTTGCTGAACTGCAGCCGGATGCCTTTGCTCTCTTCGTTGGTGAGCAGCGCTGCGCGCCGGATGGCGCTGAGGAAATCGGCGGCAGGCGCGACCATCTTCTTGTCAGTGTCCTTCGGAATGACATCTTCGTACGGCGGGAACTGCCCCTCAACCAGGCTGCTGGTCAGGGTGGCGCTGGGAGTGTGCGCGATCAGTTGATTCTCCTTGACTTGGAAGCCCACCGCTTCTTCTGGATCATCAATCAGCCGATCGACAAGCGATAGGGCCTTCACCGGTACGATCGCTCGCTTACCTTCTTTGTCGGGCAGCTTTTCCTCAACGAGGTCGCCACGGGCTTCGGCGAGGCGCCGGCCGTCGGTGCTGACGAGGCTTACGCGTTTCCCCTTCGCGCTCAGCAGCACACCGTTAAACGCATATCGTGTGCTCTCCTTGGCCGCGGCGAAGATCGTCTGCGCAATAAGCTGCTTAAGCTGGCCACCGGGAACGCAGAAATCCGCCGGGCCATCCTCGGCAGGGAACGGCGGAAACGCATCCAGCGGCTGAGTGTAGATTTTGAAGACTGAATCCGCGCCTTTCACTTGGGCCATCTCGGCAGCCGACTCGATCGAAAGCGTATCGTCCATACTTTCGCGAACGATATCGCGCAGCTTGTCGGCAGGCACAAGCACTTCGCCAGGCTCAGCAACCTCAATCTGGGTATCGCGATAACGGATGGCAACCTCCAGATCGGTTGCGCTGATCGTCAGCTCATTTCCCTGGGCAGCCAGTTTGACACACTGAAGAGCGGGCTTGGGCGTGCGAGTCGCCACCACGTTTCCAGCAACCAGCAACGCTTCGAGCAAAGCACCCCGATTACAGATCACTTTCATGATTCGCCTTTCCCGATCAAAAGGGCTACCTCTTCTCTAACGAGAACCTACGAGCGAAATGCCCAGTTGAAGGCAGTGTAACTCTAAATGGCTGGATTTGAAAATCCAAATGGCAGCATAAGTAGTTACCCTTGTTGCAATGTGGACAAATATGCGGCAATACATGCAATCATTGATGCTATAGGGCTTTGTAGTTACTCGGACACAGGCAATTCTGTGGATAAGCTGTTGTTACAGCTGGCGCGCACGCTAAGCGCCGTCGTCTTGAGGACATGAGGCTGCTGGCAAATATGCTGGCGCTGGTTCGAGTTGGCCTGCCCTCGACACACGCGCAACAGGTGCATGGCAGTCTATCCCCCGATTGTACACGGTGAGCTGTCAGGAGAAGTTCATCCTCTCAGACTTGCGAGAGCGGCCGGGGGTGCGTGACGCGTTATGCGGGCTGATCGACCACAATCCGTAGAAACCGAGTTCCTCTGCACGCGGAATTCAAGCTGAAAGACCAGGTGGTCCCGCGACGGATACCACATATTGTGGCCGAAATTCGAGGAATCGTCCGCATTTCACGTCACGCACCCAGCGGCCGGCGGCCGGGAATATCGAGGTGTGCATCGGGCGGCGCTCCCCTCGACCCCTGCACGCTGCCAATCCGGGAAGATCATAAGAGGTCATCAGTTTTGCGCGATCCAGTGCACATCAGGCTGCCGGTGTGCTTTCAAGCCGAGGTCTGTTCCTGCCACAGAGACATTCCATGACTGATCACTACCGCACCTCGCGAAGGTGTTTTGTCCTGCCTCAGTCGGAATTGGAGAATCGGGCCGTCGGCGTTAAACAGGTAACAGCGCCCGAACGGAGGCCCGATGCCCGCCGAACGACGCCATT
>Ga0315268_10005032_pt1 | contig 14255 bp, 16 predicted proteins | sample C1_top_MG_FD_204535 | JGI IMG/M metagenome (GOLD analysis project Ga0315268, IMG submission 204535) | Sediment microbial communities from Yellowstone Lake, YNP, Wyoming, USA - C1_top | ecosystem: Environmental > Aquatic > Freshwater > Lake > Sediment | place: USA: Wyoming | collected 2017-08-01
TGCATGTGCAGAAACGCTTAGAAGAATGAAGCTTGGAAGAATCAAGATAATCCCAGTTGAAGGAGCCTCAAACCATAACCTCTCAAAGGTTCCCCAAAAAGATGGCGTCAGTGGCGTTGTCCCGTCTTTCATGAAATATGAAAAGCAGTATGAGCCTGCAGTAAATTACGTGTTCGGTGACACTTTGGTTGCGGCAGATGATAAGATCGCCTTCGCATTATCCAGTGAAGGCTACCGTTCAGTCACGATCGACGGAGACCTGTATGAGTCTGGAGGAGCCTTCGAAAGCGGCTACTACCGCGCCCCAATAGACTTCTCCACCATAATCCCGAGTGAGTCAGCCATCAAAAGCTTGGAAGAAGCAGTGAACGCACTGCAGCAGCATCTTTCGAAAAGGGGCACAGACATAATCTCATTCGAAGAAGAGATAGATCGGACACGCGTGGAAATTGCCCGTTTATCAGATGCCATAACAACGCTTGACAGGGAAATAGTCCGCGTTAGAAGAAGCGGTAAGCGAACATTGTCCAACGTCAAACGAGTTGATCGCATCATCGATAGATTCAACAAGGAAACCGAAGCTGAAAGAACGCAATTGTGGGCTCACAGAGCCGAAAGAAGCTCTATTCAGAAAGAAATCCGAAAACTCGTCACCGAGCTATCAACTCTCAGACGTAAAACAGATCCAAGCAGTATTCAAGAAATGGAAGTTAAAAGAGAGCGACTCGCCGAGGAAATAATAACCTTTAAACAGAAGCTCGGCACGGTTCAAACTGAACTCTCCACCCTGCAATCTCAGTTTGACAATGTTCTAAGAGTTGGGTACCAGAATGCAAAGATCCAGCTTGGGAAGGTTGAGCAACAGCAGAGGAGAGTGGAGAAGGACGTGGAAGTTGCTCTCCAAGAGAGGGAGTCGCTGAAGCATGAGCTCTCGGAGCTAGAGAAAAGCCGGATTGAGCTTTCGAAATCCGTGTTCTCGGCAAGAGAAGAAGCAAAGAAGTTTACTGCTAAAATAGATGACATAGACAAAGAGCTGCGAAAGCTGGACGCAGAGTATGAGCCGACTGAGCGTTTAATGAATCAGCTCCAACTCACGATCCAAACCTCGATGATCCAGTTTCAGCAGTACCAAAGCCATCTCAGACAACTGGGTCACGAGCAGCCTTTCGAAGTGACACCAAAACAAGTTGAGGAAGCCGATACATCCATCAAAATGATGCAATTCGAACTGGAACGGATAGGAGCTGTCAACCAGCTTGCCTTGTCTCATTATGCCGAGCAGATCTCTCGCTACAAAGAATTGTCTTTGAGAATGAACGAGCTTGAAAAAGAAAAACAGGCGATCCTACGGTTCATGGATGAGATTGACCGCAAGAAACGAAGAGTTTTCATGGAAGCCTTTGAAAAAATCAGCACGAACATGCGGAAATACTTTTCAAAACTCACTGGCGGCGGAGATGCAGCATTGAAACTTGACAATCCTGAAGAACCCTTCTCTGGCGGCATAGACATGATGGTTCAGTTTCTCAATAAGCCCCCAATAGTCGTCAGCGGTGCCAGCGGTGGTGAGCGTTCGGTTGCGGCTGTTGCGTTCATATTCGCCTTGAAGGAATTCACTCCTGCGTCTTTCTATCTTCTCGACGAGGTGGATGCTCACCTAGATGCTTTTCACGTCTCAAGGCTTGCCGAGCTTTTGTTAGAGGAGTCTGGAAAAACCCAGTTTATAATCATTACGTTGAAATCTGAAATGGTGAACAAAGCCCAGAAAGTCTATGGAGTGTACGCACGCAACGGAGTTTCAAGTGTTGTTGCGGCAAAGTTTCTGGAGGCACAGAACTGATGTCTTCAACTATGATTAAGAGACCTTTCTATCTGCACCCGCCATGGAACATTCTATTCGAGCTTCAAAAACTCGAAAAACTGACGCCGTGGAACATCAACGTTGCCTACTTGCTTTCATCATTTCTTACAGAGATGGAAAAGTCTGGACAGGTTGATTTCAGAGCGTCAGGAGTAGCTCTTGATTCATCGGCGCTGATATATCTGATGAAGTCCAAGCTTCTGCTTAAACTCGAAGAACCGCCACAACCTCCGAAAGGTCCATTGGATTTCCTTCCTCCACCACTTTTTCTGCCATTGAGACATGAGCTGACTTCAACCACCATAGGGCACTTGCTAGAAGTTCTGGACGAAGTTTTGAAAAACGAGAAACTTGTTCATATTGAAACACGAATTGCCCAACCGATTCTTCCCCAAGCGTCTGAAATCCTGCCACAGTTGGATCTTTACCTGATGGAAATCGAAACTCAGATGGAGCAACTTCATGCTTCTCTCTCGGACATGGTGAAAGGCGCTGGAATAATCGAATTCTCAGCACTGATCAAAGGCAAGTTGCGATTGGAAGCGATTCGCACGTTCATTCTTCTATTGTTCTTGGCACAGGAAGGAAAAGTGAAGCTGTGGCAGAACGAGGAAAGCGAAGAAATCTACATCACCGTAGGGGAGCTGAAGCTTGCAGAGGATCGAAAAGCAGAGGCTTAGCTCAAACCCAGATTCGGACCAGACTTCTGTCGAAGAAAAAGCCAAAAATGACCTTGCGTTGATGGAAGCTGCCTTATATGTTGCTGGTCGCCCCTTAGACCTGAACGAGCTGTGTTCAGTTCTGAAAACTCGTTCAAAGAACAAAGCCAGAAAACTCGCGAAGATACTTATGCAGAATTACAAGGGAAATCATGCTGCGCTTGAAATTCTTGAGCTTAAAGATGAACGATATGTTCTGCAACTGAAAGCTGACTACACTCCTCTTGTCAAGAGACTTGTTAACAGACCATTGCTTTCGGCTGGCCCGTTGAAGACGCTTTCCTACGTTGCTTACAGGCAACCTGTATCTCAGAAACGTGTTATTGATGTTCGTGGGCATCATGCTTATGGCCATGTTAAGATGCTGAAGGAAATGGGTCTGATTTCGGGTGAAAGAAGCGGACGCTCGCTGCTTCTCAGAACTACTGATTACTTTGCCGACTATTTTGCATTAAGCCACGATACTACAAGCATGAAAAGAGAGTTGAAGAGCATCTTCCAAGATTCCGCAAAGCAAGAAGGCACGGAAGAGCTGAACGGATAGGTTTATATTTAAAAATGGGTTGATAGTGAACGCTCAAATCGGAAGCATGGAGAAATCCTGGTGTCTGTTTCGCATGGTGACTTGTACAAGAAGAAACCGTCTGGGGGTAGAAGAATAGCCTATCGCAAGAAAAGGAAATTCGAGAAAGGCACGTTTCCAGCAGAAACCACTCTAGGCGAATTGAAACGCAAGATGGAGAGAGGAAGAGGCGCAATCGTAAAAACGAAGGTTCTAACTGAAAAGTTTGCATGTGTCACTGACACCAAGACTGGCAAAACAGAGAAAGTCGAGATAACGCGGGTTGTCAGGAATCCTGCGAACATCGATTATGACCGCAGAGGAGTAATCACAAAAGGTGCAGTAATCGAGACTTCGCTTGGATTAGCGCGTATAACTTCGCGTCCAGGGCAACACGGAATATTGAACGCTGTTCTGGTTAGCGAGAAAGAAAGCTAAAACTTCTTTCTATTTTGGTGCATTCGCACCTCGAATTTTCTGCAATTGTCCTGCGATCTCCTTGATTATTCGGTCTTTTGGCTGTTTTTTTTCTACGAGGAGCATGCCCGTTTTCAATCCAGGAGTTTTTGGATAGGCAACATCTGCAATGAGTTCGGATTTCAGGCGAAGCTTATCAGCGGCATCTTTTATCTCAGAAATTCTTGGGACGTTAACGGCTATGTTTTTTGATGTGCGTCTGCCATCTCTTCTTGTTCTTGCCGCGTCAAAGTATGCTGGCCACATGATTATTTTGTCTTGTTTTCGCAATCGTATTCTCTCCTTGTCATTTGTGCGCGTAATAGGCTGTCAATTTGTCGCCCATGTGATCGACTCTGACAAAGCCAAACCGTTCAAACTGTATTATGCTGTTTGTTTTTAGTCGTTTGCAGGTGCCTTCGGCGATTCCTTCGGCAACTGTCGCATCGGGCATGACAACCTCGGCTGGAAAGTCTTGTCCGACTGGTATCCATTGTATTAGCTGTGCTTTCGCTTGTTTAGCTTCTTCGTAGGATTCGCTGATGAAGGAGGCTTCAGCCGAGTATATGTTTGCTTTTTGGATTTTTACGTTGAAAAGCTCCATGAGACGTATTGTGCTGCTTACTTTTGAAGCGTTCACGTCTTTTTTTGACACCCAGAGCTTCACGTTTTTGTCGTTTCCTTCAGGTTTTATGGAGTATTCTCTGAAACCTCTTTCAGGGTGCTCCGGATGCAAGTTGAGCTTCACGTTAAATGTCTTTGGAACGTGGCTCACTGTCATTTCCACAGGATCCTGTGCGAAAAAGTAACGCTCAGACGCTGGGTCGAGAATTTTGCGGTTGTACGCATAGAGGTTCTCCCAGCTCAGCACGACATCATTGGTCTTAGGTCCAACCTCAATAATCATCTTCTTTATTGCTTCAGGCGTGATTCCTCGTCTTTTCAGGGCGACGAATGTTGCTAACCTTGGGTCGTCCCAGTCTTTGTATAAGCCTTCCTTTATGCCTTGTACGATTTTCGATTTGCTCAGGGAGGCGCCGGTGATTTTGAGTCTGCCGTAGTGTATGGCTTCTGGATATTCCCAGCCTAAGTGCTTATACATGAATTCCTGTCGCACTTGGTTTGTCAGGTGCTCTTTTCCTCGAATTATATGGGTTACTCCTTGAAGGTGATCATCGACTCCGTTGGCTAGGTTGTAGAGTGGCCAAACTCGGTATTTTGTGCCAACTCTTGGATGTGGATATTTTTCGATGTCTATTATGCGTGCTGCAGGCCAGTCTCTGACTGCAGGGTTAGGATGATTCAGGTCGGTTTTAACGCGAACTACCGCTTCGCCTTCTTTGTAGCTGCCGTCTAGCATGCGATGCCATCTTCTGATGTGTTCTTCGGGCGGCAAATCTCGGCAGTCGCATGGCTTGCTGGCTAGTGTTCTTTCTCGAAATGTTTCAGGTTGGCATGTGCAGACGTAGGCATTGCCGTCCCTAAGCATTCTTTCGGCGTACTCATAGTATATGGAGATGCGATCACTTTGAATGAATTCTTCATCTGCAACGCATCCAAGCCAAGCCAAATCCTCTCTGATCTTGTCATAAAATTCCAGGACTGATCTTTTCACTTTTGGGTCTGTGTCTTCGAAGCGTAAGATGAATTTGCCATTGTGCATACGCGCGTATTCGTGGCATAGGATGATGGCGCGTGCCGAACCTAAATGCAGAACGCAGTCTGGGTTAGGCGAAAAACGTGTGACAACTTGGGCGTATTTCTCGACGTTTGGCAATGGTGGAAGACGTTTTTCTTCCTTATCCTTTTCCTTTGCCAAGGTTTCAGGCCATGTTTTCTCAATTAATTGTTGCTGTTGACTCAATGAGAGATTGTTGACTTCTTTGAGGACACCATTGACTAACGTGGATAGCTCTTTCACTTTGGTTCTGAGTTCCGCTTTTTCGCCCAGTATTTTTCCGATGACTGGGCCTGCTTGGGCTTTACCGTCGTGTTTGACAGCGTTTAGCAATGCTGTTTTGCGAATAAGCTCCTTAAGCTCAGCGTCCTTTTGAAGCGACACGGGTTTTGCACTCTGCCTAAGTATTCCTTTCAATTAAGAACGCGGTGAATGCTCTTAATTTTTCTTTCCCATCCGTATTAGGCAGAAGCATCTCGACTTCTTTCCAAGTCTTCTCAACAATTTTTCTTGCTTGTTGCTTGACGTATTCAATAGAGCCATAGTTCTGCATTATTGTGATGGCTTCATCGCGAAGCTTCTGGTCTTTAGTATGCATGTTAAGGATTTCGATAAGTCTTGCTTTATCTTTGGCTGTGGCGACTTTGAGCGTGTGGATCACTATGATGCTTCGTTTGCCTTCAGTAATGTCCTGCCCTCGCCCGCCCTTCTTTTGTTCAAACTCTTTGCTCGTCAAATCTAAGACATCGTCCTGCATTTGAAAGGCTACGCCTATGCTTTCAGCGAAATGTCCAAGCTTTTCGATAAGCTCTTCATCTGCGTTGGCCAGCACGGCTGCCATCCTAGCAGTCATTCTGGCTAGAGTTCCCGTTTTATAAGCGCACATCTGCATGTAATCATTCTCATCTAGTTTGTCAGCGTTGGCTATCCCTCGATGCCATGCGATATCCATGGCTTGACCGAGACTCAGATTGATCATTTCTTGCGCATATATTTCGTAAATCCTCTCAAGCTTCTTAGGCGGCAGGTTTTCTTTTTTTTCCATTAATGGCAGAAGCGGGATGAAGTACATGAGGTTTCCAGCGTTGACGGCAATGTCTGTTCCGTAGAGCTTATAGGTGCATGGTTTTCCTCTTCTAAGCTCAGATGCATCTTCTAGGTCGTCTATCATCAGAGTTCCGTTGTGGATCACTTCGGGTATTATGGCAAAATCGATGAATTCATCGGAGTTCTTGCCTAAGGCTTCGATGATTAGTAGGAACATGGTTGGTCGCCAACGTTTTCCACCCCTATCCAAGAACTCCCAAATGGGTTCTGCAATCGTTCTGTTCAAGGTCTCTAAATTATAGGCGTATCGTGGCGGGATTACTTTGAACACTGGGGCATTTCTTGTAAAAACTCGTGGAACGTATTTCTCAATAGCCTTGTTTACCAAAATCGCTTTTTCGTCAAGAAGCTTTCCAACATCCAAAAGAACTATTTCCTCCCTCTTCTCGCATAACATTCAACATCAAATCCTCTAGTTTTCAGCCACTCGGCAGTCTTACCCGCCAAAACAATGGGACATTTCTGCAAATCCTGAGTGGAATCTGCACCTGTTAGGAATGCAGCATTTTTCAACTCTTCTATCAGAAGCGAAAACGTCTCCTTTGTTTCTTCTACGCCTTTGACTGATGCTTCGAGCATTGGCTGTGATAGACTAGCAAGACTTGCACCTAAAGCAACAGCCTTAGCTACGTCTACACCATTCCTTATTCCGCCCGAAGCAATTAGTGGAATCTTGACTGTATGAGCAACCTCAACGAGGCTTGCAGCTGTTGGTATGCCCCAATCCCAGAAAACTTCACCCAGTCTACGTTGCAGATTCGTCTTACGGCTGTTCGCTCGATAGTACTCGACTGCTGCAAAACTTGTCCCGCCGACTCCGCTTACGTCTATGCCGCTTACACCAGCAGCTTCCAGTTTCTCCGCATCTTCAGCGCCTATACCAGCTCCTGTTTCTTTCACAATCACAGGCTTGTCCAGCGCCCCTGCGATCTCGCATATTCTCGCGAGAACACCTTTGAAGTTGGTTTGTCCTTCAGGCTGAGCTGCTTCTTGCAGTGCGTTCAAATGTATTGCCATCGCATCTGCATCGATCATTTCAATGGCTTTTCTTACTTCTCTAACACCATAGCCGTTAACAAGCTGTATTCCGCCGATATTTGCGATCAAAAATGCGTTTGGGGCTTTCTTTCTGACTATGGTGAAGGTTTTTTCAAGTTTCTTGTTTTCTATTGCGGCTCGTTGGCTGCCTACTCCCATGCCTAAGCCGAATTCCTCTACGGCTTGGGCTATGTTTGCGTTGATTTCGGTTGCTTCTTCTGTTCCTCCCGTTATGGCTCCGGCGATGAGAGGGGCGGCAAACCTGTGCCCGAAAACTGTCGTTGATAGGGTTATCTTCGTCCTTTCCGTTTCAGGCAAGGCTCTATGAACGAAATGTACGTCCTCAAAACCTGTTGTTGTGGTTTTTGCCTGCACGTTCTTACTCAAGGATATTCGAATGTGTTCTGCCTTGCGGTTCTCAGTTTTCTTAACCAACTTCACTCCTTCTCTATTAGTGTGCCTTCAACTTTTTCTCCTTTGAGAACTCTGTAAATAACGTTTGGCTTGGTTGCATTGACAATGAATACAGGTATTCCAAGCTCTATAGCTGGCAATAATTCGCTGATCTTGCCGAACATGCCTCCTGTAACGTCCTGAAGCGTTGATTTGTTAAGCCTTGCATGAAGCTTCTTTGCTTCATCCAGAGTCAGGTGCGTTAGTAAATTGGGGTTTTTCTCGGTCTTGGGATCAGCGTCATACAAGCCGTCAACGTCAACGCCCATTATGATGCGTTCTCCATTGAATCTTGTTGCGAGAACCGAGGCTAACTGATCACCTGACAATATTGTGAAACCAAGCTTTGAATCTACTACCGCATCTCCATAAAGAACTGGCATCACGCCGATATCAAGCATTATTCTAAGTGTCGTGTCTCCGAAGCATTTGATTCTTCCGTTTTCCGTTATAATGCACGATGACGCGGTGACACTTACTGCTGGAACGTCATGCATTATAAGTGAATCCATGACGAGCCCGTTCAGCACGGTCATGAAGTGATGGGTTTGAGCAAAACCAATGACTTGGCTCGGGTTTTTGAACCCTTCTTTGATAGCGTATTGTTGAGCAGTTGGATGACCAAAACTTCCGCCACCATGAACCATTACGAGGTTTTTCACGTTTGCTTTCTGTACCTCATCTGCTAGGCGGTCGATCACCTGCGTTCGAGCTGCAAGCTCACCGTTTTTGTCGGTGATTACTGAACCGCCAATTTTCAAAATCGTATGTTTAGCTTTGCTCAATTCTAACACCTTCGTCTGTTTTTCTAGCGATGAAAGGTCTGCCTCCAGCATTTTGAATTGCCTCCATGACTTGATCAAGCTTCTCATTCTTCGCCAGAGCTATCATGCAGCCACCGCCGCCAGCTCCTGTTAGCTTTGCCCCCAAAGCTCCAGCCTTTCGAGCAGCGCTCGTCAGCAATTCCAATGATTCGTCTGAGACACCAATGCCGTAGAGCAATGCGTGATTGATGTTCATCAGTTCTCCAAGGGTTTCCAAGTCATCCTTCTTGAGGGTGTCTATGGCTCTCAAAACGATTTCCCGCGCGGCTTTCCTAACTGATTCGATTATCTGCGGATACTTCTCTGTGATGTTTCGCACCTTTTCAACTAAGGCTCTAGTAGACCTTTGGACACCAGTGTCACCAACGACGAGCGGAATGTCTGTCTCAACATCTATTGATTTGAACCCTGTATCCATCTGAAAAAAGAGCGTCCCACCAAAGGTTGCGATTGCTGGATCTATGCCCGAAGGGGTTCCATGCACAACTTTTTCCGCTTCGTAAGTGATTCGGAAAATGTCTTCTTTTGACATCTTAACACTTAACAATTCAGCAGTAGCTGCTGTGACTGCAGCTGCAACGGCTGCAGAAGAACCTAAACCTGAACCTACAGGAACCGTTGAGTTTATCTCGATGCTCAAACCCACGTTCTCGCCCTGTTTTTCCATGACTTTCTCTACTGCTTGTTTGACTGGTTCGAATTTGTTCCTTGCTTCTCTTGTGTCGCCTTGTTCAATTCTGAAGACTCCGTCTTCGAAGCTTCCTGCAAGATTCAGGTTCGCGGAGAAAACACGCAGCTTCTTGTCGTCGCGTCTTTCTACCTTTGCGTAAGCCCTCTTATCTATGGCTAGGACTATGGCTGGCTCACCATAGACTACGAAGTGCTCTCCGAACAGTATCACCTTGCCGGGAGCTGAGGCAACTACTCCCATCGTGCACCCCTATTTCTCGAAAGACATGGCGGCGTATCCAACCACGCTTGAATAGTCGCCAATAACATCTCCACTTGTCTTATAGCATAATAATTTTGCCTCTTTCACCGCCAAAACTTTCGCTGCTACGATCAAAGCTGCAATGGGACCGTAGCCGCATGCGGTAACGTTATGTTCTTCAATGATTGAGAAGAATCTTGCCTCATCCAACACTTCAACCGCTTTGAGAGCCAGTCTGTCCTGCTTTTCAGCTTTTGAATGCGATTCATAATGCGTCATATCAGACGAAGCAATGATAACAGCATTCTTGCCTGCAATCGTTTTCGCCACGGCTTGACCGACTTCTCTTGCCGAGGCTAGATCCTGCATGAGAAAGCAGATTGGCACGATCTTGAACTCTGAACCATAAAGATACTGCAAGAACGGAAGCTGAACCTCAATTGAATGCTCCTCCTTATGAGCTGACTCATCTACGTCAACTATGCGGGATTCATGAACTATTTGGTTCGCTGTTTGGCTGTCAACCTCAACATCGCCCAGAGGCGTCCGCCAAACTCCTTCATTCATCGTTGCTAACGCACTGCCGTATCCCGTGTGGTTTGGGCCGAGAAGAACAACTATGTCAGGCTTGCCGTCCAAAGCAAGCTGATAATAAGCATGTGCGGCTACAGGACCCGAAAACATGTAGCCAGCGTGAGGACAAATTAATCCTACTAACCGTTTAAGACCAGTCTTAGAGATTTCTGGAAGCTTTCCAGGTCCGAAATTGCTGAGAAAACATTTTTCTATCTGAAGTTTCAGCGATTGGGCTGTTCCTTCATAAAAGGCTCCGGCTTGGCATGGAAGCCTCACCTTCGCCATTCCGTTAGACTTCCTCCTCTTCCCTAGCGACTTTTGCCTCGAAATCGTCAATTGTCACTGGCAAGTCCTTGTCTTGAGGTAATTCGCCTCTTTCCCGCAGAACCTGTCTCGCCAAAAGCCAATATATTACCGCTAAGGCTCGCCTGCCCTTGTTGTTTGTAGGTATCACCAGATCCACGCCGATGAACTCGTTGTCGGTGCTGCACAAAGCTACGACTGGTATGCCTGCTGATCCAGCTTCCTTGACGGCTTGAGAGTCTGCTTTCGGGTCTGAAACTATAAGCACTTCTGGTTCGATGCGGTTTGGATAAAGAGGATTTGACAAGAGTCCTGGGATGAATCTGCCGATGACTGGTGTTGCGCCTGTGATCTCGCAGAATTTCTTTGCTGGTTCCTGCGCGTAGAGTCTGGCAGCAGCAGCAGCGACTTTTGCTGGTTCAAATCTTGAAAGGAACTTCGCCGCACTTCTTATGCGGTCATCAGTCTTCTTTACGTCTAGGACGAATAAGCCGTCTGGTCTGACGCGGTATATGAATTGCTCCATGTCTCCAGTTTTCATTCGTGTGCCTATGTGTATGCCCGCAGATAGCAATGTTTCCTGTGGCAGCAGTAGTCCTTCCCCAGTTGGGATTGTTGCTTCTTCCACTTCTGTCTCGTTTGGACTGTTGGTTTCGATTTCTGTCTGTTCTTCAAGTGGTTTTACTTCTGTTTCTTCTTCCTTCTCAACGTCTTCTTTGATTTCATCTTCCTCTGGCAAACTGTTTTCCTCCTCATGACATTTGGGATTCAGCCATTGTTGCTCTGTCTCCCAAGAAGTCTTCGATCCTTATTAACTCGTTTATCTTTGCGATACGTGCCCCTTCAACAATGCCCGTTTTTATTATGGGACAGCCGAATGCCACGGCTAAATGCGCTATGTGCCAGTCACACGTGTCTCCTGAACGATGCGAGACTACTGGCAAATACCCATTGCTTTTTGCTAAATTGATTGTCTCAAGGGCGTCAGTAAGTGTGCCTACTTGGTTGACTTTGATAATTATCGAGTTTCCTGCGCTTTTCTTTATGCCGATGCTCAGTCTTTCAACGTTTGTTGTAAATAGGTCGTCGCCGCAGATGATGCAGTCTTTCGTTTTCTTCGTTAACTCGGCGAAGCTTGCGTAGTCTTCTTCGTGGAAAGGGTCCTCAACATATGCTAAGTGATATTTTTCGATAAGATTCAGAATGAACTCTAGTTGCTCGTCTGTTTTCCGCTTTGCGCTTTCTCTCTTATACACATAGCATTTTTCCTTTACATTCCAAAGCGAAGACGAGGCAACGTCTAAGCCCATGCCGCATTCCAGCCCCAGCTCGTCGCCAACTTCTTCACAAACTTGGGCTAGGGTTTCCAACGCTTCGGTGTTGTCAAGATTTGCTATCCATGCTCCCTCGTCGCTTTTTCCACCCGCAAAAAGCTTGTCTTTCTTTCTGAGAAGTTCGCCGATTCTTTTGTGAACTCGGGTGTTGGCGGTAGCGGCTTCTATGAAGTTTTCAGCTCCGTATGGTAGTACTAGAAATTCTTGTATGTCGGGGGATTTTCCGCCCGTGTGTTGTCCGCCGCTGATTGAGTTTCCAAGTGGGTATGGGAGTTCGTGAACGACTTGTCCTCCTAGGTGTTGGAAGAGTAGGCGGTCGTATGAGTTTGCTGCGGCTTCTGCGTTGGCTAGTGAGATAGCGAAGGCGGTGTTTCCTCCTATGACTTTGAAATCTTTTGAGCCGTCGATTTCGTGAAGTGTTTTGTCAACTTCTTCTTGGTAGTCAGCGTTTAATCCGACAAGTTCGGGGGCGACGATTTCTTCGACTTTTTCAACGGCCTGATCTACTCCGCCTTGCGGATAATAAACCACTTCTGCTTTTCCGCGGCTTTTTCCTGCTGGTGCTGCGGCTCTTCCGAAGCCTAGGGTTGTTATGACGTCAACTTCTATGGTTTCTTCTCCTCGGCTGTTGAAAACTTTCCTAGCAATTACGTCCTCAATGACCGCCGACATGATCTTTTTCCTTTCATGTTGCTAATAGAGGTTTCTTGCCTCTTTTCGTTTCTCGGCTTCTTCGTAGAATCGTAAAACTTCATCGACTATTTCCACGTGGGACAGGAGCATGCGCCTGCAGCAGTAGCGTTTGATTCCGAGGCTGTCTAGAACTTCGCCTGCGTCTTCTCCACCTTTGATTCTTCGGGCAAATTCTTCCCATTTGTCGCCAATCAGTTTGCCGCAAGTGAAACATCTTACTGGGATGATCATTCGGTTTCGCCTTTTACCTATAGCTTTTCTGTTCTTTGGCTCTGGCTCCTGATCCGCCGAATTTCTTAGGTTCCTTTCTTCTCGCGTCTCCAGCTATCATGGTTCTGTCATATTCAGAGAAAACCGTGCGTAAATGTGCGCTTTTAGTCCATTTCAGTAGGCCATTGGCAAGCGCCATTCTTGCCGCTTCGGCTTGTCCGACGAAGCCTCCTCCCCAAACCTTTATGTCGATGTCAAGCTGTTTCCAGACGTTGTCTCCAGCCTGCAGGAGTGGCTCCATAATTTTCTCGCGAGCAATCATGGGTTCATAGATTTCCACTGGCACTTTGTTTATGCGTATTTTTCCATTTCCTGGTCTTACAATGGCTCTTGATATTGCGGTTTTTCTTTTTCCGCTGACGACTAAAACTTTCTTTGCTGGCATGGTTACTCGCCTTGGTTCCATCCTAATTCTTTGGCGAACTCGCCAACCGTGAAGTGCGCGCAGGTCAGTTTTTGAGCCTGAGCTGCCTCTACGGTTTCAGTCTTTTGATCCTTAAATTCGTCTGGCATGCCCATGTAGACTCTGAGTCGTTTGTAGGCTTCTTTACCTTTTGGCTGCTTATACGGAAGCATTCCTCTGACTGTTTTTCTGACTATTCTATCAGGTCTTCTGTAGTGGAATGGACCTTGTTCAAGCTTGCTTCCTACAGCGAGGAATTCCTTGGCTTCAGGCACTTTATTTCTTTTTCTTCCAGAAAGAACGGCTTTTTCCACGTTCACCATTACTATTTCTTCGCCTTTCAGCAATCGTTTTGCTACGACGCTTGCCATTCTGCCCAGAATGAGCCCGTCAGCATTGATTATGGAAATCGTTTTGCTTGGTGTTCCCATTTTTTCACCCAATTATCTTGACTTTTGAACCAGTCGGATTCTTCTTGATAAGATCGGAAAATGACATGCACTTGCCGTTTGCAGCGCTTATCTTCCTTTTCGCTTCAGCTGAGAACGCGAAAGCTGTCACCGTTACGGGGTGATCAAGCTCGCCTGATGCCAAGACTTTTCCTGGAACGACGGCTGTTTCATTTTTCTGTGTGTATCTGCTTAGGCGGCTTAGGTTGACTGCTATGCGTCTTCTTTTGGCTTTGGCTAGGCGGTCTGCAATATCTCGCCAGATTTCGACTTTGTTTTCGTTGCTTTGTTTTCTCAGAAAGCGAATTAGCTCTATGAGTTCAGGGTTTGTGGTCTTAGCTTTCTTCACTCTTTTTCACCTTAATCTGACCTTCGAGTTCCTTCAGCTGTTTGTCCACGATTTTAATGGCTTCTGCCATTATTCTTTCAGGTGGAAGCGCACCCGTAGATTCCAAGCTGAATATAAATGTGTTGTCTTCAGATTCAACCTTGATTGCCTGCGGCTCCGTGGGACAAGCGTCTACGCAGTCTTGGCAGAGAGTGCAAGCTACAAGATTCACAACCTCAAGTTTCTTATCTTTAATGGCTAGAACCTTTT
>Ga0315268_10005033_pt1 | contig 14253 bp, 24 predicted proteins | sample C1_top_MG_FD_204535 | JGI IMG/M metagenome (GOLD analysis project Ga0315268, IMG submission 204535) | Sediment microbial communities from Yellowstone Lake, YNP, Wyoming, USA - C1_top | ecosystem: Environmental > Aquatic > Freshwater > Lake > Sediment | place: USA: Wyoming | collected 2017-08-01
AAGAGATTTCGTTCCCGATCACGATCGTCGAGACTCCTCCGATGGTCGCGGTCGCGTTGAGGGCCTACGTGAAGACACCGAAAGGGCTCCAGACGTTTGCCGAGGCTTGGATGGAGAAGCCCCAAAAGGATTTGATGCGTCTTCTAACCTTGCCAGAATCGATCAACCATGGCGAGAAGCTTGCGAAGATCGAGTCTTCGCTCGAAAAAGTGAGCGAGATCAGATTACTGTTGGCGTCTCAGCCTAGGATCGCACGTCTCGGCAGGAAGACCCCTGAACTCCTTGAGGCGAAACTGGGCGGCGTAGCGCTGAAGGAGCAATTCGAGTATGCGCGAAACCAGCTTGGCAAAGAAGTCAAAGTCTCCGACGCCTTCAAAGAAGGCGACTGGCTCGACGTCATCGGGATAACCACAGGCAAAGGAATCCAAGGACCGGTAAAGCGATGGGGAATCCGCAAGAAATTCCACAAGGCAAGGAAGACCGTCAGAGCAGTCGGCTCGATTGGCGGATGGCATCCCCATTATGTGCTGTACTCTGTTCCACGTGCGGGACAAATGGGCTTCCATCAGAGGACGGAACACAACAAGCAGGTGGTCAAGATCGGGCAAGAGGGCAAGGATGTCACACCGAAGGGAGGATTCATCAGATACGGAGAGATCAAAGCCGAATACGTCATGCTAAGCGGCACGGTCCCCGGCCCCGCCAGGAGAGCGATAACCCTCCGACACGGAGCCAGAGGCACAGACGCACCTGCACCCAAGTTCGACTACCTCAGCCTAGAATCCGTCCAGGGGCGCTAGAACTTGGCATTTCCTTCCAGGAACATACAAGTCTACGACACTAGCGGCAAACCGTATGAAAGCATGAGCTTGCCCTCTGTTTTCTCAGTGCCGTTCCGCCCTGACGTAATACAGAAGGTCGTTGTTGCGCTTCACAGTCGAAGGTATCAGCCCAAAGGTAGGAACCCGATGGCGGGAAAACGAACGACCGCCGAGTCTGTCGGAGTCGGCAGAGACTTGGCCCGAGTTCCAAGAGTCAAGGGAGACCGCTCTCCGAAATCTGGCCAGGGTGCTTTTGCGCCTATGACCGTGAAAGGCCGCTTGACCCACGCGCCCTCGCCACAAAGAAGGCTTGCAAAACGCGTCAACGCGAAGGAACGCCTACTGGCCTACTGGTCGGCTGTGGCGGCAACAGCCTCCACGGATCTTGTCGCATCCAGAGGCCACGAAGTCAAGAAGGTAGTGGGCATCCCGCTTGTGGTTTCGGATGAATTCCAGAAACTCAAGACCACGGCAGAAGCTAGGAGCGCTCTCGAAGGACTTGGACTCTGGGATGATGTCACAAGAGCACGCAAAGGCTTGAAGATACGTGCTGGCAGAGGACGCGCGAGAGGCAGACGAACGAAACATCCGCGGGGTCCTTTGCTTGTCGTACTAAGGGACGAAGGGGTCGGAAAGGCAGCCCGCAATTTGACTGGCGTCGATGTCGTGGAAGCATCGAGCCTGAATGTTGAGGATCTTGCTCCTGGAACTCATCCTGGGAGGCTTACAGCGTGGACGAAGTCCGCCTTGGAGCTCGTCGAGAATCGTTACGCCAAACAGAGGAATTAGCATGCCAGTGAAAGACATCCAAGAAGTGATCAAGTACCCGCTCGTCTCAGAGGACGCGGTCACTCTGATCGAGTCTGAAAACAAGATCACCTTCATCGTTGACGTTGACGCGTCCAAGAATGACATACGCCGAGCCGTGGAAGAACTGTACGAAGTGAGGGTCGATCGCGTCAATTCCGTTCTCACTCCAGAAGGGCGCAAGAAAGCCTACGTCAAGCTCGCCGCAGACTACAAGGCCTCCGACCTAGCCGTCAGGCTGGGGATCCTCTAGAAACATATTTGTCTTGGTTAGGCAATGTCGAACAGGTTTCCAGAAGTGATGAGGTAATGCCTAAAGAGTTCACGTATCGCGGCCACACGATCGGTGATCTTCAGCAAATGTCCATGGACGAATTCATCAAACTTCTTCCAGCTCGCCAGAGAAGGTCGCTCACCAAGGGTCTGACGAACGAGCAGAGAATACTCCTCGAGCAGATCCGGACATCAGGAAAAGAGGCCGCGAAACCCGTCAGGACCCACTGCAGAGACATGGTCATTCTCCCCGAGATGGTGGGGAAGACTCTCTTGGTCCACGGCGGCAAGGAATTCAGCTCGCTCACGATCAGGCCGGAAATGATAGGCCACTATCTAGGGGAGTTCGTCATCACGAACAAGAAGGTCGTTCACGGAACACCGGGCATCGGAGCATCCAGGAGCTCCATGTACGTCCCTCTCAAGTAGGAGACTACGTTCAGAGAATCCACACGTGCCATTCTCGGGCACTATGCCCTTCTCCTCACGAATAGATAGCAAAGTGCCGCCATGGTCAGCGCACCAAATACAGCTGTCGGGAAGCTTCCAAGTATCGACGCTGGAGCAGACTGATTTGCATGATCGCGAACCTCTGTTTCAGCTACTGATTCTCCCTTCAACATGGCAGGGGCCGGAGGTCTCTGCACTAGATTCGCGCCTTGCACAGCCACGAACGCGAGTACTAGGGCAAGGAATGCTAGTCCAAGGACGTTCCTCAAGCTGGGGCCTCCGCGCCTCCTAGATCGCCCTCTTGAGATAAGTCTAGAGTTTGAAACAATCCGGGGCGTTGCCGTGTCTTCATATCATCCTATCCTTCCAGATCCTGACTCCTTCATATATGCAAACGAGTGCCGCGCTCGATCCTAAGATCAGAGCCATTGGGTTGATTTCCGATGCTGTCAGCAGCGACTGGGCGAGATACATCACAACAGCCCCCGCAAAGAAGACTGCGTAGAAGACGTACCTGGGCAGAATTAGCTTGCCTATCCGGAGAAACATCCGAAACTGACTCGGCTTAATTTCTTCGGCGGGCACATAGTGTCCGTACTCGTCTTTTTTCACGACGCCGAGTTCACGCAGCTTCTCTAGGTGATAGAGTGCCGTGCTTGGGCTAGAGAATCGAATCAGACGCTGTATCTCCCTGACCCCTACCGGCCTTGGTGATTTGAAGACCTCCCAGTACACTCGAAGCGTGGTTCCCTTCAGCTCTGCTTCGATCGCTTGTTGATCTCCTCTAGAAGCCAAGCCGGTTCCGACCTAGACCGATGTATTCGATGATGGGGCGAGACGTAATAATCGTTGCTTACCGAGACCCAGTTTCGCAGGGCTGATTCCCGAAATTGCAAGAAAGGCATTGGTTTTTATGGTGCTCTGTCCATGCGTTCGGAGATGCTGGTGGAAGAAGCATGCCAAACTGGGCGTATTCAGTGAAGGAGGTAGACCCAGAACGGTCTGTGAGGTGCTCAGGACGTGAGCTACGCATCTCGCCCAAGGCCGCATCAGAGATCTGCCGCGCCATCAGAGGTATGCGACTGGACGATGCGAAACGGCTTCTCGAAGATGTCAAGTCCAAGAAACGTCCGATCGCGTATCGACGCTACAAGAAGGAAGTGCCTCACAAGAGCCATTCAGAACGGTGGCATGCAGGCCGATATCCAGCAAAGGCTGCCAGTAAGATCCTCGGACTCTTGGAGGAGCTGCAGTCGAACGCTGAATACAAGGGCCTAGACGTTGATAGACTCAGGATAGTCCACGCAGCAAGTCAACGGGGAATGAAGACGAGAAACTACATCCCGCGCGCTTTTGGCAGATCAAGCCCATCCCTCAACGTTCTGACGCACATAGAACTGATCGGATATGAGGCACAAGCGTGATGTCAGTCAACAAATACTTTGTACGTGACAATATGAAAAAAGCTGAGATTAACTCGTACTTGGCTGGGGAGCTCAAGAAGGCCGGCTACAGCAAGGTCGAGATGACGAAGACCCCGCTCGGAACGAGAGTCGTTATCTACGCAGCGAAGCCGGGCATGGTAATAGGAAGACGTGGTCAGAGCATTCGTGATCTAACTCAGGTATTTGAACAAACATTCGGAATGGAGAATCCGCAGGTCTCGGTAGCAGCGATTGAAGCGCCAGACTTGGATCCCATGGTTGTTGCGTCTCAAGTCGCCTCCGCCCTGCAGCGAGGCATCCACTTCAGGAGAGCCGCGTACTGGGCTCTTCAACGAGTCATGGGAGCAGGAGCCCTCGGGGTCGAAATCACAATTCGGGGGAAACTGACCACCGAGCGAGCCAGATATGAAAGGTACAGGGACGGTTACCTTCCAAGCGTCGGCGAGCCGGTACTCAAGCAGGTCAAATCCGCGGTGGTGGATGTCCAGCTGAAGCAGGGACTATTCGGCGTGGCGGTGCGAATTCTGCCACCGGGAGCGAGCTTCCCCGACAAACCTGAGATTAGAACCGCAGCTGAGCTTGCAGTCAAACCGCCCAAGGAAATGGCGGCGGAGACCGAAGAAGAGAGTGAGGAGACAGAGGAAGATGCCGATACTGCGGAAGCGTGAGATTTCCCAGCTTCTGCCAGACGAGCGGCAGAAGAGGCTCAGAGAGCTCAGAACCGAGCTTGCCAAGATGCGTACCACTGTCGAATCCGGGGGTCGAATGGAGAATCCAGCGCGGATCAGAGAAATACGAAAAACCATTGCGAGACTCATGACCATTGAGGCTAAGGCGATTAAGTCGCCCGTGAAGGAGTAATGCCGACAAAACCTGAGAATGTTTTGAGACATGAGTTGATTGGATTGAAGGCAATTGTCGCGCGAAGCTCGAACTCATTCTTGGTGGGCGCTCGCGGGCGAATCATCGATGAGACGAGGAACACTATCAAGCTTAGCACTAGGAAAGGGGTGAAGGTGATCCCCAAGGAGGTCGCAGTGTTCAGGTTCGATCTGTCTGACGGTTCTACTGTGGAAGTTGAAGGAGCGAAGTTGGTTGGAAGGCCCGAAAACCGGATGAAGGCCAAGGGGAGGAGATGGTGATGCGAGAAGTAGGAATTGGAGTGAAACCGCCACAGAAAGCATGTGAAGATCCGAACTGTCCGTTCCATGGTACCCTCGCGGTAAGGGGCAAGGTCCTCGATGGGACAGTTGTGAGCACCAAGATGAGTGGCACGGTCACGGTCGAGAGAGGACACCTACACTACGCAAAGAAGTACATGCGCTATGAACGTCGTCGTAGTAGAATTCTCGCGCATAACCCGCCATGCTTGGAGTTGAAGGACGGGGATCGCGTGAGAATAATCGAATGCCGACCAGTCAGCAAGGAGGTTTCGTTTGTTGCAGTCGAGAAGATTCTCCCCAGTGCCTAGAGCCGAAACGATCAAAACATTAAAGAAGAATAGTTCGCTCTTTGCCGAAAACCCGAAGTGACATAACATGCCAGCGCCGAGAACAAGAGCAGTCAGCGCAAAGGGAATGGTAGAGTACAGACCACACGTCGCACGTGGCCTACCGCTGGGAAGCAGAATCTTTTGCGCGGACAATACCGGCGCCAAACAGCTGAAGGTCATCAACGTGATGGGATACCACAGTCGACTTAGACGGGTTCCGGCAGCGTGCGTCGGTGACATGATTATGGTTTCAGTCTCCAAGGGTACCCCGGAGCTCCGGCGCCAGATGTACCCAGCAGTCGTAGTGCGTCAAAGAAGGCCATTCAACCGACCCGACGGTGTCAGGATTCAGTTTGAAGACAACGCCGCAGTTATCATGACACCAGAAGGCGAACTCAAGGGAACGGAGATTAGAGGTCCTGTCGCACGAGAGGCAGCTGAGAGATGGCCAAGGGTTGCCAACATCGCAAGCATAGTAGTGTGACAACAAATGCGGAGAAGTCTCTCGACCCGACCGAGCAAACAAAGGAAGACGCGCTATTTCGCACATAGCTGGAAGAAGCATAAACTATTGGCTGCGCCTCTGTCATCGGAACTCAGAACAACGTACGGAAGAAGATCGATCCCCGTCCGAACCGGCGACACAGTCCGCATTGTCCGCGGAGATTTCTCCGGAGTGGAAGGCAAGATCTCGGATGTCGACACTGCTAGGCAAAGACTGTTCGTGGAAGGAGTGACAAGAGAGAAAGTCGCTGGGACGTCGGAGAAGGTTTCCGTTCACTGCACAAAGGTCATGATAACTAGACTGAACCTAGATGACAAATGGCGAGCAGATTCGCTGAAAGAACCAAAGACTACTACTGTGAAGACTGAGGCTGAATAGGAATGGGAAAGAAAGGCGGAAAGAGGCATCTTAAGCGGGAGAAATCGCCTCGGTTCTGGCGGATTCATCCTAAAGAGTCACAGTGGGCCGTCAAACCTGTTCCTGGTCCTCATTCACAGGACACCTGCATCCCACTTTCGAGCTTGTTGAGAGACGTGCTCGGCTACGCAAAGACCACAAGAGAGAGCAAGATCATCCTCGCACAGAACCGCGTTAGCGTGGACGGCAAGATCCGCCGCGACCACAAGTTCCCGGCCGGTTTGATGGACGTCGTTGAACTCCCAGATGCGAACATGAGCTACCGGGTTCTTCCTGCAGTCGGCAAAGGTTTGACAGCGGTCCGAATACCCAAGGACGAAGCGAAACACAAACTGTGCAGGATTGAAGATAAGACCAGTCTCAAGAAAGGCCGCGTTCAACTCAACCTACATGATGGCAGAAGCATAACCATACCTGTGCAGGATCCACGAAGCCCTCAGGAGGACACATACAAGACAAGAGACACGGTAAGGATCAGCATCCCCACTCAGAAGATACTGGGGCACCTGAAATTTGCAGTAGGCGCCTACGCGATCGTCACATCCGGAAGAAACCTCGGCAGACACGGAAAGATCATGAAACTCGAACCAAGCACCTCAGCGAGAACAGCAACAGCCCTGATCGAAGACCCCTCAGGGAACAGATTCGAGACTATCGCAGACTATCTCTTCGTCGTGGGCGAGGAGAAACCAACAATCAAGATTGAAGGCGAAGCATAAGGATGCAAGCAGCCCAAGAAGCCCCAACGAAGGAGCACCCGATGCGGCACGTTAAACTCGAGAAGGTAACAGTCCACATAGGCGTAGGCAAATCAGGAGAAGAGCTCGAGAAGGCAAGGACTATCCTTGGCGAACTTACAGGACAGAAACCCTCATCGCAACGAGCAAAGCAAACAGTGAAGGACTTTGGGGTAAGAGAAGGCGAACCTGTCGCCTGCAAGGTCACGCTACGCAGGGAAAAAGCCGCACAGTTCATGAGAAAAGCCCTCGAGGCAGTTGGCAATCGCCTCAAGGAATCCAGCTTCGACGAACAAGGGAACTTTGCGTTTGGCGTCAAGGAACATATCGAAGTGCCGGGGACGAAGTACGTCCCTGAGCTCGGTATAATTGGGTTTGACGTTATCGCAACCATGGAAAGGCCCGGTTTCCGTGTAAAGAGGAGAAGAATCAGACAGAGCAAAGTGGGAAAGGCCCACTTGGTCACCAAGGAAGAAGCGATCCGCTTCGTCCGAAGCAATTTCGGTACGGAGATCATCGGAGGCGGACAGTGATGGCCAAGAAGAGAGTGCCAAGGAAGAAGAAGTTCGGCAAGGGAAGCCGCGCATGTAGACGCTGCGGCCAGTATGACGCGATCATAAGAAAGTACGGACTCAATCTGTGCAGACAATGCTTCAGAGAACTAGCTCCGACGTTGGGCTTTAAGAAATACATGTAGATGACAAGAGATGGCGCCGACAGAGCTTGTGGAGCGAATCGTTGAGATCCCAGAGGGCGTAACTGTCCAGATCTCCAACCGAAAGATCCGGGCGTCAGGCCCGAAAGGCATGTTGGAAGAGGATCTCTCGCACATTCCATGTACCATGGAAGTCGAGAAGGGGCACGTCAGCATCAGATCGTCGTGGCCACGAAGGGAGGACATCGCAATGGCCGGAACAGCGGCGGCCAAGATCAGGAACATGGTCAAGGGCGTCAAGGCAGGATTCACCTTCAAGATGAAGGTAGTCTACGCCCACTTCCCCGTCACCCTCAAAGTGATTGATAAAGAGCGAAAGCTGCTCATAGAGAACTTCACAGGCGAGAAAACGGCGCGCGTCGCCGACATTGTTGGAGATTCCAAAGTCAAGGCGGCCGGCGACGAGATAATAATCCAAGGCATCAGTCTTCAGGACGTGAGCCAAACAGCAGCCAACATCGAACAGTCCACGAAGATCAAGGACAAGGACCAACGTGTCTTCCTTGACGGGATCTACGTCTTCGAACGAAAGGAAGGCATGTAAAATGGTCAACAAGAAACGGAAGACGCCTCGATTCGTTCGGCAGGAAAGCTGGCGCCTTGTCAGAGTCAAGGAACAATGGAGACGCCCTCGTGGCAAGAACAGCAAAATGAGGTTGGGCATGAGAGGCTGGCCCAAGATCGTGAAGATTGGCTACAAGAGGAGTCGAAAAGGGCGGGGGCTTCACCCCTCTGGGCTTGAAGAGACCATTGTGAGGCGTCCAGCCGACCTTGAGAAGATCAACGCGAAGACTCAGATCGTAAAGATCAGCCACGCTGTGGGCGAGAGAAACAGAATCGCCATAATGGAGCGCGCGCAAGCCTTAGAACTGACAGTTGCGAACCCAGGGGCGAAAAAGGCCGAAGCCGCCCCGGCAGAAGAGCTAGTCGTCAAAGAGCCCGAATCGACGAAGACAGAAGAGGAAGCTGAACCGACGAAGACAGAAGAATCAACATCAAGTGGAGCGAAGTCAGAATGAGTGCTAGATCACAAAGACGTATCGCCGCCAGCATCCTCAAAGTCGGCGAGAACAGGGTATGGCTGGACCCGGAAGACATGGATGCAATCAGCTCAGCCATCACGCGCACCGAGATCCGCAAACTCATACATGAAGGAGCGATTCGCACACTCCCAGAGCAAGGCAGTAGCAGAGGAAGAGCACGCACAGTCAAGTCCAAGAAAAGGGCTGGAAGACGAAGCGGTTCCGGTACAAGGAAGGGAGCCACACTCCCCCGGAAAACGGCATGGATGCTACGCATCCGCGCAATTCGCGACCGATTGCGAGAATTGAGAGACAAACACACGATACAAAGCCAGACCTACAGGAAGCTGTTCCTCATGTCGAAAGGAGGATCATTCAGAAGCGCCGCGCATCTCGACGAATACATCGAGGCACACAAGCTAGCTAGGAAGCGATAGAAACATGGCATACGCAGCCACACAACAACGGGAGGCAGGCTGGATTCCAAAGACCAAGCTGGGCAGGATGGTGCAATCCGGCCAAGTTCTTTCACTCGATGATGTCTTCACCCAAGGGCTCCGCGTCATGGAACCTGAAATTGTTGATGTGCTGCTTCCCGGCTTGAAGCAGGAAGTCCTCGGAATCGGCTTCGTCCAGAAGCAAACAGACGCCGGAGAGAAGTCACGATTCAAGGCAGTTGTAGCGGTTGGGGATAGCAACGGCTATCTCGGAGTAGGCGACGGAAAGGCCAAGCAAGTCAGAACAGCAATTGACAAAGCAACACTTCAAGCCAAGCTCAAGGTAATCCCAGTTAGGCGAGGATGCGGCAGCTGGGAATGCGGCTGCGGTCGATCACACTCACTTCCGTTCCTAGTCACAGGAAAGTGCGGCAGCGTACGAGTCGACATAGTACCCGGCCCAAGAGGGCTCGGCCTCGTCGGTGGAGAGATCGTCAAGACCGTACTGACACTGGCAGGCGTAAGGGACTGCTGGACGCGAACTTACGGATCCACGAGCACACTGGCCTCGACTGCGCTCGCAGTCTATGATGCGCTCCGCAATACGTACAGTACCGTAACGTACGCTGACTGGGTTCGATGAACGAACTCATCACAGGACGTTCAACTTGCGGCCAATCTTCTCGAAGGCAGCGAGCGCCACATCAAGATCCGTTCTCGCATGACCCGCATTCATCATAGTGCGAATACGAGCTTTGTCGCGCGCAACCATCGGGAAGACGATTGGAAGCGCGAATACGCCCTCATCGTACAGCATAGTGCTCATGTTTTGAGCCACGGAGCTTTCCCCGACGATTACCGGCGTGATCGGTGTCTGACTGTTGCCTATGTCGAAGCCCATGCTCCTGAGCTCCTTCTTGAAGTAGCCAGTATTCTTCCAGAGGTTCTCGAGATGCTCGGGTTCCTCCTCTACGACTTCAAGGGCTGCGATGCAGGCCGCCGTTACTGGCGGGGGATGGGACGCGCTAAGGAGCCATGTGCGAGACTTGTTGAATGCAAACCTCCGAAGGTCCTCACTCCCTGAGACGTATCCTCCAACCACGCCGAATGCTTTGGAGAAAGTGCCCATCTCAATGTCGATTTTCCCCTCGATCTGGAAATGAGACGCCATCCCTCTCCCTTTCTCTCCCAGGACCCCATCTCCGTGCGCATCGTCGACGTATGTGATCGCTCCTGACTCCGAGGCCAACTTGACTATCTTGTCAAAGGGTGCGATGTCACCGTCCATGCTAAAGACTCCATCCGAGACCACAAGCGTCCTTCTGTACTTGCCTCGCGTTTCCTTCAGGATTCTCTCCAAGTCATCCATGTCACAATGCTTGTAGACAGTCTTCTCCGCTCTGCTTAGACGCACTCCGTCGATAATGCTTCCATGATTCAATTCGTCGCTGATTATGAGATCGCCTTCGCCTGTGAGCTGAGGGATCAGACCCGCGTTTGCCGCGAATCCCGTCGAATATACGAGCGCGGCTTCCGAGTGCTTGAACGCTGCAAGTTTCTTCTCAAGTTGAAGATGAAGATCCATGTTGCCTGCGATCGGCCTTACGGAACCAGAACCGACCCCATGCGTATCGATCGCTTTCTTGGCGGCCTCTTTCAGTTTCGGGTGATTCGTGAGGTTCAGATAGTTGTTGGAACAAAACATGAGCACCTTCTTCCCGTCGACTACGCAGTGAGGCGCACTGTTTCCCTGTAACGTGCGAAGTTTCCAATCCAAGCCTGACTTCTCAAGGGTCAAGTATTCTTCGCGGAGAAAGGCGAGTTTCCCAGTTGACATCGTCAACACAACCCATACTGGATTCTACCGAAGAACAGCATGCAGCAAGATCACCAGCGATAATAGGTTTTCGACCATAAGCAGGTGGGAAAGCATAAGAAGAGCCTGGGGGTCGTCGAAGTACGGATTCCGTGGGTCATGCTGAATGGAGAAGATACTTGTCACTGGCGCAGTTGGCCAGATTGGCACCGAACTCGTCCAAGCACTGCGAAAGAAGTGCGGAAGAGATTCGGTGATAGCGGCGGGCCATAGAACCAAGCCTACCAGAGAGTTCATGGATTCTGGCCCGTTTGAATACCTCGATGTCCTAGATCGAGAACGATTGGCAAAGACGATCGTAGATAACCGCATCGACACAATCTACCATATGGCCTCGATTCTATCCGCGGTCGGCGAAATGAAACCCCAACTTTGCTACGAGGTGAACATGGGCGGGTTGTTTAATGTGCTGGAAGCCGCACGAATGCACAAGCTGGAACGTCTTGTCACGGCGAGTTCGATCGCGGTCTTTGGGGCGGGAGTTCCACGTGACAATGCGCCCAACGATACGATATTGTTGCCCACAACCATGTATGGTGTCACGAAAGTGTCCGGGGAACTGTTGGGTACGTACTACTTCCGCAAGTTTGGCGTTGACTTCCGCGCCGTACGTCTTCCGGGGATAATTAGCAGCGAGACCCTGCCCGGAGGCGGCACCACTGACTACTCTGTTGAAATGTACTACGCGGCGGTTCAAGGCAGACGCTACACATGCTTCGTCCGAGAGGACACAGTTCTCCCAATGATGTACATGCCAGACGCAATTAAGTCACTCATGGACTTGGCTGAAGCAGATGGGTCACGGCTGAAGCATCGTGTCTTCAATGTCAACTCAATGAGCTTTTCAGCCGGTGAACTCGCGGACTCCATCAGAAGCGTTGTTCCAGTGTTCATATGTGACTACAAACCCGATTTTCGACAGGCCATTGCAGATTCTTGGCCTAGGTCTCTCGATGACTCCGCGGCAAGAGAAGAGTGGAACTGGGAACCCACATTCGACCTCCCTCGGATGACTGAAGACATGATTGAGAAACTACGACCGAAACTCGCCAAGCAGACGCTGCTCGGCTGAATCTTGACACTTCACGGCTTTGGGACAAAAGTTAGTGGTAGCCTATTCTGAGCATGTTGTGTAGTGTTGCGATGCAGCCGACGGCGGTGTCTATGCGGTCATCCCGCTTCTGCCAGACTCTCCATCCTAGGGTTCTCTTATCGGCGGAGAAGCCGCTCTCCGACAGCTCCCGCTTGTAGTATTCTTTGATGTAGTTGATCGGGTTGCTCATCATCATTCTGAGTATCCCCTGCCATCTCGGAGGCCCATTTATGGTCGTGTTGCTTCTGGGAAGTATGTATAGCACCGTCTCATCCTCGAAGAGGTTGAGGGTTGATTGGAGGCTATAGTACTTGTCGAGTCTAACGCTCTTCACCCTTAATCCGGTCCGTGCCTTTACCGCCTCCAGCATACGCATCGCCTTCAGGAAGGCTTCCCGTTCGCTGTTTAGGCCGGAACCGTAGCATACGTATAGGTGGGTTGCTAGATCCATCAGGTTGAAGGCGTAGACGAAACCCATCGCATCCCGCTTGGCTCCGTCGCTCCTGTAATGCTTCGATATGGTGAGTGAGTAGCCCGTCCCGTCACCTGTGAGATCCACATCCACCTGACTGAGCCTCCTTCTCTTGAGCGTCAGTATGAGGATGTTGTGGAGTATGAGTCTCACAAGCTCATCCGAGTAGGCGCGTTCTATCGTCTTGTAGCCCACCTTGACGCCGTCGAAGGAGTGGAAGAGCGTCATCAACCCTGACATGCGCCTGTTGCTCTGCTGGAAGAGAGATTTGACCAGTAGGGAGGTCACTCGCTCCCTCAACCTCAGCTTCCTAGGCCTCCCAAGGCGAGGCGTCTCAACTAGCAGAGGCCTCGAAGCCTCCTCCACCAACCCATCCAACTCTTGCGCCAGATACCTGACCCTGTCTGCGTACTCCCTCTCATACTTCACCCAGTCGATCTGGGTCGGGGTTCTAGCAGCGGCCTGTTCACTGTACGCGTCCATGATGCGCTTGAACTCTGCGAGGAATGTTCGGAACCTTCTGTTCGTCAGCCTCCCTCGCGCTGTCATAACCCCTGATATGGATGGAAAGCTACTTATACCTATCTATAGATATCTTAACTTGATGCGGGATGCCTAGGACCACTAGGGAGCTTATTCTAAGCCAGCGGAGGATCGTGTTACGGGATGAGGTTGAGACCATCTACGAGAAGATCGTGACACCCTTCGGCACCTCCGCCAAGGCAGACGTACCCAAGAGATACATAGGAAAGAGAGTCTACATAATAGTTCTAAAGAAATGAGCCTCGCCCACTTTTGTCCCAAAGCCGCTCCTTCACCGCTTCTTCTCCTTTCCTGTAATAATTTCACTACCCATCGTAGACGGTTCATGGTTAAGCTGAATGACCGGAAGATACGTTGGATCATCCATGAGAAGCTGAGGGGGAGGGGTGCAGGCGAATTAGCGCTGATCCAACGAGTCTCGCACAGGCGGATCGAACAGATCTGGCAAGCATACAAGCGGACAGGCATCCTACCAGCATTGAAGACGCCTGGCAGACGCAGAGGACCGCCAGTCCGCCTACACGACGCCGCCCTAGTCTTGAAGACCTACGATGAGCTGAAGGTTAACGCCTTAACCTTGGAACGCGTACTCAGAGACGCGTACGGAATCAAGCTGTCGCATAACAGGATCCACATCATCCTGAAGGAGGCAGGGAGAGCGTTGCCACAACCAAGCAAGCAGAAGCGTAGAAAGTGGGTCCGCTACGAGCGGGAGCATAGCATGAGCCTGTGGCATATGGATTGGAAGCAGCTCTGGGACGGCCGCTGGTGGATCGCAGCCGAAGACGACGCCTCAAGACTGATCGTAGGCTACGGCGAATTCCAGGAAGCAACAGCCGAACATACAATCCAAGTCCTCAAGCAAGCCATCGACAAGCATGGACGCCCACGTGAGGTCCTGACGGACCGCGGCTCACAATTCCACGCGAACGAAGGCGAACGACGCGAGAAGGGCATCAGCCAATTCGAAGCCTTCCTAGCCGAGCAGGGGATCAAGCATATCCTATGCCGCGTCAACCATCCCCAGCGGGTATGAAAATCTAACAATACCGCTTCCGTTATTCGTCATTATGGTCTTGGGTCCGGGCGGCCGTCGTTTGTTTTGGGCTCAGTGCCCGTCCCACAGCGTGGCTGCCTCAACGACCGAC
>Ga0315268_10005035_pt1 | contig 14251 bp, 10 predicted proteins | sample C1_top_MG_FD_204535 | JGI IMG/M metagenome (GOLD analysis project Ga0315268, IMG submission 204535) | Sediment microbial communities from Yellowstone Lake, YNP, Wyoming, USA - C1_top | ecosystem: Environmental > Aquatic > Freshwater > Lake > Sediment | place: USA: Wyoming | collected 2017-08-01
CAAGAAAATCATAGACACACACGGCGCGGGGTCGGGTTCTGTGAGAGCCATTGCGGGTAACATGGACATCCATGTGAAGGTCGAGCAGGCGCTCGCCCGATTCAAAAAGACGGAAGCATCGCTCGTCTACCAGACGGGATTCGCAGCGAACGCGGGCCTCATCCCCCAACTCGTGGACGAGGGCGACCTCATCATCTCAGATGAGCTGAACCATGGCTCAATCATAGATGGTGTCAGGCTCGCCAAGGCAGACAAGGCAGTCTTCAAGCACAAGGACGTGTCGAATCTGGAGGATGTGCTCAACGAGGCAGAGAAGAAGAACTATCGCAGAATTCTCATAATCACAGACGGCGTCTTCTCCATGGACGGTGACATTGCCCCAATGGACAAGATATACAAGGTCGCCGAAGAACATGGCGCCATGACCTACATCGACGACGCGCATGGAGAGGGGGTACTGGGAGAACAGGGGAGAGGATGCGCCGCACACTTCCATCTCGAAGGAAAAATCCACGTGGAGATGGGGACCTTCTCGAAGGCGTACGGCGTCGTAGGCGGTCTTATCGCTGGCAGCCAGGACCTCGTCAATTATGCCTACAACAAATCAAGAACTTGGCTCCTCTCTGGTTCGCATCCGCCCCAGGTGGCGGCTGTGCAGTTAGCCGCCATAGAGGTGCTGGAGATGGAACCCGAACACTGGAAGAGGCTGTGGGACAATACGAATTACTTCAAACAGCAGCTCAAGAATCTCGGATACAACACAGGAGTCTCAGAGACGCCAATCACACCCGTCATCGTGGGCGAATCCATGAAAGCCAAGGAACTCTCAGACAAAATCTTTGAGGAAGGCATCTTCGCTTTGCCCATCGTCTTCCCCATGGTGGCGCGAGACAGGGCGAGAATCAGGACAATGATGAATGCGGGACTCACCAAGGACGACCTGAATGAGGCTCTTGCAGCATTTGAGAAGTGCGGGAAGAAGCTGGGAATAATCTAAATAAAAAAGGAGGAAAATTAATATTTCCTTTTCCTTTTTAAATATCCAATTACCATTGATATCCCAATAAAGAAAGCAATTGCTCCTATGCCTGTCTTTTTCTCCTCAGGAGGAGCTTGTGTCTGGGCTAGTTTTTCCTCACACTGTCTTATGTAATCTTCGCACTGCGTTTTCTTCTCTGAATCACCTATTTGTGTATATTTGTCCTTTGCCTGCGAAAAGAGGTCTTTGGCTTTCTGGCAGTCTTGTGCATCGAAGGTTGTCTTCGCTTGATTAAAGAGAGAAGAGGCTTCCTGTGTGAGTTTCTCAATGTTTCCAGAAGCTTTTAATGCCTCATTGCATTGTTCTATGAGATTCTGTACTTCTTGTGTCTTTTCCTTATTGCCAATCTTCTCGAAGAGAGGCAAGGCTTCATTCAGCTTCGCTATTGCAGAATTGAAATCCTTAGATGATAGAAGGCTTTTGGCTTCCTCAAGAACGGAGTTGGCTTTATCGATGTAGACGTTCTCATCCCACAAAGACTTGTAGGAGATCCCAAGAGCAATATTATATTCATACCCTTTTATATTTCTTGTGAATGCGACCACATTGCTGGGCTGCACTGTCCATATCATAGGAGCTTCTTCTTTTATCATTCTGAGAATATCACTATAAAGCTTCTGTCTCTTCTTCTGATCCGGTTCATTTGCAGCCTTTTCTATGAGAGCATCAAGTTCTATATTCTTGTAATGGGAACGTGAGGAGTAGTATCCCTTTGAATGACAAAGGGGGTATACAAAATCATCTGCGTCAGCGTAGTCTATTTGCCATCCTGTGAAGTCGAGAGGAAGTCTTCCCTCTGAACGCATGGAGCTATATTGTTCCCCAGAAATCTCTCTCAACTGCATCTCTATGCCAATCTGTGCAAGGTTTTTCTTGAATAATTCTAATATTCCCTCCCTGAGACTATTCCCTTGATTATAGTAGGCATCAAATGAAAATCCCGTTTTAAATCCTGATTCAGAGAGTGCTTTCTTGGCTTTCTCCATATCTGTTTTGTACCATGCAATGGAACTATCTTGCCCAAAGATGCCTTTTGGTACTGGACCTGGTGCTTGAATGCCATAACCACCATAAAATTCTTTGAGGACCTCCTCATAGGGGAATGCATAAGAGAATGCCTGTCTCACTTTCTTGTCTTGAAAATAGGAAATCTTTAAATTCATTATGACAAAATTTTCGGTTGCTTCAAGGTTTGTGTCAACTGCAATTTTGGGATTCCCCCTGACGCCTGCTGCTCTGTCTGTCGGAAATAGTGGAATCAATACAGATTCATTAGAGTAGAGGAGATCTTCCATCTCGTTGGAATCTCCAACATATTTAATAACTATCTTGTCAAATCCGGGTCTACCCATGAGGTAACCAGGATGAGCTGCAAGTGTTAGGGATTCGCCTTTTTGCCAGTCTTCTATAAAGAAAGGTCCAGAACCTGCGGAGTGCGAAGAAAGCCAGCCATCTCCTTTTTCCTTTACTATTTTTGGATTGACTATTGAAGCAGCATGAAAAGCCAAAGTATTCAGAAATGGACCATAAGGTTTCTTGAGGGTGATCTTAACGGTATAATCGTCTATGATTTTTATGCTGCTCTCGTCAATGGCTTGCTTGTACATCCATGCAGGATTACCGTTTTTCCTCAATACCCTGTTGAGAGAATATTGTACTGCCTCAGCAGTGAGAGGGTCACCATTCGCAAAAAGGATGCCTTTTCTAATGTGGAATGTATAGGTCATACCATCAAGAGAGACTTCCCATGACTCGGCAATCGAAGGTTTTATGGTCTTCGCATCCTCACCTTCATATGTGACAAGTCTATCATATATATTGAATAATAAATATGATTCGTTTGCTGAATATGCCAAAGCAGGGTCAATATTTCCTGGTTCCCTGTTGGAATAGTACACCAAGGTCAAAACGTTCTGTGTTTGAGCAACAATAGAATTCGGAAACACTATACCTCCTAAAAGCAGGAGGAATACCCCAAGGACAATCTTCTTCATTTTTTATCCTCCTTTTCTAAGTAGTTTCTCTCCACTCAGCTATTTCATCTCTTTACATATAAAAGTTTTTCTATACATCCTATAACTGTCGTTTCTTCCCTACCACCAATACCCTCACATCGTTGACATTAGTTCCTGTAGGTCCTGTAAATATGAGGGCTTTTTTCTTTTTGAGATAAGTGTAGCTGTCGTTGTTCTCCAAAAATCTCTGTGCCTCCTCGACATCGTCCACCGTTTTTCCGTCTGCCATGGCACCCGCGGCATCGGTGAAATCCTCGCCGTCCGTGTCAATGGCTGCAACGGTTATGTCTTTATTCTTGATTTCCAATGCTGCAGAAAGAACGAACTCGCAGTTGGGACCACCCTTTCCTTTGCCCTTCACCGTTACCGTGGTCTCGCCCCCAGAGATGATGCAGGCAGGCTTTCTTACAGGTTCATCGGTCTCCAGGATTTGTTTGGCAATCTGGGCATGGAATCGTGCGACATCTCTGCTTTCACCTTCCACAAGAGAGGAGAGCACGAAGGTATTATACCCGAGTCCCCCCGCCTTCATCTCCGCAGCCTTGAGGGCATCGTGATTTCTCGCGATGACAAAATGCTTTACTTTTGTACGTCTCATCATCTCTTTTCTTTTTCCCCTCATGCCTTCTTGTATCAAAAGTAGGACAGCAGAGGGTACCTTGTATGCTATATTGTATTTTTCAAGAATAAGGAGGGCTTCGCGAAACGTGGTATCGTCCGACGTAAAAGGACCGGAGGCAATGACCGAGGGATCATCCCCCACCACATCTGATATGATGAGACACACCACGCGCGCCTTGGTCATGGAGGCAAGCTTTCCTCCCTTGACCGCGGAGATGTGCTTTCTCACGCAGTTTATTTCGCGTATCGATGCCCCACACCTGAGAAGATGATTGTTTGTCTTTATCTTGTCAGAAAGGGATATGCCTTCCTCTGGTTTTGCGAGAAGTGATGAGCCGCCTCCGGAAATGAGTGCGAGTATCAGGTCTTCCCTCTTTCTCTCTTCGAGGAATGCAATGATTTCCTCTGTCCCCTCAAGTGATTTTTTATCTGGGAGGGGATGACCACATTCATTTATCTTTACTCTTTCAGTCCTGCACCCATACCCGTGTTTCGTATTTACAATGCCCGAGACGATTTTTTCCCCCAGAATTTCCTCTAGTGTCCTTGCCATAATGGCTGAAGCCTTACCCGCACCGACGATATACACACATTTGCCGGGGATAGGAAATGGATTGCCCATGACAGAGAGAATGTCGTCTTCAAAAAGAATATGCCTCCTCGTCGCTGACTCGGGTGATGAAGCGTCAAGCGCTCTCGCAAGAATCTTAGTTACGTCCCTTTTCTCCTCTTTCATGGAGGAAGCAGGATTGGGAACTTTTAATCCTTACGGATTCTCAAAATTTCTGCGAGAGAAGGCTTAAAACTTCCTCCCTTTGCACGGTAACCCTCTCCCCTAAGTTTAAAAAGGTGAAAGCCGACTTTCCCCATGTCAAAGGTCACGATTTACGGAGAGGGTCTCGATATAGAAAAAGTGGTGAGGGTTGCGCGGCGTGGGGAGGAGGTTGCCATTGAGGGGAGATGCAAATCGAAAGTCCTACGATCCCGCAAAATCGTTGAAGATATTGTGGAGGGAGAAAAGACTGCCTATGGGATAACGACGGGATTCGGGGAGCTTGCCCACATCCACATTCCAAAAGAAGATGCACAAAAACTGCAGGAGAACCTCGTCCGCAGTCATGCGGCCGGTGTGGGCAAGCTCCTTGCCCGAGACATTGTGCGCGCCATAATGCTCATAGAAGCCAACTCGCTCTGTCGTGGCCTTTCGGGTGTGAGGTTGGATGTTCTGGAAATGCTCGTGGGACTATTGAATAAAAAAATCTCCCCCTGCATCCCTGAGAGAGGCTCTCTGGGCGCCTCGGGTGACCTTGCGCCGCTGGCCCATCTCGCCCTCGTGCTCATAGGGAGAGGGGAAGCCTTCGTCGGTGGCAAAAGAGTGTCTGGTTCTGCAGCATTGAGGAGAGCCGGATTGAAACCACTGAGGCTTCAAGCCAAGGAGGGGCTCGCACTGCTCAACGGAACCCATGTCATGACAGGTGTTGCATCGCTTTTCGTCCACGACGGATTCAATCTCGCAAAGAATGCCCTGATTGCATCCGCCATGTCTCTGGACGCCCTGAGGGGAACAAACGCAGCCTTCAGTCCGAAAATAATGAGGGCTCGCCCGCACAGGGGACAAATCGCCGTGGCAGAAACGATGAACAGGATTCTTGAGGGGAGCGGGATTCTTGCGAGCCACAGAAAATCTGATCATAAAGTTCAGGACGCCTACACGCTCCGCTGCATCCCCCAGGTACTGGGCGCAACATTGGATACGCTCCACTATGCGCGCGGAGTCCTGGAAATAGAGATGAACTCCTCCACTGACAACCCCCTCATATTCGAGAAACCCTATCCCGGTGGCAACTTCCATGGCCAGCCTGTCGCCCTCGTCTGCGACTTCTCAAAGATAGCCGTCGCAGAGATAGGGAGCTTTGCCGAGAGAAGAATAGACAGGTTGCTCGACCCCGCATTATCTGAACTACCCCCGTTTCTCACCAAACACTCGGGTCTCAACAGCGGATTCATGATTCCGCATTACACCGTCGCCTCACTCGTTTCCGAAAACAAGATTCTCTGCCACCCCGCCTCCGTCGACTCCATCTCAGTCTCAGCCAATCAGGAAGACCATGTCTCCATGGGAATGAATGCCGCCCTCAAGGCAGAGGAGGTGCTTCGAAACGTGGAGACAATCGTTGCCATAGAATTCCTCTGCGCGGCACAGGGTTTAGAATTCAGGCGCCCACTGAAATCGGGGAGGGGTGTCGAAGCAGCCCACCGCACCATAAGAAAATATGTTCGGCCTCTGGGTGAAGACAGGGAATTGTGGAAGGATATTAATACCGCAACATCCATTGTGAGGGGAGGGGAAATCGTTGAGGCATGCGAGAAGGTTTGCGGGAGATTGTGGTAACATGACAGGGGAGAAGGATTCCATGAAATTCCTCGCTGTGCCATTGCCTGAAGAGATACAGCGCGAGGAAGGTGGGGGAAATTATGGGAAGGCAAAGGAGATATGCGAGCAGAGGCTCGCGTTTCCCATGCCGCGCCTGCTTAAGGAAAGGCTCGAGTATGAATGTGAGAGGATTCAAAGAATATTATATGGGTATCCCATCACCGAGGAAGAGGCGAGAAGAAGTCTCTTCGATTCGATAGAGGGATTCAGTGAGGATGAATGGAAGAGCCTTGGGGAGAGGGGGTATCTCGACGCCATCCCCATTGAAGGGAGAATGCACTACGAGCGCAGGTTCGCAGACAATCTCGTCTTCGCCCTGCCTGAGTACAAGAAGAGAATGTTAGAGGATGCAGAGAAGACCGCCTCGCAGATACATCTCCACGCCAGGCTCGATAAGCTAATTGCAGGAGACTCCCTGAAGACATACCGAATCACCGCAGAGATAAAGGTGGCGCCCGACATTTCAAAAATCCACGGAGCGAAACTCAGGTGCTGGCTTCCATTTCCGAAGGTTGGAAATCCCATAATATCTGCACGATTCCTAGGATGCTCACACGATGGGTATGACCTCGCCCCGAACGATGCGCCCCAGAGAACGATATTCATGGAGGATGAACTGCGTGAGAACCTCTCATTCTGGGCGAGATTCGAGTACACGATTAAAGAACAGGTGAATCGTATTGACCCTGAGGCAGTGTCACCCTCACATCTCAGCACTCATCTCGGACAGCGCCCTCCCCATATCATCTTCACGGAGTACCTGAGGGATCTTGCAGGCGAAATCGTGGGAGATGAGAGGAATCCGTTCCTCAGGGCAAAGAGAATTTACGACTGGATTACACTCAACGTGAGATATTCCTTCATGCACGCCTACTCGCTCTACTCCAATCTCTCGGAGTTTACGGCATGCAACCTGAGAGGAGACTGCGGCGTGCAGGCGCTGCTCTTCATCACACTCTGCAGAATCGCGGGAGTCCCGGCATCCTGGCAGTCGGGATGGGTTTCTGACCCCCTACACATCGGCTCCCATGACTGGGCGGTGTTCCATGTCGAACCATATGGCTGGCTTCCCGCAGATCCCTCGTTTGGCGGGGGGCGGAGGGAAACTCCGAGATACAGGCAGTTCTACTTCACGAACCTGGATGCCTTCAGGATGGTTGCCAACTCAGACTTCATGAGAGGGTTTTCTCCAGAAAAAAAATACTGGAGGTCAGACCCGACAGACAATCAGACGGGTGAACTTGAGACAGAGGAAGGGAACGTGTACTACGATGCGTTTGCGGAAGAGAGGCGCATCATATCGTTTGAAGAAGTAAGGGAGTGAGCTACCTGGTATCCTGTATTTTTCCATGAGCCTTGCCATGAGCGCATATAGAGCTTCATCCCTGGAAAGGCGACACCAGTGATGGGTATCACCGAGGGTGTAAAGGAGACAGGTTCGAAGCTGGATGAAGATAGAAAGACTATTGCGGAAACGGCACTCAGGGCTCTCATGCAGGCAAGGCTGGATTCCATAATGTTTAAGGATATTTCATTTGAGAAGACGCCCCTCTTCGACGACCATTTCCCCCCCCTTGAAGACGTGGGAGACGAGGTTTGCACCGAAGTGGTAACCAAGATGCGCGTGGGAAGGGGCATCGAGTACGATGAAGTCTGCCTTTTTTTGTGGTTCAAGAGAGCCGACATCATTCAATCCCAGGGCTTTCGCACCTCCCACAGTCGAAGCCATTATTGCCTCCTGGGGTGTCATCTTCATGCCCACGCAGGCGAGGGTCAAGACAAGCTGCATGCTCTCGCACATGCAGTTGGGGTTGAAGTCTGTGGCGAGTGCGACCGTGATTCCTTTTTGCAGTATGAGGCGGGCGTTGGCATACGCAGTCCTCAGCATGAAAGGCGTGCCTGGAAGAAGGCATGCGACCACATTATTCCTTGCAAGCGCTTCCATGCCTCGCTCTGTCGTCCTCAACAGGTGTTCTGCTGAAATGCAGCCAAGTTCTCCTGCAACCTCTGCACCTCCGGAGGAGAACTCGTCTGCATGCATCTTTATCTTGAATCCATGCCCCTTCGCTTCTGTCAATATTTTCCTCGCCTGGTATTCTGTGAAGGCACCCTCATCGCAGAAGACGTCGACAAACTTCGCGAGTTTTTCCTTTTTTATTTTTGCGAGAAGCATTCTCACAGAATCAATGTATGAATCCTCTTTCCCGCGGAATTCCTTTGGTATGACATGCGCGAGAAATGTGGGATGCAATTCGACGGGATGGCGGATATTCTTTATGACATCGAGGCTCTTCATTTCCGTTCTTTCGTCCAGCCCATAGCCGCTTTTCGCCTCGATTGTCGTCGTGCCACATATGAGCATGCGGTCCAATGTTTCAAGCGCATTCTGTTTCAGTTTTTCGCGAGACGCTTTCCTCGTCTTATCGACTGTGTAGTAGATTCCTCCTCCGGCTCTTTGAATTTCAAGATAGGATTTTCCCTGCAACTTCATGACGAATTCTTCCTCGCGGGTGCCGTCCCATATGAGGTGCGTGTGGGAATCGATGAACCCCGGCAGTATTGTGTTCCCTGAGAAATCCAGAAACTCGCCTTTATGGGTTCTTCTCAGGAGGGATGCCTTGCCAACATCGACAATCCTTCCGCGAGAGCATGCAATCGCGCCATTCTTTATGGAGAATTCCTCGGTACATGTTATCAACTCTCCTGCTCCGACAATAAAATCAACATCCATCAAGCTTCCTCCAGAAGATGAGTCCGTCGTGGCACTTCCCGCTAAATTTGAAGTAACAGGGTATCACTCCTTTAATCTCGTATCCACCTTTAAGAAAGAGTCTCTCTGAGGCAATATTCCCCTTACGCACGTAGGCGATGAGAACATCAATCCTGGAATCGCGAGCCTTCTCGCCAATGTCTGAGAGAAGGGCGGAACCAACCCCGCGCCCTTGCGCATCCGAGGCAACCATTATGCCAATCTCTGCCAGATGCAGGAAGGCTTCCTCATACCGCTCCGGTCGCAGGTCGCAAATCCCCAGTATCTTAGAATCCTCCTCCGCCACGAGCACCTCGAGCATCTTTTTCTCCCTCAGGTTGCGCAGGTAGACGTCTACGAGGTCATACTTCATTTCAAAAACATTCTTCCCGATGTCAAGCCCGGAACTCTCGCGCGGAAGCCTTTCCACGAAGGCAGCCACCCTCTCCCTGTCATGCACGCTCACCCTACGGCACTGCATATTCCCCCTCTCGCACAATATTTATAAACCTATTGCGCAAGTGTTCCCGTGTTGAAAGAGTTCGAGTATGACGGTGTCACGCGAGTGGAAGTCTCAAAACGGTTCCCCGCCTTTCCCGCAAACTTCTATTTCGTAGACGGGTTGCTCATTGACACGGGGAATGCCATATGCGCGCACGAATCATATGCCTACCTCTCGCGGAGGAAGCTTCTACCACACACGATAGTCAACACCCACTACCACCCCGACCATAGTGGCGCAAACTCTATCTTTAAAGACAGGGTCGGCGCTTCCCTGTATGCGCACAGGCTCGGAATTCCCAAACTTGCACATCCCAAAAAAATGTTCCTCTTCTCCAGGTTGCTCCACGGAACCCCCGAGCCTTCCATTGCCCAGGAGATTCCCCGCCTCTTGGAAACGCCCAACTTCACCTTCGATGTGATAGATATCCCGGGGCACTGTGACGACCACATCGCCCTCTACGAGAAGAAAAAGGAATGGATTTTCACGGGGGACCTCGTCTTTGAGGGCAGGGCGCGTGAGGTGAACGTCGATACGAGAATATATGATGCGCTTGAGTCTTTCAGAAAAATTTCTCGACTTGACATTGAGACCCTCTTCGGCGGGCATGGCGAGCCACTCAGGAATCCGCGCGACCTCGTACTATCTAAAATAGAGTTCTTCGAGGAGCTGGGGAGGAAGGTCGAAGAACTGAGGGAAGAGGGGCTTGACAGAATCCAGATAAGGAAGAAAATCTTCGGGCGCGAGAGGGTGATTGCCTATCTGTGTGAGATGAAATTTTCCACTCAGAACCTGGTGGACAGTTACCTTCAGTGTGAATCGAATGGAAATTCTCCACCATGACCTTTACCTTCTTTCCATGAAAACTTTCATCTGGGGTATCGCAATCTTGACATCCTTCTCTTTTACCTTCTCGAGTATCCTTCTCGTGAGCTCTGTCCGGGTGGAGACCCTCCTGCGCACGCCCACAAGGTAACGTACCTTGAAATTGATGTTCGACTGCCCGAATTCGAAAAAGATTAGCGGTTTCTCCGAGAGAAATGAGGCGGTGGGTGTTCCCGCAACTATGGGATAGAAGGCTTCGTAGGCATCCCTGTGCGCATGTCCCACCGCCTCCAGGGCAGCCTTCTCGAGGAGATGACTCGCTTTTTTCACATCAGAGTCAAAGGTCATGGGCACGGTGATCTCGTCCCACACGTAAGGCACATCATAGGTGAAGTTTATGACGGGTTCGGAGAGCACCTTGCTGTTGGGCATCATGACTATGCGACCGGAGGGGGAATCTCCCGTTGCCCCATACTCCCGCAGGCGCGTGTACATCATTGAGATGTTATCAACGTCGCCGTAGAAATTGCCCACGGAAATCCTATCACGTGTCCTGAAAGGTTTCGTGAAGATTACGGTGAGCCAGCCCGCAACGTTCTGTATTGGCTGCTGGAGGGCATAGGCAAGGCCGAGACCCACAAGGCCCAACGATGTGATGATGGCTGCGATATTTTTTGAAACGAGGAAGGCTCCTGCGATGAGGGCACAAAAGTAAAGGACATAGGAATAAAATGAGACAAAGAGCTCTCTGTCGCCCAAAAACTCAAACCGTGTGTTCCTCTCTATGATGGGTGCGGTGATTTCTATGAGTATCTGCGCGATGAGAATGAAAATGCCAAAGATGAGGAGCTTGGGGAAGAAGGCTTCTGCAAAATCTTTAAGTTGTATGATGGCGTTCTTGAGTGTCACAATGTTTTGAAGGTATAGCACTGCGCTCAGGATGAGTATGAAGAGTAAAAGAATCGGCAGTCTTCTTTTCATGAAAAGACTTATTAAGGTCGTTTTTAAACCTTTTGCATGTATGAGATTGAATTGTTGAAAAAAATGATGGCAATCCCCTCTGTCACGGGGTGTGAGAATGCCATGGCAGACTTCATCGCAGGGGAGCTTGAGGATTGCTCGGAGGTATGGTGTGAGGAGGTGTGTGGAAGAAAGAATGTCATTGCGAAAAAGGGGTCTGGCAAAATTCTCCTCCTCGGTCATACGGACACAGTTCCTATGGGAGAAAACTGGATGCATGCGCAGGGACAAATCTCTGACACGAGACTGTACGGTCGTGGTGCAACCGACATGAAGAGCGGGTTGGCTGCCATGATGGCTGCGTTCCGCAAGACGGAGTGTGACGCCATTCTTGCAGCCACCGTCGGCGAAGAGACCGATGGGTGCGGCTCAAAGGAATTCAATAAAACCCACAGGTGTGAGTTTGGCATCGTGGCCGAACCGACTTCACTCAATCTCGTCATCGCAGAAAAAGGCATAATAGATTTTCACCTTACCACGCGCGGTACATCGGCGCACTCCTCACGACCCTGGGAAGGGGAGAATGCAATACACACGATGGCAGAAGCAATACGCAAGATTTCAAAGATGCAGTTTGAGCCACGAAACGACCTTCTCGGCTCCTCCACGATACAGGTCACCATTGTGGAGGGAGGCGTGGCTCACAATGTCATACCGGACAAATGCGTTGCGACGGTGAACATGAGACTGATTCCCGAGGACGCACATCTCTTTGAATACGTGAGAAGCGAGCTTTCCGAATATGAGATAGAAAAATTCCATGAGCGACCACCCTATTGCATTGAGAGGAACAACGAGTATGTGCAAATGCTGCACAGGATTTCGGGCGGTGTATTTTGCGGCATGCATGGCGCAACAGATGCCTCACTCATAGACACCCCTTGCGTCATATTCGGACCAGGCGACTTGAGCCTCGCCCACAAAATAGACGAATATGTGGAACTGTCCGAAGTGACGAGGGCAACGCATATATTCTCGGAGTTCCTCATTAAGGCACGTGATCTCTGATGCCCATTTTTATCGATGAGGGAAGACCTGCACCCAAAAAGAAGAAACAATGCCCGAGATGCACACACGACGAAGTCTATTTCTGGACTCGAGAGAGGAAAGTTCCCGATAAAGAGGACTTTGAATCCATCCAATTTTTCAGGTGCACGAAGTGTTTATACACATGGAGGGAGTAAGTAAATTATCTAATTATAGCAAAAGGTTTATAATGATAGAGAGCAGATGATCTCTGTGGAAAGAGATGTCTTTTTGAGAAAGATACAGAATTTCCCTGCCATAATGAAATTCATAGATATAGAGAAAGTCGATAAGAAAAATTCTGAACATCCACTTTTATGGTATTTAAAATGTGATGATGAGAATCTAGAGAGGTTCTTGAATTATTTTACTAATTGCCTAGATATGCTTCTTTCAATAAAAGAAAGTATAATGCTTGATGTAGAGAATCTAAAAAATAAACTCTCAAATAGTCCTCAATTCCATAACACCTTATGTGAAATAGAGTGGCTTATTCGATTATATAAAAAAGGGATACTAAAAGAAGTAGAGCCAAAATTAGGAGAAAGAAATCCAGACTTCAAAATAATGATAAATCAAAAAGAGTATTATGTTGAAATCTTCTCCAAACATTTTTCAGCATCATATGAAATATGTGATATTATTGAAAATAGACTTAAAGATAGAACTGATAAAATGAATCTGGATTATGAAACCAATATAGTAATTAGGGATAAATTTTCCAGAAGCGAGATAAGAGATTTCACATCTTTAATATTGGAAAGAATATCAGAACCAATGAATTTTATTTATGAAAATCGCATAGAAGGGCATTTCTTCAAAGATAGAAATTACAAAGAATGGAATAACGTAAATGAAATCAATTCACTTAGATTTATCATAGAAAACCCTGACAAATACAATGAATATTGGGAATCATGGAAAAATTTAATCGCTAGAATATGTTATTCTCAGGATAAAACACATGGCTGTGTTACAGCAAATCCTGAATATGAACCTAATTTGAAAGAAAGTCTCTATAATAAAATAAAAGAGAAATTGGAGAAATATATAAATGTCCCCTTTATTTGCATAATTGATCTTTCTAGATTTCAGTTTGATAGTGTTGCAGATAGAATTTTATTTTCAGACATTATTTCAATCGCAGATAAGAAAACTGGAAAGCAAGTATTCAAATTTGCATATACAAATGAACTGTTTAGAAAATATAGAAATTTAATTGCTATAATTGTTAGTAGGAGAAAGAGAAACAATAACGAATTCGTAATCGAAAGTCGGGTCTATAAGAGTACAAATCCAGACGCCAAACCTTCTCTCACCGACGAAGAAGCCCGACTCTTTGGCGAACTCATGAATTGAATATCTTTTTTTTAATTTGGTCTAAATCCAGTATGGGGAATATTTCTGGAATCCTCGGTAACGCCATAAAGAACGCCACGGAAATGATTATCATGTCGTAAAAATAGAATCCAATCTCCACCGTTCCCAAGACTATCGCCAGCGCAAAACCGTAAATAGCAATATTGTAGTCACTCTTCTTTAGGCTGGAGAGATATCCCATGATGAATCCCACTGCGAGAAAGACGAGGGCAAGTTCCAAAATCCCGCCATCAAAGAGTGATGGTCCGAAGATGGTGGAGTTTATCTTCGCCTCATACCCTGCTATTTCCTTGCCGACAAGTACGGTAGGACGCAACCCCGAAATGTGCCAGAGAATCCCTCGCGTTACCCAGTCACGAAGAGAGGCATTCGCCGTAATCTTGGAGAAGATTCCCAGTGTGAACCCAAACCGATAGAGAAGGAGGCTTAAGGGATTATCAATCCTCCATGCCTGACCCGTGGATTCTGTCTGGTAGGTCCCTAAAATGAGGAGAATAGAGAAGAACAAAGAGACCATGAGGATGAGTCCACCCAATGACAATTTCCGCGTGTAATACATGACAAAAATACCCATGGCAACGATTTCAAAGACATCATTCCTGTATCCCCACAGAGAAAAAAAGAGGCCGGAAAAAACCAA
>Ga0315268_10005036_pt1 | contig 14249 bp, 8 predicted proteins | sample C1_top_MG_FD_204535 | JGI IMG/M metagenome (GOLD analysis project Ga0315268, IMG submission 204535) | Sediment microbial communities from Yellowstone Lake, YNP, Wyoming, USA - C1_top | ecosystem: Environmental > Aquatic > Freshwater > Lake > Sediment | place: USA: Wyoming | collected 2017-08-01
GCGGGGAAGAAGCTCTTCCTGATTGATGCCCTGTCGCTGGTTTTTCGAGCTTTCTATGCGCCCATGCAGTCCGCGCTGGTCTCGCCCCAGGGTCTCCCGACCAAAGCGGTCTATATTTTCCTGCGGACCCTGCGGAAGCTCTTGAAGGAACACCGGCCCGATTACGTCGCGGTAGCCTTTGACGTGGCCGCGCCCACGTTTCGGGACAAGCTTTTCGAGAAATACAAGGCCAACCGACCTGCATTCCCCGAAGACCTCAACGTCCAACTCCCCTACGTGCACAGATTCTGCCGTGCCCTGGGAATATCCTTGATTGAAAAAGAGGGATTTGAAGCGGATGACATCATCGGGACGCTGGCCAAACAAGGCGCGGATCGCGGGCTCGGCGTTTTCATCGTCTCCGGTGATGAGGACCTTTTCCAGCTTGTGAACGACCGCGTGCGCGTCTTGAAGCCGGGACGCGGAGCGAACGACCCCGAAACGCTCTGCTACATTGAAAAGGTGAAGGAGATTCTGGGCGTGGAGCCCTCGCAAGTGGTGGACTGGCTGGCGCTCACGGGCGACCCGAGCGACAACATCCCGGGCGCGCGACCGTTACCCGGCAAGGAGCCTCAGCTCGCCGAGGGGGAGAAGAAGCGGAGTTACATCGGCCCCAAGGGCGCCACCGAAATCATCAAGCAATTCAAGACCCTCGAGCGGGCGTTGGAGGAATACGAAAAGGCAGACCCACCGTTGAAGCAGAGTTACCGCGACGCGCTACGTGATTTCCGCAACGAGGCGCTGCTGAGCCGGGAGCTCGCCACAATTCGCACTGATGTGCAGCTCGAGGCTGAGCTTGACCAGCTGAAGCCCCAGGGACTGGAGGTTGCCGAGGCGACAGCCCTGTGTCAGGAGCTGGGGTTCTCGACACTGTTGAGGGAATTATTGGAAGAAGCGCCGGCGCCGGCGGAAGCGGCGGTCGAGTCGGAAGAACTCTCCAGCCGGCAGGCACTCGAGCGCTGGCTCCAGGTCCTCGACTCCGGCGAGGGCGCCCCGCTGGCCGTGGCATTCAGTGTGGAAGGCTCGGAGGACTTTGCGGGGCGGCTTTCAGGCCTGGGCCTCTCCGATGGGAAGCGCGTCGCCACGGTCTCGCTCCAGGGGTCGCGAGAGCTGCTGCACAGCCTGGCCCGGGTTTGTCGCGATGCCACCCGGCCGAAGGCCGTTCACAATTCGAAGCTCCTGCGCCTGCTGCTGGGGAAGGAAGGTCTCGGGCTTTCAGGGGTCACTGACGACACCATGCTTTACTCCTACCTGCTCGACCCGCTGGGCACGAGCCACGAGCTCGAGGACGTGGTGCTTCGCCGGCAAGGCCGCAAGCTATCGGCCTCCCCGGGGGAAGCGGCGGAACGCACGCGCGAACTCGCTGCGCTCTTTGTGCCGGAGGTGGTTCGGGAGGGGCTCAAGAAACTTTACGACGAAATCGAATTGCCCCTCTCTTTGGTCCTGGCGGAAGTGGAAGCGGCGGGCGTGCGGATCGATCCGAAGATCCTGGAGCGCATGTCGGGCGAATTCGAAAAGGAACTCGCCGGCCTGACGCGCGAAGTTTACGACTTGGCCGGCCAGCCGTTCGACATCGATTCGCCCAAGCAACTGGGCGAGATTCTCTTTGAGAAGCTGAAGCTGCCCGGCGGCAGGCGCCTGAAGAAGAGTGGGCAGTATTCCACGGACGCCTCGGTGCTCGAATCCCTCGCCGAGCGGCACGAACTGCCGCGCAAGATCATCGAATACCGCACGCGCGCCAAGCTCAAGTCCACGTACATCGACGCTTTGCCCAGATACCTCCATCCCGAGACCGGACGCCTGCACAGCAGCTTCAATCAGACCGTGGCGCGCACCGGCCGGCTCTCCTCTTCGAATCCCAACCTGCAGAATATCCCCATCGGGGATGAATTCGGGCTAAGGATTCGCTCGGCGTTTGTCGCGGACCCCGGCGCCCGCCTGATTTCCGCCGATTATTCGCAGATTGAATTGCGCGTGCTCGCGCACCTCTCGGAAGACCCGCTGCTCATCGAAGCCTTTACGCGCGGCGAGGACATCCACTCCAGGACGGCACAGGAGATTTTCGGTGTGCCGCCGGGCCTGCAAACCCACGAGCACCGGCGCATGGCCAAGGCCATCAATTACGGGGTCATTTACGGCTTGAGTTCCTTTGGCTTGGCGGAACGCACCGGGACCAGCAAGACGGAGGCGCAGCAATACATCGACGAGTATTTCCGCCGCTATCGGAAGGTGAAGGAGTACCTGGAGGGCCTGGTGGACGAGGCGCGCTCGACCGGCCGCGTCCGGACACTTTTCGGACGACTGCGACCGATCCCGGAAATCAAAAGCCAGGATGTCGCCGCGCGCAACCGCGCCGAGCGCGAGGCCATGAATACTCCCTTGCAGGGGACCGCCGCGGACTTATTGAAACTGGCGATGGTCAGGGTCCAGGCGAGGCTGCACCAGGAGAAGTTGCAGACGCGCATGATCCTCACCGTCCACGACGAACTGGTCTTCGAAACACCGGAAGCGGAACTGGAGAAGGCGCGCGAGATCGTGCGGGCCGAAATGGAAGGCGCCTGTCCCCTGCGAGTCCCGCTGCGCGTCGATATCGGCGTCGGGGAGAACTGGAAGGAAGCGAAATAGAAGTCAGGAGAAAGGCTCAGGATGACGTGTTTCGAACGTTTCTCAGCAGCCCACGGATGTCCTGCGGGGCATTTCGTGGGAGTGGTGGCGGCGCGCAGGACGCCCCAGCGACCCCGGCTTGGCATTCTTGCGCAGGGGACGAGGGGCCAAGAGCCATGAAGCGAATCTGCCGGAGATTATTGCGCATCGCATGGATTTTAGCTGTGCCTGCAATTCTGCTGGCCCAGGATTCCGGACAGTCGTTAGGAGACCTGGCGCGTAAGGAGCGCGAACGGAGGGGACAAGAGGCGAAGTCAGGTCCACACACGCAGAAGGTTTATACCAACGAAGACTTTCGACGTCCGCCGTCGACTCGCCCTCGGAGCGCGCAGCACGTTCGATTCGTGGACTTGCAGATCGGCGCCGACCGCCCGGGTGGGGACTATTTTGTTTTCGTCCCTGCTGAGCCCAAGGCGGACCTCTGTCGGGATGAGTGTGCCAAGGATCCCGCCTGCAAGGCTTTCGCTTTCACCAAGTCGAACCAGCCGGGCTCAAGGCCGGTCTGCCATCTGAAGTCCGACGTAACCCCGACGGTCCCGGACGGGACTTCGATCTCGGGAATCAAGGCGAGCGCGGGACACCCGAGCGAAGCCACAAGTGCGGAGGCGAAGGCTGAACCTCGAGGGGTTCGCGAGAGAAATTCCGAGGAGACGCAGGGCCTTGCAATCCTCGGGCAACTGTCGGCCGACGAGGCGCGCGGACTCTACAATATCCAAACGATCGGGTCGGCGGAGGCCTTTTGCCGAAGGGCCACGGACGTCTACATCCCTCTCGAGGATCTGAAATCGCTGGGATGCCAGGGCCGGGGGTCACTTGCGCCCTTGCGCCGCACTCTCATGGAAGACCCGAAATACGACTATACGGTTACAATCGGTGGGGACGACGTGGAAATCCACGCCATCCCGCGGCACTCCGCCCTGGGCGGGTTCTTCTCTGACGCGACGACGGTTTTCTACAATCCTTCGGGTCCGGCTTCGGAGAGCGATACGCTGATCTCCACGCACGAATCCCTGCAAAGGAATCCGGCCTTCCGCCAAGTCACCTTCAAAGCGATGTCCGCCGTCCTTAGCACCAAGAAGTAATAAGGCGGGCCCGGCTCCTCAGGGTCTCGAGCACTTCCGAGAAGCCTTTTCGCAGGAACGCCTCTGTCCGTGCTATGGGAGTTTTATGAGGGTTACGGAAGTCGTGCTGTTGCCGGCATGGTCAAAGGAGATGGTTCCTGAGGCACCGTCGAAGTTCGAGAGGCTGGCGAGGGAATCGCGCAGCCGGGCACGGTTGGGGCCGGACTGGCGCAGGGCCGCCGCCAGGATACGGACCGCATCGTAAGCTTCGAGAGCCGCATTGCCGGGAAAACTTCCCGTGCGCTGCCGATAGCGCCGCTCGAAATTCTCTTGAGTTCGCGACGACTCGCTCGGGTGGAGACCCACAACCCAAAGTTCCCCTTCATGCTTCGTACCGCTCGCCTTCAGTGGGGCATTTTCGCGTGCCGGGCTAAAGCCCGGGGCTCCAGGACCGCAAGACCTGCAGGTTTCGCCGGCCATCTGCCCGAAGGGATCCTGAGCCGCCTTTCGGCACAAATAGACCGGCGCGGCAACGCCCGCCTGGCGGATTTCTCTCACCAGCCCTGCGGCCCTCTCCGGCCCGGCCCAGAGAACCACGGCCTCGGGGTTAGCCGCTGCTATTTCTCTGACGGCGCCTTCCATCTCGGGGCGAGTGACGTTCAACTCTAACCGCTGAAGCGTTCCACCGGTTTCTTTCGCGGCCTTCTCGAATTCCTCGCCGCCCACGCGGCCATCGTGGTCACTTTCGGTCACCAGAAGAACGCGTGTGAATCCCCGCTCCTTGTAGATCTGTTGCGCGAAGGCTTTAGCCTGCGTGGCATCCGTGGGGCCCAGGCGGAAAATCCAGGGAAGGTTGATTTCGGTGGTGGTCGTGTCGCTGGAGAGCGTCAGGACGGGGACGCCGATTTTGTTGGCGACCTGCTCGGCCAGGTGGGCGGCCCCGCCATCCGCCGAGGTTATCAGGGCCAGCACACGGTCGTCGACGACCAACCGCACGATTTCGCTGGAGGCGCGGCCCCAGGGTCCGCTCTCGTCTCGGGCGAGAAGCACAAGACGCCGGCCGTTGGGCAAAGTCTCCGCCTCATCTTCCAGAGCCAACCGTGCGGCGCTGAGTAGCGCCTCGCCTTCGGCTTTTCGAGGACCTGCAAGCGGCGCCACAAGTCCGATTCTGACTTCCGTGCCGGTGAGGTCGTGTGAGGCGTCTCGGCCCGGTCCAGAGTAGCTGACAGCGTTCCGGTCGATCGCAGCGTACGGTTGCGCCGTTTCCTGAGCCGGCAGGAAACGCCTTGCCAGTAGAACGCCGACAAGACTTAAGCCGACCGCAAGTCGCTTGGAATGAAGTGTCATTGATTCATCGCCGGCAATGATGAGAGAGGGCAGGGCAAGCCCTGCCCCTACAATTACTGGCCGCCGGGGCGCGCGCCCTCGTGCCCGCCCTGCCGTGGCGCCAGCCAGTATTCGAACTTGCCGTTCTTGACGCGCGCCAGGGTGACGGGGGCAATGTTGTTCAGGGTGTGGTCGAAGTAGGCGGTGCCGCTCACGCCCTCGTAGGTTTTCATCTGGTAGTCGCGCAGCACATCCATAATACGGCCGCGGTTGAGGCCGGCCTTTTCAATCGCGGCAATCAGGACGTTCATACCATCGTAGGCGTAGGCGGCATAGTCGATGGGCTCTTCGTTGAAGGCCTTCCGGTAGGCTTCCCGGAAGTGCACCCACGGGGGATCATCACGGACAGGGTTGAGTGCGGAGGTGACGACCAGACCCTCGGCGGCGGGCCCCGCAACGTCAATGAGCTGTTGATACGCCAAACGGCTTCCTCCAAACACGGGCTGGTTCATCCCCAGAGCGCGCATCTGCTTCAGGATGAGCGCGGCTTCAGGCGCCTCGCCCCAGATGACCAGGCCCTCGATCCGCGCGTCGCGCAGCATGCGGAGCTGGCGGGCGAAATCCGTGTCGCCACGCTCGAACTTCACTTCCAGCACCGGCTGGCGGCCCATCCGTCGCGCCTGGTCGTTGAACTTCACCACGCCGATCCGTGCGTAACGCGAGTTGGTGCGCAGCACGCCGATGCGCTTGAGCTTCAGATTCTTGAAGACGTAGTCGGCGAGCGTGTAGCCCTGCTGGCGGTCGTCGGGGAAATTGTGCATCAGCCACTGGATGCGGGTTTCGGTGACGGTGGGGTCGGTAGTGCCGATGTCCACCATAGGCACTTCCAGTTTCAGCGTGGTGCGCAGCACGATATGGCAGTTCTGCCCGTCGATGCACCCCACCATGCCCCAGCAATTTTCATCGAACAGCATTTTGACGAGTTCCGCAGAAGAAGCTCCCCAGAGGGCTGACTCATTATGGAGTTTGAGTGCGTAGGGTTTGCCCTTGTATCCGCCCCGCGCGTTGGCTTCCGCAATGGCCAACTGCGCGCCATGCAGGGCCGGAAGACCGAAAATCATCTCGGGATTGTTCTCCACCGGTGAAAAGAAGCCGATGGCGATTTCCTTCAGGCGCGCCGGGTCGCCGTCCGGGCGCCGGTCGGCCGCGCCATTATATTCAAGGGTGTTCTCTTGGATAAACCAGTCAAAGTAAGGCTTGGTGAAGCGGCGATAGGGCACGGCTTCGTCCGGCATGTTGGCATAACGGCTCTCGGGTTTCGGTTCGGCTTGACCCTTGGCGGGCTCGGAAGATTGCGGCCACGCGGGCGTGGCCAGGAGGGCGATCATCAAGGCGAAGCGTTCCGGCTTCATAGCATCTCCTCAAACCGCAAGCGGTGGCGGCGCGTAAGCCTGCCCGCACCTAGGCCGCGTGCACTTTTTCCTCCGGGGACACCTGGTGGGCGCGAGCGAAGCGAACGATTCTTCCCAACGTCTCCGCGTCGATCGCCTGGTCGGCATCGCACCTGGGCAACCCCCTGGAGAAGTCGGCGATTTCGATGATCAGCCCGTGGCTGCCCATCTCCACGGCGGCGCGGCTGGCCGGCTCGACCATGGCGGCGACCCCGGTGGCATGGCTGGGGTCGACGATCACCGGCAGGTAGGTGAGCATCTGGACCGCCGGGATCACGTTGAGGTCCAGGACGTAACGCGAGTATTCGCCCGAGGGGAAACCCTTGATGCCGCGCTCGCAAAGCACAATCTCCAGGTTGCCCTGCTTGGCGATGTACTCCGCGGCGCCCAGCCACTCACAAAGGCTTGCCGCCATGCCGCGTTTCAGCAGGACGGGCTTGCGCGTGCGGCCGACCTCGGCCAGCAGCGGATAGTTCTGCATGTTCCGGGAACCCACCTGGAGCATATCGGCGACCCGGGCCACCTCACTCACCATGCGCGGATCCATGACCTCCGTGACGACAGGCAATCCGGTTTCCTGGCGCGCGACGCTGAGGATGCAGAGGCCTTCAAGCCCGCTGCCCTGAAAATCGTGGGGTGAGGTGCGGGGTTTGTAGGCCCCGCCGCGGAGCATGTCTCCTCCCGCGCGCCGGACGGCGTGCGCGATCCCCACCGTCTGCTCGTGGCTTTCGACCGCGCAAGGCCCCGCGATCACCACCGGGCGCTCGCCTCCGAAGCGTACGCCGCGGACCTCCACGACGCGGGTCTGATGATCCCCATACTGCGGGTTGGTCTGGCGGTGCAGGGTGGGGCAGATCCGAGGCAGATCGTTGATGCTGACTTGTCCGGCGATTCTCATGGGAAACCTTCCTTACCGGGACTCGGCACGAGCATGGGAAATACGAAACTCGAAATCTGAAATTCGAAACTCGGGGCCCAGCCCCGTGAGCAGGGAAGCGCCGTGAGGGCGCTGCCGTTGTGTATCTTGCGAACGCATGAAAACCGACCCTCCGGAGGGCCGTCAAGGCCCTCGCTCACCGCCCCGATTCAGGCGGCGATCTCCTGGCGCTCGCCGTTCTTGTTCGAGCCGCGATCCGATTCGAAGATCGCGATGGCTTCGATCTCAATCAGGAGGTCGGGCCGGCACAGGATGGCCTGGATGCCGGTCGATGCGGGCAGGGGATCGAGGCCCTGCTCCTTGAAAAACTGCGTGCGAATCTCGTTGAAGGCTTCGTAGTCCCGCTCGATGTCGCGCAGATAGCAGGTGGTGCGGACAATGTCCTTCCACGACGCGCCTTCCGCTTCGAGCAGCCCGGTGATATTGCGGTACGTTCGCCAGGTCTGGGCGCGAAAATCGCCCGCATGCACGGTCTTCCCGTTTTCATCGACGCTGGCGGTGCCCGAGATCAGCAGGATTGTGACGCCCTTGATGTCCAGCCGTAAGGCGCGCGAGAACGAGGAGGGCTTGGCATAGGCGAACGCCTCGTTCAAGGCCTGCGGAGCGCTAACGGCCTTCTTGGGCACGGGCTTGTGCGACTTCTCGGGCGCGACGATGGTTTCTGAGCGTGGCATAAAGTAGAGCCTCCTTTTGAGGTTCGCGAATTCCGTGGCTCAGCCCCAAGGCTGTGGCCACCCAGATGTCTTCACCCTGGAAATCCATATTCAGGACGTAGTTGTGGGCGAGGGCGGTTGGTGTTTCGAGCTTGTCCTTCTTCCCGTCCGGCCAGACGATCTCGATCTCGCCGCGGCCGGCCTGCTTGCTGGGACGGTAGTTGACCCAGGTGTTGGTCTTGTAGTCGAGGAAGCTCAGGCCCTTGTCCGTAAACGACCAGACCTCGTTGCGGCGGGACTTAACCGCGTTGATGAAGTCGGAAGCCAGGCCGCTGTCCTTGGCGAGATAGTTGTGCCAGTTGCGCCCGTCGTAGCCGCTCAGGCCGAAGTACGTGGAGGCCCACACCATCTTCGTGTCGGGGTTGTAGGCGACGTTCGAAACGATGATGTGGACGAGCCCCTGGTTCTTGAAGAGCACCGTCTCCATTTCCTCGTCGGGATCGGTGTAGGCCTTCATGTAACCCCGATTGACGTCGTGCTCAATCAAGCCGCCTCCCCACATGGCGAAGTAGACTTTGCCGATGTCCTGCGCGACGGCCACACCATAGGTCCACGGTTCGTGGAAGGGCGCGTTCTTCTCGGTCCAGTTGGTCCACTCACCCGTATAGGTATTGAAGCGACTAATGCCGGCCGTCGTGCTGACCCACACGAACCGGTCCTGCACGGCGACCCCGTAACAGATGTCGTTCAAGAGGCCGCTGGTCAGATTCGTGAAGTTCTCGAAGCGCCCGCCGGAGAAATGGCTCACGCCGCCGAAGGTGGCGATCCAGAGGTCGCCGGTGGACGGGTCCACGGCAATGCCCATCACCACGCGGTGCGCCAGGCCATCTGCGGGCCGATACACTTTCTGGACTTTGCCGTTCTCGATGAGCGCTAGGCCGTCCTCAGTCCCGGCCCAGACGCGAGGGCCGTCCACGGTGACGCAGAACACCTTGGCGTCGGGCATGCCGTTGGCCGTGGTGAAGTTCTCCCAGCGGGTGATCAGGTGGGGCTTCTGCGCGAGTGCGGGAGAGATGAGGGTCAGAATGAGGACTGTTAAACTGAAGGTTCGTTTCATCGTTGACTCTCGAAACTCGAATCTCTTCAATCCAAAATCTAAAATCGAAAATCCAAAATCGTCACAGGGTCTTCAAGAATTCGATCAAGTCGTTCAACTGCTCCTTGCTCATGTCCGAGGTAATGCCGTGCGTATCGTAGTTGTTGAAGATTGTCCAGATCTCTTCCAACGTCAGCGCCTCGCCATTGTGCAGGTAGGGCGCGTCTTCGTACACGCGGTCGAGTTGCGGTGTGTCGAAGGCTGAAATCGTGTCGAAGGGGGTTGCCGATCCGACATCCATGTTATGCTGATTCGTGTAATGCCTCTGAGGAACATGGCAGAAGTTGCAGTGATCGCGCATGGGAATGGCTCGGCCGTCGTTGGTTTGCCTCCGGTAGAACAGGGCCTTCCCACGCTCCTGCGCTTCGCTGAGCTCGCCGTCCGGGGCGAGATGCCGGTTGGGCGCCAGCGGAATGTTGTTGATGTAAGTGACCAGCGCCTCCAGTTCCTGGGTGTTGAATCCCTCCGAGCGGAACAGAAACTTGGCGATGCGTGGGCCGCATTGCGTGGCGAGGTCGGGGTTGTGGCCATTCCACTTGTAGGGAGCCGTTTCGCGGATCCCCCGCAGGGTACGGTTGGCGACGCGATCGCGGCCGAGTTGCGGCGTTTCAAGGTTCCACGCCAGGCCGTCCAGGTGGCTGTTGGGGTGGCAAGTGGCGCAGGCGAATTGGCCCTGGAAGCAGTACTTCGCCGAAAAGAACAGTTGCTCGCCACGGCGCATCAGCGTCATTTGTTTCGGGCCACCCAGGTCGATCGTGGGCCCCATCCGCAATTTTGCGAGGTCGACGACGCTGATGGAATCGTCGAGGCGATTGGCGATGTAAGCCGTATGGCCGTCGGGCGAGACGGCGACGGCGCGCGGGTCTTCGCCCGTGGGCAATCGGCGGACGACAAAACTCTGGGCGGAATCGAGACGGTTAGGCAGTTCCTCGGCGGGGACCTGGCGCAAGCGGCGCGCAAGGCGTGCCGTGTCGATGACCGTGACGGCGCTCGCCTCGGAGTGCGTGACCAGCGCGTAACGGCCGTTGGGCGTAAAGGCCGCGCCGTAACCCCCGGCGAAGAAGTAGTCAATGTCATCGAGAAGGACTTCCGTGACCTTGGAGCGACCGCTGGTGAGCCGTGCACTCGCGGCAGGCTTCACCACCGCCATCCCGTGAGTGAGCACCCAGCCCTGGGCGACGCTGATCAGCGGGTTCAGGTTCTTGGGCCGCATGCAGGGGACAATCAGGTAACCCCCGGCCGCGTCGGGCGCTTCGGCGATCTGGCGCAGTTCGATCGCGCCGGGAACCCGAATGCGCTCGGCAACGACCTGGCGAACCGCATCAATGGCGAGAATCTCGGATTCAGGCGGCCGATCGTAGGGACCGAGCAGGGGGAGCACGTTAGACACATACACGCGCCTCCCGTCGCGGGAGAGCGCCACCTGCTGCGGATAGCGCGACGTTCGGAAGCGCTTGATTTCCTTCCCGGTGGTCAAATCGATGACCGAGACGTCGTTGCCGATGCCGTTCGCCACGTAGAGGAACTTTCCCGGGCGATCCGTGGTGAGGCCGACCGGCCCCCAGCCCGCTTTCAGCGTGCGGCGGACCTGGAATGTGGCGGCAGGGATTTCGCTGATCGTGTCGCTCCACTCGTTCGAGACGTAAAGCACCTTGCCATCGGGTGAGAGCGCCAGGCCCCAGGGCTTGTGGCCGACCTTGACACGCGCGACGACTTTGCGGGTGCGCGTGTCCACGGCGAGAACCTCGTCGCTCCCCTCACAGACAACGAACAGCTTTTGGCCATCCGGCGAGAGCTTCAGCTCGATGGGGGTGAGGAATTCGGGTTGCGCTGCCGCTTCCCGGGCGATCTCTGCCGTCGCGGCGAGGGGGGAGGAAGGATGCAGCGCAAGAATCAGAGCGGCGGCGAGAAAGATTCCCATCCCTGGGCAGGACGGTCTCACACTCGCCCCGGCCATCGCGCACGTGAATCTTCGGTTCCGACCGGTGGCCCTCATGGGCGGCCTCCGGATTTCGAACTCCCCGTCGGGGGGGCGGGCACGAGGCCCGCCCCTACGGGAGCATCCTTGGGTTCAGTGACGGTCAGAATCTGATCGGCTTTGACGTGCTCGAGGGTCTGGTCGAGGCCGCTCGGCCAGTGGATGATGAGCTTCTCAACTTCCGTATGCTGGCCCAAGCCGAAATGCGGCCGGGGATCGCCTTGCGAGAGGTAACCGTTCTCCGAGACCGCTTGGACGTACTGACGCAAATCGCCCGCCACAGCCTCCAAGCGCGCTCCGAAGCCATCGCGATTGCTCTTTGTCCCCACCAGCTTGATGGTCAGCCAGTGATTGCGCTTGCCCACGGGCGGCGGAGTGTTATGGAGCAGAATGCCTTTGCCGCCCAGGACCATGATGAAGCCGTCGATGTAGCCGTCGTTGTCGTAGTCGGCGAAGCAGGCCCCTCGCCCGACTTTCTTGAACTGGAAGTAATTCCCGAGCTGTGAAGAGACATCGGTGAAGGTGCTGTTCCCGTCATTGCGGAGGACCGAGTCCTCCATGGGCACCAGCCAGTGCAGGCCGCCGTTCACGACGTAGATGTCTTTCCAGCCGTCGTTGTCGAAATCGAAGAAGCCGTCACCCCAAGCCACGTACTGCCCGGAGACGGCCGCCACACCTGTCTCAACGGTCGTATCCAGCCAGAAGCCGCTGGGGCCGGGGCTGTGGAACAGGCGGTGGTAGCGCATGTCGGAGACGAACAGGTCCGGCCAGCCGTCGTTATCGTAGTCGCCGAAGATGGGGTTCATCGCGGAGGTCGCTTCGCCGTTGGCGCCGAAGGCGGTGTTCACGTCGGGAGCGACGTTGGTGAACGTTCCATCATGGTTGTTGTGGTACATGTAGCTTTCCATGGTGTCGTTGGCGACGTAGACGTCCGGCCAGCCGTCATTGTCGTAGTCGCCCGTGGTGACGCCCATGGCCCGCCCCAGGGGATTGTCGATGCCCGCTTGATGCGACACGTCGGTGAAGGTGCCGTCGCCGTTGTTGTGGAAGAGGCGGTCGGCGTCGCCTTCATAGTCGAGCGGGCCGGGGAAGGCGTCGGCGGTGAAGAAGAGCCTTTTCGCGTCGGGGTCGAACTTCAGGTAGTTGCCGACGTAGAGGTCGAGCTTGCCGTCGCGATCGTAATCAAAGAAGGCGGCGCCCACACCGAAGTGGGGGTTGTCCACGCCCGCCTTCGCCGTGACGTCGGTGAACGTCCCATCGCCGTTATTGTGGTAGAGCACGGCGGAGTTCCAGCCGGTGACGTAGAGGTCCTCGTAGCCGTCGTTATCGTAGTCGCCCACGGTCACGCCCATGCCGAAGCCCTTGCCACCCACTCCCGCCGGCGCGGTGACATCGGTGAACGTGCCATCGCCGTTGTTGCGGTAGAGGTGGTTGGTGGCGTCCACGCCATCGGGCTTGGAAAACTTGGTGGCGCCCTCGAGGTAGCGGCCGCTGACCACATAGAGGTCCAGCAGGCCGTCGTTGTTGTAGTCGATCCACGCGCACCCGGAGCCCGTCGCCTCCATGATGGAACTCAGCTTCTTCTCGCCGAAGGAATGGCGGAAGTTGATGCCGGCCTTGTCCGTGACGTCCTCAAAGGTCGGCAGCGCTCCGTTGGCCGGAGTTTTGGGCGCGGGGCTCTGGGCGGTGAGACGCGCGCCGGCGACCAGCAACGCGGCGGAGGCTACGAGAAGAGCGGCTTTCGGAAAGAGGCGATTCATCACGATGCTCAGTGCGCGGGCTGCGCGGCACTCTCCCATCCCAGACGCGTCGGGGTGTCGAACCGGCGCAGGGTTTCGGGCCAGCGATTTTCCGGGGCCATAGCCTTATCTTCATGGCAGCCGGCGCAACCGCGATCTTCTCCGGAGCGTGACCAGATCCAGCTTCGCTGCTCTCGAATCACCTGGCCCTGCGTGTCCAGCAGGGCGAAGCGCACGGGGCGGTCCGGGGGGACCGCGATGTAAAACGAGCCATCTTTTTCGACCGGGGCCTCGCCCAGAACGCTTTCGCGATGGGTGGTCGCATCGAGCGCCAACACTCGGACGCGCCCGATGGGCACGGTGATTCGACCCTTCGGGGCGTCGGCGGCGTGATAGCTGTCGAGGCAGATGAAGTACGCCGTTTGGAGCGCCGGGTTCAGCGTGCTCCAGTACCAGCGCGGGGGCATGTGCGCAGCGACGGGAACAGCTCCAAGGCTCGAGAGCCGGGGGTCCCGGTAGATCACCCGGTCGAACGTCCCGCCCCGGGAGTCGATCTCGTACAAGTCGAACTTCGCGGGCGTCCCGGGGGCGGCGAGTTCTTTGCGAGCCACGATGAGCTTCTCGCCCTCCAGCCGCCGCGGCGACCAGGATACGGCTCGGAGCGGGCTGAGGGTGGAATTGTGGAGGGCGCCGCGCCGGATGGCGGCCAACTCCCCTCCGGCCTCGGTACTACGCACGTTGCTCTTGACGAAGACCACGGAGCCGTCGTCCAGCTCGTCGGCCTCCCCACGCCGGGCGGGGTGATTATGGTCGCAACGGAAGGACGCGAGACCGCTGCCGTCAGGCCGGAGCGTGTAAAGACCGCGGTCCGATGCCGCCTCGCCGGGCGGGAGCAGAGGAGAGCGCGCGGAGGCCAGGATCATGCCGTTTTGGAGGACGGTCTCAACCTGGAAGTCACCCGGGCCAAAGGTGATCTGGCGCAACTCGGAGCCATCGCGCTTGCTGACCCCGAGCTGTGACAGAGCGTGGCCGTTTTGCGCCGTTATTGAAGTAAAAACAATTTCGTCGCGGGGAAGATACGCGGGGCGCAGGCAGTCGCCGGCGCAATGAGTAACCTGCCGTTTTCCTGTGCCGTCCATACTCATTTCCCAGACCTGCCAAGTTGTCCCGGCGGACTTCTGCGCGGCAAAGAGCACTCGCAACCCGTCAAAGGAGACGTGCGGATCGGCGGCCGCGAAGAATTCG
>Ga0315268_10005037_pt1 | contig 14248 bp, 10 predicted proteins | sample C1_top_MG_FD_204535 | JGI IMG/M metagenome (GOLD analysis project Ga0315268, IMG submission 204535) | Sediment microbial communities from Yellowstone Lake, YNP, Wyoming, USA - C1_top | ecosystem: Environmental > Aquatic > Freshwater > Lake > Sediment | place: USA: Wyoming | collected 2017-08-01
ATCGCGAGGCTGCAGGCATCGTTCGATCAGATCAAGCAGTTTTCGATGAATGTCGCACATGAGTTGAAGACGCCCCTTACGATCTTGAAAGGGGAGTCTGAACTCGCCCTCTCGAAACTCACCCCGTCGGAGGAGACCCACGAGCTTGTCTCAAGCTACCTGGAGGAGACCATCCGGATGTCGCGCGTGGTCGACGACCTTCTGACGCTTGCAAAGGCAGATGCCGGCCAGCTCCCGATCGAACAAGCACCGGTGGATGTAGAGGGCCTGATCCGGGAGCTCTTCGATGACGCGGCGCTGCTCTCTTCGAGCAAGCAACTCGATATTAAGCTTGCCAAGGTTGATCCCGCTGTGGTCCTTGGCGACGCGTCTCGACTTCGGCAATTGTTCCGTATTCTGATTACAAACGCAATCCAGTTTACCGATGCCGGCGGGACTATTTGCATTCGATGTGAAGCCATCCCTCCTCACGTCGTTATCACGGTCGAGGACACCGGCATCGGGATCCCGGCTGACAGTCTTCAGAAGATCTTCGAGCCCTTCTTTCGTGTCGATCAGGCACGCACCCGCGCGACGGGAGGGAGCGGATTGGGGCTTTCCCTTGCCAGGTGGATCGTCGGATCGCACAACGGCACGATCAGCGTGCGGAGCGAGCTCGGCAAAGGAAGCAGCTTCATCGTTTCTCTCGCGCTTCAAGCTGCCAATCACCATCCTGCATAATCCACGCTGGTAGCTGGTTTGAGGTTCACCCCTAGAAGCAGCGGGGCGGACTCATCGGTGGGTCGCGCGTTTCTGGAACGGTGCGTCTCTCCCTCTTCCCGGCTCTGCACGTCTGTGACACGCCTCGATCCTGCCCATTTTCAACTTTGCAAGATGACATTCTTGTAATACCGCGTTCATGTGCCTGCAAGGGTGCTGCCGTATCTTCACATGAGGTCAATGAGCAGCCAAATCTTCAAAGGGCAGGCCGATGCAGCCGAAGAAAAGCCAAGAGAGTCCTGATCAAGTTTCTGTGAATGGGAAACAGACTTTTCTACGGTTCATTTTGATCTTGGGCATCGCTGTCGTGATGCTCCTTTTGATTCGGTACACACTTCTCCGATGAACAAACAACAGATTCACATCATCAACAATGAAAGGAGTCACAGTCATGAAGTCCAAATCGATCCTTCTTCCCCTGGTCGGAGCAGCGCTCTTGAGTATCGCGCCGGCAGTGGGCCAAACGCACACAGCCCAGCAATCCGAGCCCAAGCCGGAGAAAACTCCGTCGCACGCTGTTCTCCATTCGATGAGAGCGAAACGCTTGCACGCCAAGCATATGAAAAGCACCGCCACGACGACGAAGAAAGTGAAAAAGCAGGCGAACGTCACAACCGCGAAGGTCACGAAGCGGCGGGTTACTTCGAGCAGGAAGATCGTGAGAAAGGTTTCGTCGAAGACCACTAAGACGAAGGCCACTTCCGCGAAGGTCATGCATCGGGCAAAGAACGCGATGAAGAAGCACCAGGTTGCGAAGAAATCATCAACGAAATCGTAACAGACAACGAGGTTCATCATGAGCAAGCTGCAGAACAAGGCCCCACTCCTGCTCAGCCTCGTGCTGATTGCAGGATTCATCGGCGGGATGATCTTTCTCTTCGTCCTGGGATCGGCGGGGGCGGCATCGAAGCGGGCTGGCGATGAGAATAAGGTTGCGGCTCTCACGCCGGCAGGGCGGGAGCTGCTGAACCAGTTCAGCGTAGCTTTTGAAAGCGCAGCCGCGAAGGTCAATCAATCCGTCGTTCCCATCTACAGTGAACAGGTGACGGAGGTGGAGAACCCGTTCGCATCCGGCAACGACCCGTTCAAGGATTTCTTCGGACAAGACTTCTTCAAGCGTTTCTTCGGTCCGGAGAGGCAGAAAGAGGTAGAACGGACGCTCGGTTCCGGCGTCATCGTCTCGAAGGACGGGTACATCCTGACCAACAATCACGTCGTCGATGGCTCCCAGAAACTGACGGTCGTTCTCGCGAACAAGGAAAAATACACCGCCAAGCTGGTCGGAAGAGATCCGAACACTGACGTTGCTGTCATCAAGATCAATGCGAAGGATCTGCCGGCCGCGACCTTGGGCAATTCCGACGAAGTAAAGATCGGCGAATGGGTCATCGCCGTCGGCAATCCGTTCCAGTTGATGCACACAGTAACGGCTGGGATCATCAGCGCCAAAGGGCGGTCTTCAGTCAATCTTGCCACCTACGAGGACTTCATTCAGACGGATGCCTCCATCAACCCCGGTAACAGCGGTGGTGCGTTGGCTGACCTCGATGGAAACGTCATCGGGATCAATACGGCTATCTACAGTCCATCCGGGGGGAACGTCGGCATTGGGTTCGCCATCCCCATCAACATGGCCAAGACGGTGATGGAGGAGTTGATTTCAAAGGGGAAGGTCACCCGCGGGTATCTCGGTCTCATTCCCCAGGACATCGATCAAAGCCTCGCCAAAGCGTTAAACCTCAAGACGACCGAAGGGTCGATAGTGGGAGATGTCACGGCAGGCGGACCAGCTGCCAGGGCGGGGATCAAGCACGGCGATGTGATCCTTGAGTTCAATGGCAAGAAGATTGAGAATAGCACTGAGCTGCGCAACATTGTGGCCGCAACGCCACCGGGATCTTCGGTTACGGTGAAGGTCCTCCGCGACGGCAAGGAGAAGGATCTCACCGTCACGCTGGCCGAACGCCCGAGCGATGAAGAGCTGGCGAAGGGATCAAAGGCCGAGCCGGAGCAGGAGACTCAGAAGAAACTGGGCCTCTCGATCCAGACGCTCACACCGGATATCGCGGGACAGCTCAACTACAAGAATGATCACGGAGTAGTGGTCACAGAGGTTACCCCCGGCAGTCCGGCAGACGACGCGGGATTGCAGCGTGGCGATCTCATCAAGGAGGTCGATCAGGCCATCGTGCGGTCCGTGACCGACTTTCAGAAAGCGGTTGGAACTCTGCACAGTGGCGACAGCATCGCATTTCTCGTGCGCCGCGGGCAGAACACGTTCTATATTGGGATTCAGATCCCATAAGGTAGCTAACCGGAGAGCACGGCCGTCCAGAGCGATCGGTTGAGAGGGCGGCCGTCCTCCTTTTTTCCGCAGTTCTGTCCAGCTAACAGAAAGCAAAGCCATGCACATGCCTCGGTTCTTCAAACACGCTCTGTTGATCGTCGCGGCTCTGGGGCTGGCGTTGACAACATCGGTTCGGGCTCAGTACTTCGGCCGGAACAAAGTGCAGTACCAGGATTTCAATTTCGAGGTCCTCCACACGCCTCACTTCGAAATCTACTATTACCGTGAGGAAAAGGATGCGGTGAAGGTTGCAGCGCGGCTCGCTGAGCGGTGGTATGCTCGGCATGCGGCGATCTTCCACTATGAGCTGCACGGTCCGCAGCCTCTCATTTTGTATGCGAGCCATCCGCAATTCGAAGAGACAAACGCCATCTCTGGTTTCTTGGGTGAAGGTGTTGGAGGGGTCACGGAGCCGACGAAACGACGGATCGTCCTGCCTCTTGCTGGCCCACTCCGGGAAACCAACCACGTGATCGGTCACGAGCTTGTCCATGCGTTCCAATATGACATCACCGGCCATGGCGAATCCGGCGCTTCCTCCACAAACCCTGCCGCAGAGCAGATGCCCCTGTGGTTCATCGAAGGGATGGCTGAGTATCTTTCGCTTGGACCCATCGATGCAAATACGGCGATGTGGATGCGCGAAGCCACGCTGAAGAAACTCCCTTCCATCAAGGACCTCAACAGCTCCGAATACTTCCCGTACCGTTACGGTCAAGCACTCCTGGCGTACATTGGAAGCAGGTGGGGGAATGAAACCATCGGACGGCTCCTAAAGGCGGCCGGACCAAGAGGGGATATCAACGCGGCGATTGACAGCGTTCTGAGAATCAAGCCGGACTCGTTGGCAAAGGCCTGGCGTGCGGCCCTCCACGCGCAGTACGATACGTTGCGTAGCCAGACGGCAAAGCCCAGTGAATATGGCCCATCCCTGATCTCAAGCAAGAACGGAGGTGGCGACCTTAATGTCTCTCCGGTTCTCAGTCCGGATGGAAAAGAGTTGGTGTTTTTCTCCGAGCGAGATCTCTTTTCAATCGACCTGTACCTCGCAGACGCCAAGACCGGAAAGATCATCAGGAATATCTTTCGGCGGGAGCTGGATCCGCACTTTCAGAGCCTGGAGTTTATCAACTCCACCGGGTCGTGGGATCCGACGAGCAAGCGGTTTGTGGTTTCGGCGGTCGTCAGGGGGAGGCCCGCGCTAGCGATCATTGACGTTCAGAAAGGAAAGGTCGAGCGTGAGGTTCCATTCCCGGACCTCGGCGAGATTTTTGATGCCGCTTGGTCACCCGATGGGCACACGATTCTGTTCTCCGGTCTTGCGGGAGGATTTACGGATCTCTTCCTCTACGATCTGGACAGGGGGAAGACTCGACGCCTGACGAACGATGAGTACGCCGAGCTCCAACCAGCCTGGTCACCCGACGGTAAGGAGATTGCATTTGTCACCGATCGCTTCACAACCAACCTTTCGGATTTCAGCATAGGAGATTATCGCCTTGCCGAGATGGATCTCGCCACAGGAACGATCACACCCCTCCCGTATCTCGCCGACGCCAAGAACATCAACCCGCAATGGTCGCCGGACGGGAAGGAGCTGTACTTCATCTCAGACCGGGACGGAATCTCGAACATCTATCGGCTCGATGTGGCAACGGGGAGCATCTCTCAAGTGACAAACCTCTTCGGCGGAGTAAGCGGGATTACCGACCTCAGCCCGGCGCTCTCCGTTGCCCCGGAGGGCAAGCGGCTCGTCTATAGTGTCTATGAGGAAGGAAAAAACAACATTTACGCCGGAGATTCGTTGCTGGTATCGTCGCGCAAAGGGCTTCCCGAAGTGAAGTTCGTCCACGATCCTGCCGTGCTTGCACCGCAGAAACCGGGGGACCCCTTGCTTGCAAATCTCAACGATCCGGATATCGGTTTCCAGCCAGACAGTTCCTTTCACACCAGACCGTATCATCCGCGCCTCTCGCTCGATGGCGTAGGGACAACCTCGCTCGGTGTCGGCGCCGACCGATTTGGGACCTATCTTGGAGGAGGGGCAACGCTCTTCTGGAGTGACATGCTTGGCAATCACAACCTCGCAACTGCCTTGCAGATTCAGACCGTCAACAATCTAATCAGCTTGGGTGGACTTGTTGGGTACTTCAATACGGCCCACCGTTGGAATTGGGGGGCGATCGTCCAGCAGACTCCGTATCTTCTCACGAACTATGCCGCCGGCTATACATATGTGAATGGGGTTCCGGCCTACGTCGAGCAGGATATCACGTATCAGGAGACAGATCGCGAGGTCGCGGGAATCCTGAGCTATCCCTTCAGCGATGTCCTTCGAACCGAATTCAGTGCCGGCTTTAGCAGCATCAGTTTTCTGGAACAGACCGTCACGAGGGCGGCATCACTCCAAACGGGCGAGCTCTTGATGAATCAAACGCAAAACATCACCCCATCGCCCGCTCTCAACATGGGCTCGGTCAGCGCCGCCTTGGTGTACGACAATAGCTACTTCGGAGCAGCAAGTCCCATCCTCGGCGAGCGATACCGATTTGAGGTTTCGCCGACGTTCGGTTCGCTGGATTGGGTGGAGGCGCTGATGGATTATCGGCAGTACTTTATGCCGCTGCGACCATTGACGATCGCTGTCCGGGCACTCCATTACGGCAAGTACGGCAGCGGCGCAGAAGACAGTCGGCTGGCACCCCTCTATCTCGGGTATCCGGGTCTCGTGCGCGGATACGACATCAACTCCATGGGCGCCAGTGATACATCCGTCGTCGATCGCATTCAGGGCAGCAAGATCCTCGTGGGAAACGTGGAGGTCCGGTTCCCCCTCCTGGGCCTCTTCGGCATTGGGAAGGGATACTACGGATACTTGCCGATTGAAATGGCCGGCTTCTTCGATGGAGGGGTCGCGTGGCAAAACGACGCCAAGGCATGGTTCCTGGGCGGAGATCGCAAGCCCGTCGGGAGCATTGGCGTTGCTCTTCGAATCAATCTCTTCGGTTTGATTGGAGAGCTTGACTACGACCGACCGTTGAACCGACCGGGAGTTGGTTGGGGATTTGAGTTCAACATAACACCGGGATTCTAGTCGGCATATATCCGGGCTTATGGCATTCGTCGATATGTAAGACCGGAGGAAGCAAGGAGAGGCATCAGGCGGCGTTCCGGTATCCTCGCCGGAATGCCGCTCCTCCTTGAATGGGCGGGAAGGGGAGTCTTCGGCAAGCCGCGTTCATCCCTAATCGAACCTATACGAGAATGTCAATCCTTCTCGAGAAGGATAAACGATGAATCTCCCCTGCTGCTGATCTGAGGGGTGGGTCCGACGTCGTTCTGAGGCCACCACATAGAGACCGGACGTGATGCCCAAGCCGGCACCCCCTATGACATCGGAAAACCAGTGCTGGTTGTTATGCACACGGGCGAGGGCTGTGAGCGATGCCAATCCGTACAGGCCGATGCGGCCCCAGATATTGTCGATTCGCTCGGCCAGCACGGTGGAGATGGCAAACGCGACCGTGGCATGCCCTGATGGGAATGACTGAGAGCCCTCGCTGAACTGAAAGGCGTGAAACTTCCAGGGTCCCACGCCAGCATACGGACGCCTTCGCCCCGCTGCGATTTTGACGAGTGTGGCCGGCACACCCGCGAGCACGAGGCTCTCACCCAGAAGGCGTCCCGTTGTTCGCATTCCTTCCTCTCCCGTGAGGGCGCCGGCAGTGTATGTAGCGAGGCTTAGGCCTGCGGCGAAATATGCAGAGCCATAGACCGTGGGGACATCCCACAGGTCACCGTTGAGGGATTTGCGCCCACTGACACTCAGGCTGTGCTGAATTCCGTTATCGAGCGTAAAGAGGGCCGCAGCACCACCGATGCAGCCGGCCGCCTGCAACCATTGGTTGCCGGAGAAATGGGCCGGCGCACTGAAAAACGTAGAAGCATCGTGGAGGCCGAGTTTCACGTCGTGAAGAATAAAGGAGGATACGGACGCACTGTCCTGCGCCGAACTCTGAGCACGCAGGCCGGAGGAGAGAGGCAAGAGACAGCAAACGAGAAGGGCTGCGACGCGCAAGCAATGAGAAGGTAACGTTGGCACGCTCTGCAGGGCTTGTTTTCTCACGACACTGGTCTCCGCAAGCCCCTTGAGATATTCCTTCCAAGAATGACTGCCAAACCGACCACGTTGAGCCATGCGAACCAATCTCCTGCAACGCTGTAGAGCGTTTCGCCCGGACCTGGCAGAATCCGGGTCACCAGAGAGCCCATCGGAAGGTTCGAGCTGGGTATCTCGACGGTGTTGCCTCGATAATCGCTGACCGACAGCAAGCCCTCCGAGGCGGAGCGCACGACGGCACATCCAAGCTCGACACCTCGCAACACTGCCATCCTTGAATGAAGCCACGCGTCATCCCCAAAATCCCACGCCGGCACGAACAGTATGCGAGCCCCCGCTCGTTCGTATTGGCGGACCCATTGCGGGAAATCCATATCTTTGCAGATCAACAAGCCTGCCCTGGTCGATGCAACGGAGAAAAGGGTGATTGAGGTTCCACGTTGGTAGCTGGCCTCGAAGCCCGGTATGAGAAATGTCTTCTCATACGTGGCGAGAAGCCCGCCGTCGTCGGAGAATACCAAAGCAAGGTTGCGATGTCGCGCGGAGTCCGTCAAGCTCACTCCGACGATGATCATCACCTTCTTGGAGCGAGCAGCGTCCATCAAGATGCCGACCACGCTTCCGCTGTCCTGCGACATCACGCGCACACACTTCTCCGGAAGTAAGACAACTTCGGCTCCCAGTCGTGAAAGCTGATCCACTTGCTGGAGAAAGGCGCGCATGACGGTCAGCGCGTGGTTGCGCTCCGTTGTGTTGAAGTAACCCTGTGTCGTGTCCGAAGCGACGAGCCCGACGCTGAGGAATTGCCGATCGGTGGATCCGGTGGAGCGCAACGTTGCGTAGAGCAGGGAAATGGTGATGACGCCGAGCATGGCGAAGGCGATGTACGCCGATCGTTTCCAGCTTCCGCGAAGATACCAAGCGGCCGCAACGGCTGCGGGAACAAAGGTCAATAGGAACGTGATTCCCCAGATGCCGGTGAGCGAGCAAATTTGAACGAGCTGTGAGAAGTCAGCCTGGGAATATGCAACGCTCCCGGCCGTCCCGTGGGGAGAGACGAGTGACAGGATAAATTCGTACGACGTCCACGCGGCGGGGAAAACAAGAACGGCTTCGATGGTGTGGTCTTGCACCAGAGCATAGCGAAATGCCGAAACCGCTGCGCTGAATGCCAGGCTCGGAACGACGAGGGCAGCAAGGAGAACTGGAAGAGGTACGAGCTTGGATAAATACGGAACGAGATTAGCTGCGCCCAGAATGTAGGAAGAGAAGGCAACCATTGCTCCAACGCCTGTCCGCAGCTCGGGAACCAGAAGAAGAACAGGAATCGGCGCAACCCAGGCGAGCGATCGATATCCATCGAGGCCGAGGGAGAAGTAGTACAGCGCACCCGAAGCGATCGTGGTTGCTGCGATGAGGATCCAATTTCCTTGCTTGACTTTCTGATCAGGCACGAGGTACAGAATCTGGATGTTCGTGGGGCTACCGAAGAGGCGGGATGCGCTCGGACGGGTAAGGAAGGACGTCCCGCCCCTATGGATGAAAGGTAGACAAAAGTCCTAAGACTGAGAAGGAAAAAAAGGTCTGAACCGTCGAAGGGAAAGAAGACGCAGTAGCGCGGAGATGCATCGCACGCCATTAGATTTCACAGGTGAGCTATGTGGTGAGGAACGTCGGGATCAACAGGATCTTCTCGTTCCTTCCACCGCATCATGCAGATCGCAGAACAAACAAGGCCGACCCCTCCGTAGGGTCGGCCCTGCCGGTGCGAGCGAATCACCCCGCTATTGCGACACTGCCGCTGCCGCATCATTGATCGCTTGTTTGAACTCCTCAATGGAGTCTCCAAACACGCGGACCGTGACTCGCTCCTTCTTCTGGTCCCCAGTGATCCTGTTCTCAGAGATCGAGATGTATTTGTTCCCATTCTTCGCTTCCTTCACGTCGACGAAGTATGTGGTTCGGCCCGCCCGAACCATCGTCGAGAACAGGGCGTTGGCTTTTGTCATGACAACCTCCAACTGTGTGATGTGGTTTGTGAGTTTTTCTTCCCCTAAGAATAGTAACGAACTGAGGTAACAGGCCCTCGGTGTGACCGCCAAGCCGCTACGGCTCAGGCTCGCCGGCGCCGGTTCCTAATCCTCGGCTCATTCCAGCGCTCGCGAGCTTTCGTATCATAGCTTCTTCGCTCACGTCAAAAATGCGTGCAAGCGCGGCGGTATTTCTCGTGCGCTGCAGCCAGCCTTTCAGCAGCTCGGTCGGCATCAAGAGTTCCGCAGCACACTCATCTGCCTCAGCGTTGAACAAAGCGATTTCCCTCTTCGTGCACCGTGCCTCCGGCGGGTGGCGCAGGAGGACGTGCGCAAGCTCGTGGCAGAGTGAAAAACGCTGGCGGTGACGATGGTGTCGGCCATTGATACCGATCAGCTTCTCCCGTGTGCTCACGAGAGCGGAAAACTCATCGTCGACGAGCGATAAATAGACAACTTGAAATCCGAGCAACGCAGCAAGCTCTGTGACTCTGACAGGGGGAACAATCGGTCCGTTCTTTGCAGAAAAGCGACTGAGGAGATCGGCCGCCATCGAGACACAAAACTCTGACCGTTTTCTATGTTGGTACATCGCCAAAAGGGGGACGAATTGGAATCATGACTGGATTCTGCGCTCACGCGGCTCCATACCATTGCTCCGCCACAGGGCGGCCTAGAGGTTTCTTGAGTTCTCTTCAAGGGCCTTCAAGAGCACGTTCAACTTCTGCTGCTCCTTGAGGGGCAGCGGAAGCGCTGCTCGCGCGAAGAGCTCCTCCGTGGCTTTCTTCAGCGTTGCTGCTTTTGTTTGTCTTTTCTTCCGCGCATCGTAGCGCGCAAGCGTCGTCCTGAACGACGCTTGGAAATAGATAAGCTGGTGCGTCCGGCGAATCATGCCGACGAGCATCCCCTTCGGAATTTGGAACAGCTGGCGCAGTTTCCTCCACGCGTCGATTGATATCTTGAGCGGAGAAATTCTGTCGCGTTCCATCATCTTATAGATGTTATAAGGAACCCCGATGCGGGATGAAACGTCCTGAGGCCGTAGAGACCGTTCCTCCCTTATCCGATAAAGATAGGCGCCGACCGTGAGGGGTGTACGATCGCTCGAGGTCGTACGTGCCAACGAGGCTTCCAACTGTTGAAGGAGCGCTAGCTTGGCCGCGTCGGACGACCGATGGAGGAGTCTTCGCTTTGCCGCGAGCTTCTCGTAGAGTCCGTGTGTCGTGATCTCACCTTCAAGAAACGCCAACTGGATCAGGAGATCGACGGGATCTTGTTTCATTTTCATCTAACCCCTTCAACCCGTTCAGCGAGAAGCTTGAGGAATTTCTTCTTCACCCGAGCGAGATAGACTTTCAGATGCTGCGCTGGTTTTCCCGTATACCGCGCAATTTCCTCATAGGGAATATCCAGGGCGCGACAGCGAAGCAGAACGCGCTCCCATGTCTCGAGTCGCTCTAGCGCCTCGGCGACAACGTGCAGCTTTCCCGCGTTCCCAGCTACAGACCGCTCCTTTTCTGACTCCGGTGAGCGCAGCGATTCCTCATACCGTCGGATGATGGTTCGGATGACCTCGCGTTCCGCGGAAGAGTACGCTTCATCATCCTCAAACGCAGCTTCGTCAAATTGCACCTGTAACCCCTCGGTCAGACCCCGATGGCGCATGAAATCCCTTACCCGGTTTCGAAAGATGGTCATCACCCAGAAGTGGAAATCCCCGTCGGAGCGCTTGAACTGGAATGTCTCGATCTTGTTGATAACGGTGAGGAGGACGTCACTCACCAGTTCTTCCGCGTCGAGGAACGGAACCTGGAAAACATGGACGGCCTCCCCCAGCAGACGGTCCTGATACGCATCGACCAAGTGCCGACAGCCACGTTGATCGCCTTCCTTCAGTTCGCGGACGATCTGTTGATTAGAGGCCCGAACCATGCGCCTGTAGGAGAAGTAACGAAAGTCGGTAACAGTCTGGACGGCTCCGGCGTCTGCCGGAGGAGGGAAACGGTCAATTCAAGATGCTGCCACGGTGACGATATGAACCTGATATTTTCAATCCTGACGAGGGCGCTCCACAGCCGCGCGCGGGGTCTCGCGGATCACCTCATCTAACGACGTTTCTCCACGCCTGGCTTTGCTCAGCGCTTCCTGACGCAGCGTGCGCATGCCGCCACTCCTGGTTTCCTGTCTGAGAACTGAGATTGGGCCGCCCTGTGAGATCAGTTCGGCCAACGAACTCCCAACTTGCAGGACTTCGAACACGCCGGTTCGGCCGCTGTATCCGAAGTAGTGACAGGCTGGGCAGCCCTTGCTCCCAAAGAAATGCTGCTTGGCACCCAGGGGCAAAGCGAGTTCTCGAATCTGATCCGGATGAGGAGCGAGAAGGATCCTGCAGCGTGGACAGAGTTCACGCACGAGCCGCTGAGCGACAACCATTCTCAGTGACGAAGCGATGAGGAAGGGCTCGATTCCCATGTCGCGCAACCGTCCAATGGCGGATGGGGCGTCGGTTGTGTGAACGGTGCTGAGGACAAGGTGGCCGGTGAGCGCAGCGCGTATGGCGAGCCCTGCGGTCTCTCGATCGCGCAGCTCTCCAACGAGGATGACGTTTGGATCCTGAAGGAGGATGGCGCGAAGTGCGCCGGGATAGGTAAGGCCGATTTCCGGCTGCACGCTCATCTGGTTGATATTGGGCAGATCAAACTCGACGGGGTCCTCGATCGTAGTGATGCTAATATCAGAACGGTTGAGATAGGTCAGGGCGGCGTAGAGCGTCGTGATCTTTCCGCTTCCCTCCGGGCCAGCCACGAGGATCAAACCGGAGGGAGAATGGAGCGCCTGCTGGAACAACTTCAAGTCGCGGTCTTCAAAGCCAAGGTTGGCGAGATCCAGCTCGAGGCGAGATCGATCGAGAAGTCGCAGAACGCATCGCTCGCCAAAGTCCGTGGGGACAGTCGTCAGCCGAATAGGGATCGTTCGCTCGTCTCGGCGTACCTGAAGGCGACCTGCCTGAGGACGTTGCGTCTCTTCGATCTGCAAGTTCGCTATTCTCTTGAAGCGACCGATGACCGATATCCCCTTATCGATGGAGAGCTGGAGGGCCTCGTGAAGCACCCCGTCGATCCGGTAACGCACCCGAAACGCATGCTGAAATGGCTCGATATGAACATCAGTCGCAGCAAACCTGATCGCGCTGCTGATCAAGCGATTGGCAAGAGTAACCGCCGACGCGTCGGAGACGAGGCCTGGGAGGCGCAGCTCACGCTCTCTGATCGATGAAAAGGAGAGCGGGTATGGCTCGAGGTGCTCGCCTGAGCTCGCTTTATCTGTGCCGTAGAACCAGTGAATGGCTGTGACGAGGATCTCCCGAGGCACGGGTACCGGCTTTACCTTCTTTCCCAGGAGGAACTGGATGTCGGCGACAAGCTGACGTCTGAACATCTCCGGCATCGCAACGATGACGGTATCGTTCTTGAGCGAAAGCGGAAGGACGGATAGTTCTAAGGCGGTGCTCACGGGGATGAGCTTGAGAACTTCAGGATCGATGGCCAACGAGCTCAAGTCAACCATGTGCAATCACTTTCTCCATCGCATTCTCGTCGGGGGAACGCCTCAGGAACACTGGAAGCATCGGAAGCGACGCGGCCCGGGTCGCCTCCAACCCCCCGTTATGTTGTGCAAAATTACCGATCTTGTCAAGTGTTTTTTGCGAATATTCGAAATTTCTACGTTTTCGACTCTATTTCGTGCCGCGTTTACGTGCTTGAGAGGATACATTATGCTGATGCATCCCCATTGGGGCAGTTCCCGGCAGAAATCGGCACAGGCCCGCGGGGGAGGAATGCCATCTCGCGATGACTCCGAGGATCGCTGGATCGAGACTTGGACGCGATACTTTTTCGGATCCACTTCGTTTATTCTCAGTCATATCTTTCGCAGCATACAGGCGTGCACAAATCAAGCCTTTTCCCCGAACAACCCCAGGAGGGCCTTCTATGATGAAGCGCATCTATGGAATTCTCTTTGTCGCCGTCGTCGCGGCTGGTTTCTCTTTCGCTCAGATGGCGGTGGAGAAGATCGATACTGCTACGATCAGCAAGATCAAAGATGAAGGATTGAACCGATCACAAGTGATGGAGACCCTGAGTTACCTCACGGACGTTTATGGCCCTCGACTGGCGGGATCGCCGGAATACAAGCAGGCAGCCGACTGGATTAGCCAGAAGCTCGCTTCGTGGGGTCTGCAAAACATTCACTATGAAAAATCGGCTCCCGTCGCAAAGGGATGGACGCTGAAACGATTTTCGGCATGTGTCCTTCAGCCGCGGGCGTTCCCCCTCATCGCCTATCCCAAGGCCTGGTCGCCCGGTCTGAAAGGGACCGTCACCGCGGACGTCGTGTACCTTGACGCCTCCACACCGGAAGCACTGAATGCCTATAAAGGTCAGCTGAAAGGGAAGTTTGTCCTGATCAGCGATCCGCGAGAGATTGAAGCGCACTTCGAGCCCGATGCGCGCCGGCTTACGGATTCCGACCTTTTGAGGATGGCAAACGCCGGTGCACAGCAACAGGGTCGCCGGTTTCCCCGCATGCCGAACTTCGCGGCAATGACGCCAGCGGCCAGGGATTCAGCCATGAGGGCGATGATTCGCGAGTATATGCCTGACGCAGACTCTGCTATGATTGCGCGTATTCTTCGAGGGCGCATGGGAGCCGGACAGGCGCTGACGGCCAGTAAGCTGGACCTATGCCAGAAGGAGGGGGCCGCCGCTGTGTTCGATTGCGCCCAGGGAGACGATGGCACCGTGTTCGTCGCTGCAGCGACGGTGCCGCAGCCGTCGGGCACCCCCTTTCAGGAGCGCGTGAACGCGTACGATCCAAAGGCTCCTCAGATCATTCCGCAAGTCAGCATCGCGTCAGAGCATTACAACCGTCTCGTCCGAATGATCGAGAAAGGGGAGAAGGTACGGTTGGAAGTGAGTCTTGATGTAACGT